>Ga0164305_10000224_pt1 | contig 19944 bp, 18 predicted proteins | sample Whisoiple_237_MG_FD_110215 | JGI IMG/M metagenome (GOLD analysis project Ga0164305, IMG submission 110215) | Soil microbial communities amended with pyrogenic organic matter from upstate New York, USA - Whitman soil sample_237_MG | ecosystem: Environmental > Terrestrial > Soil > Agricultural...
AATTGATGGAATCATCCCAGTAGATGTATATGTTCCTGGCTGTCCTCCTAGACCAGAAACATTGATTCAAGGCACAATGCTGCTACAGGAAAAAATAAAAAGGTCGAAGATAGGATAACATGAACAAAGTGTTACAGTGAATGTTACAATGCATGTTACACCTGTATAGATATCTTGTAACTATTATACCAATAATAATCTCCTATCGACTATTGCTATCAAATCTGTAGTAAGCTAACAATTCGTAATCTATTTCATAATCTATATTATTATGGAGATTGGATATTATATTATATACTGTCACTGGGTTTCATACAAGTTCCGTTTTCTCAGATGAATTTAGTAGAACTAGGACAAGGTAGACGGGCTAGTTAATTGCTTTTCTATTGGATAATTATGATAAATGGCGCTTTCAGCCATCAACTATTATACAGATTATAAGAATGTAAATGTCTTACTACGTAGCAGTTTTTTAGTCAGTCTAGCACGCAATTGTAAATGTCTTTTTTCCGAGAATCGAACAGGTAGTATTTGAAAATTGCTTACGGTTTCTTCCATATTATTCTTACTATTAATAAGCGTAGAGAAACAACTGTCACTGCTTGGTCAGTACATGTTTAAGATAATTGTAATACAACAATAGATAGGTAAGTGGGTAATGATGCTTTTATTTACTAAGTAATCCATATTATAGTTAGTACCTTATGGGTCCAAGACAATGTAACGGTTTATGTAGGAGCGAATGCTTCTCAATCAAGTTACTACAAAACAAAGAGAACTATACATTCTGGCGCAGTAGCATGAATAAACTATATACAGTCAAATCAAGGATGAAATCAAGCCTAGCCAAACGTTATACGATTAAACACAAAGATCTTGGCCTGAAGCGCTGTAGGATATGTGAATTTATCACTGCTACCAAAACCGACATATTACGCTGCCCTTGCTGTAATTCGATACTAACTCAAGCAATCAGGGATATTAAAGCAAGTACAGTAAAACAAGTGCTTATAGTGTAACTATTAGTATATTGAGAACAGATACATTTGTACGAACTTTGCTGTTTGTAACAGATTTGTGTCTACTGCATATAAAGATAACGTATCTAGGAAATTTAGAAATTGGATTTTTCTCTTGGACTAAAGTCTGTACTCATGTTACCTTAGATTATGAGATATGAGTAATAGAGACGAAGACTAGATGATTACTATACTTATTCAATATGACAGAACATGGATAGCACAATATCCTCCTTTACACAGATCTATGTTCGCCCATAGAGAGTTATTCTAATTTTTGTGAGGTGTCATGCGAGGATAATGGGATAGTATTGTACGCTTACTATGAAACTGAGGATAAGATTAGACAAACTCTAATGATAACCGGTATAGGTATAGAAAGCATGAATATAAAGATCCTACTGAATTTGATATTCATCTTCAAACAAATAATGACTGAAGACTGATTGGAAGTTGTGAGCCACGCATACACAGATAAATAATTATGTTCTAGTTATTTGTGGTTAAATAATTGAATATGGATTACATATAAATCATATTCTATCAGTATAATGATGTTATAAACCAATAGGTCTATTGTAAAGAATAATGACCTTACTATAACTGTTTTTAGTCTTATTGTCTTGAATACAGACACCCACTATGGATACAAAACATCAAACAACAGGATTAGAAAATACGACATTTAATATACTAATAGCTCTTGGTAAAGAGGCTCAGTTTCTCTACTCTACTGTAGATACCTACAAGTCTGATGCAGAAAAAGAAAACAGATCGGATCTTGTAGATATGTGGAACACGATAAAGCAAGATCGGACTAGACATTTGCAGATGTTGCGAGAGGCATTAGCAAAAGAAGCAAAACAAGAGAAATTGACGCAGTAAACATAAAACACCATCACTTATTTATTGAGAGTAAAATTGGTGTATGTATTGTCCGAGATTGGTTATCATAAGATATATCTTTAGTCCTTACTACCGTAAGTCAATTAAAACTATCAACTAGAATTAACCATTAATTTGTGACTCTTACCAATATTAAAGAGGTATGGTACATCCTTCTCCTATACGTTCATTTTCTAACTTGTATTAGGTGGATTAGCCAGTGATCAGCTAACATAGTTTACGGCATTATTATTAGGACCTAGCTCAATCACGCTATTCATTTTCCTCACTATTTCATCCAGCTGTCTTGACTGGATCACAATTAATGCAGGGCTATATTTTTAATATCAAGGTTGGTATGTGTATACTTTGCTCTTAATGAGATGGACTGTAGGCAAATTTAGCGTAATTAGAATCAGTTTCTATAACATTAATGGAGGAGAACAAAAAAATAGTAATCATGATATTATTATCAATTTTGTATATACTACAAGTAATTTATATAATATTGTATACTTAGGGAAGTGAGAGGACAGTGCAATATGTTATTAGCATTGATAATGTAATTTGGCTATAAGAATTGGTATTATGGCATCTCAGGAACAAGTGAATGCAATTGATCTGTTATCTGATGTCATAACAATGGAAGAAGGCGGTTTAGAAAGATGTTGGGTTAGTGACCATTATATGCCTTGGTGGCATGATGGAGGGTTTGCCGGCGCCACTTGGCCATGGTTAGGAGCAGCGCTAGCCAAGACGAATAAGATACATGTTGGAACTTCCGTAACAGCACCAATACTAAGATATCATCCTGCAATTGTAGCTCAAGCATTTTCTACGTTAGGATACATGTTTCCAAATAGGGTGTTTTTAACTGTTGGAACAGGAGAAGCAGTAAATGAAATTCCCTCTGGAAACAATTGGCCATCAAATATGGAAAGATTCGAAAGATTAAAGGAAGCAATAGCTCTTATTAAAAAGCTATGGACAGAAGAATGGGTTAATTTTTATGGCAAGTACTATTGGGTTAAGAATTCTAATCTATATACCAAGCCTCAGAAGCCAATTCCCTTGTTTGTGGCAGCCATGAAACCACAGTCAGCTATGCTAGCTGGTGAAGAAGGTGATGGGCTAGTAACAAATGAGCTTGATTTGGAAAATCTAAAGAATAAAGTCTTACCAGCATTCAGAAAAGGCGCAGAGAAATCCGGAAAAGATTATAATTTATTAACAAAAGCAGTATTTATACCGGCCTCATATGACCAAGATAAAGAGAAGGCGATCAAGTCAATTGCCTTTTGGAAAGGTGCAATGATAAAGGCATTTTTCGAAGTAGATGTCCATGACCCCAGAGAAATACAGGAAAATGGTCAGGTAGTAGGGGATGATACAATGCAGCAAATGGCATTTGTCGTATCAAATGCAGAAGAAGGTATAAAGAAAATAAAACAATATACTGAGATAGGATTTACTGATATAGTATTAATTAACTCCAGCCCTGACAGAAACAATTTGGTAAGGCTGCTTTCAAAAGAGGTAATTCCCCAAGTTAGAGGTTAGAAAGTAGGGTAGTTACGGAATTATAGATTATAGTTAGCTGAAAAAATGGAGGATGAGGAGGAGTAACAAGCTCAAAATGATAAAAACAAGCAATAGTAAAGAGCTTTCAAGTGCATTTATTATTCCATATCATACAAATGGATATGATGATCAACATGGCGGAAAAAAGCTAGTAATTACTGATACAATCGAAGGATTGTTTTTACAAACTGATGAAGACTGGAGTGCAATTATTGTAGTCGATATGCATCTTAGTAAAGAAAGCCACGATTACTTGATGAAATTAAAGCAAAATTACTATCCAAAGATTGACATCATTTTTTTGGAGCGAAATGTGGGTCCTGGAGTAAGTAGAAATGTAGGGATTCTCGCAGCATTAGAACGTAATCATAGTATAATACTTTTTAATGATTCAGATGACATATCTCACCCAAAGCGGCTGGAAGTGGTCAAGAAAATATTTTTAGAACAGCCTCAAATCGATGTAGTATATTCTACCTTTGAAGTAATAGATGAGAATAATAGATTAACACCTGCTGAAAAAATTTCTTCACCAATTTTAGAAATATTGGAATCTCATATGCAGAACCCCTTGGAAGGCAATAACATCTGGATAAAAATGGGAACAGAAACTGGGATTACTAATATAACCTCCTCTACAGCTGTACGTACAAAATTTGCATATCAATGCCCTTTCCCGGATGAGAAAGCGTCAGAAGACTTTCATTCTTGGATGAGAATGTCAGCTTTTGGAGCCAACTTTAAATATACTTCGTCAATCCCGACTAAATACAGAATACCAAGTTTTATGAAATATCAAGCTTCAAGAACCAGAATAGGTCAGAGCAATTTTAATCAAATAAAAGCAAGAGTTGATACTGATGGGTTTTCCAAGGCAATTGAAATTGCGCTTGCAAGAGATATCCTAAAGCCAGAGGAAATACCAACGATTAAAGCAAAATTCTATAAAAGATTGGCCCAATCTATGAAGCGAGAAATGGAAAACGAACTAGCTGATGAGCTATTAAATAAAGCAGCGCAACTCGAATACGAAGGCTTTATTTATTGCTGCAATTCTGGCCGTCCGATCGTGGAGAAAATATAACAATCTTCTGCCTTTCATGAATTTCATTATTATCATAATATATCTTCGTTATTATTATTGGTATCATATATCCTGTCAATAATCCTTTCGCATTTTGTCTTAAAATACTCGGTATTAAAGTTTAGAGGTCTATCCATAGCTTGTGTAGGAACTCTTATTGAGATGAGCTACAATTTAGTAGCTGGATGTTGCTGTTTTGTATTAACCAAGCCGTATTTCAACTTGCTTATTATTTTTATTTCATCCTCTTGGGTATGTATCGCTAGTAAATGCCTCTTATTACCACGGCCAATATAGTAACAATCTAAAACATTCGATTGGTCTTAAACGTAAGCCTTTACTTTGGATGTTCATCTTCTGGAACTTGAAAGATCTTAATACTATGTATTTCTTCTATGTAAATCAACTATTTGTATAGTAGTTAATTTTCTTTAAGACAAATTTAATAATGAATGGCCACTTAGCCTTTAAGATTTTGAAGATAAAAATTCGATTGTTAATTCAATCCTCTTCTTTACTACCATCGAAAGGTGGGATCATCTTCTATTACTTTATCGAAGATCTGAAGATAATTTTTAGTCATTATTTCATCTGTAAAATGCCTTTCAACCCTGTCTCTACAAGATTCTGGCGAACATTCGTGAATCTTCTCAACATATTCTTCTAACTCTCGTGGAGTTCTAGCTAGAAATCCATTGATTTGGTTTACAATTATATCGTTTAGTCCTCCATTAGCTCGAGCAAGTACCGGTTTACCATAAGCATTAGCTTCTACAGCATATAGTCCAAATGCCTCTATCCAGGTGGGCTTAGGGCAAGCAATAACCGCTTTACATTTCTTAATTAATTCTGCCTTTGTTTTATTGTCTACAAGTCCAATGTACTCTGCCAAACCATTGGAATTTTGGCATTTTTCTCTTATCATTTGTACATATGAAAGATCTCGTACATGTATATCGTCACCAGCTATTTTTATAGCATTTCTTGTTCTAATAGCTAAATCAATAGAGTCTTCAATTCCTTTTTCTCTGACTATTCTATTTATCGAGAGAAGGTACCCCCCGTTCTTATTGTTATAATTACTTTTTAGTTCCTCTATCAGAGGTAGAGGAATTCCATGATGAACATACCTAACTGGTTTTTTAAGAATAGACGACATATATTTTGCATGAAGACTAGATAGTCCAATGTACCTAGGATATCGCAACTGTTTAACCGGAACTTTTTGGCGTTCTACGGTACCATGATTAGTATGAATTATTTTCATCTTTGGAAATTTCTTTGCTGACAGATAGGAAAAGCAGTGCCATGTATTATCCCATACTATTCCCTTTCCACTTCCATATTCTTTCTCCAGAACTTCCTTGTACCTGAGATAGTGTGCTTCTTCAGCAGCCATTCCTTCCCAGGAAGGTTTTATCGTTTCTATTATGTGTAGGTTGGATGGCAGTTCTTTTACCTTACCTGAAGAACCTCTAGATGATATCAAAGTCACATCATGAGATTTTCTGGCTATATTTTTAGAAACCCACATAACTATGGCTTCCAGACCTCCATTCGATCTTCAAGTTTCGAGATGAAATTAATCGGGAGGTGGAGTAGGTAAATTAGGGCTACTTATAACCAATACTTTCGTTTGCGAACACCAATCAGTATACGCATTGATGTTTAATAATAATTATAGAGACCGCTTATGGTTTATACTTTATTATCCCTCAAATCGAAGATCGTTGAAGATCCATATACTGCATCGCTTATTCATGACTCTCTCATCATCATTAGTAAATATGAATAGCCCCAAATTTGACTAATTAATATAATCTTTTGGTTTTGATTAGATCTTATCGGCTTAGCTTGCAAGCTGGAAATTTGTGGCAAGGTTGATATCCATTATACATTATCCATTATGGCTTAATTCACCACGTGGACAGGTGATCTTAACTATACAGACCTTAGCGTGTAATGCTTATCTCTATATACTTTGTGGCCTGATGAAGAAAGAGAAAATACAAATGAAAAAGATGGTGACTGAATTTGGTCTTTTGTAGAATAGGCTGTCTAATATGAAAGCAAATGTTATACATGGAGATTTTAATCCCTGTGGAGGTGCTGAAAGAGTGTCACTTGTGACTATGCAGGCATTATTAGAAATCGGAATTGACTTTGATGTTACAACCTTGAAGACCCCTAATATATCAAAATTAGAAAATTCATATGGTAAAAATCTTGTCTCAGTTATGAAAAGCACAAACAAAATAAATGTCATAAATATAATGGAAGAACTTCAACAACGGCGACAACAACATCATAAAGAGTACGATTATGATATTACAATAAATACTAACGGTGATGCAGCTCCTTACTATCATTCATCTTTTTCAAAAGATAATTCTATTACTTACTGTCACTTTCCTAGTACAAAATTTCATATAGAATTTGAAAATATTGATTATCTAAAAACAGATCTTGGTATGACAGAAAGCTCAAATGGTTTTTTAGATAATATGGATTATCAAAATATCAATAATTCCAAGGATTTAAAAACTAAGGTTCTGGTTCGCAGAAAAAATGAATGTTTTAAAATAATAAACTATGGATATTGGAACTTGATGAGAAACTCTACAGTGATTACTAATTCTGAATTCAGTCGCAGGGCAATAATTAACGCATTAGGATTAGACAATATTTACATACTCAGCCCGCCGATAGATGTTGAGACTTTTCGTAATTGTACATTGATGGCAAATTGCGATAATGAAAGAAATGATATCATTCTTGTAATAGCCAGAATCGCTCCTCATAAGAAGCTTGAAAATGCAATCAAACTTGCAAAAGTATTAAAAGATAACAACATAGCCAAAGGAATGAAAATTGTTGGAAACCTCTACCATTATTTTCTTGATTATTACTTAGGGCTCAAACAGATGATTCTGGAACTTGGTTTGACCGACTATGTTACATTTGAAGTTAATGCTAGCTTAGATAAGCTTCTTTCTATCATACAAAAATCAAGAATATATTTTCATCCAATGGTAGGAGAACATTTTGGTATGACAGTAGTAGAGGCTATGGCTGCTGGACTAATCCCAGTGGTCCCAAAAGACAGTGGCCCTGCTGAGTTTGTTCCACAAGAATATCAATTTAATACAATAGAGCAAGCTGCGGAAATTATAACTTGTATTTTTAACCATTTGCCAAATACAGATCGAATCAAGATGAGGAATGGTATAAATAAATTCTCTAATTCACACTATATCGATGGGTTTAAAACCATATTTAATGAATTATTATCTAGAAGAAGAAAATAGAAATACTTGCTTGCTGCTGTAAACATTACGTTTTAGGTAGACAAGGCACTGCAGATGTCGTATTCATTTATTTGTTTACCTAATGCTATGCACTCTTCTTTTTTGTTTTTGCATTTATGTTGATCGGTAGCTTTTTTATTCACTCTAATATTACTTCCTAGTTTAATTTTAATAGTGATGGTGCAGTTTACAAACGTCGCGATTACAGACATTGATAAATCGTAAGTTAGCTGCCAACAGAAGCAAGAAGAAAAATGATAATGATCGTTAATTATAGAAATTGAATTTAAAGTGTCTACTCATGACCTAAACTCTTGAATATGTACAGTGTCAAAATCCGTCCAGATATTAGATCCAGTATAAATAAAGACCTGAAAGTGAAGATGTGGTCGGAATGTATATCCTGTCATGCCTACTTCTGCGATCACTTGCCCTTCGGTAACAGTTTCGCCCGCCTTGACTTTTGAGCTTCGAGGTGCCAAATGATCATACCTTGAATATTCTTCATTGGCATGCATAATAGTTATAAAGTTCGTATAGTTCCAATAAACCGGATTAGGCCCGCCAATGTCGGAATCGTCTTTAACATAAGTAACCATACCGTTAGTCGCAGCAAGCACTGGAGTATTTTCAGGAACGAGGAAATCTATTGCATTTCGGAGTGTTCCTATATGAGCTGGGGAGGAGGTGACATCTACTCTTTCCAAGAAATTCTTCGGGACAGGTAGTCTATATTGGTTAATAGCCCTCCTTTCCAAGTTTACACCTTCAAGCTGTAGACATTAAAGCTTGATAAAATTCTATCTATCTATGTATTTATCATTTGGTATATTTATGAACTTGTCATTTTAATAAGTGCTGGTCTTTGATGTACATGATCTTATATGCAAGACATACAAACAAAACTGACCATTCCAACCGTGATAGGCTTTATAATATAATCGAGATTCTACACTGTAGATAAATATTATATAGAATATACTATCTTTAATTAGCTTGAGCTACTTAGTATAGACGCGGGATATGATTAGCCAGCAGCAAAATCAACAACAAGAAGCATACAGCAACTTTATCGATTCGATAAATAGCGACATGACAAGAAAAGACTACAAAGCGAAATTTGATTATTTTATGCAGTTTTGTAATGTGCAAAGATATGAAGACATGTTACTTATTTCGGAAGGCGATTTAGAAAGCAGGATACGAAACTACATTATTTACCTAAGACATGATAAACGGTTAGCTCCGGGAACTGTATCAGGGTACATTGCTCCTATAATCCATTTCTACGATATGAACGGCTTCACACTACACTGGAAGCGACTAAAGAAATTCCAAGCCAAACACTATAACATTGTAGAGGATAAACCCTATACCCGCGAACAAATAAAGACATTAGTAGACGCTGCGCAGCTACGCGACAAGTGCATGATATTACTAATGTGTTCTGCTGGTCTTAGGCGGGGAGCTCTATCATACCTACGAATAAGAGACTTGCAAAAGATTGACAAGTACCAGTTATACCGTATCAACGTCTACAAGAAAGAGCGAGAGCAATACACAACATTCTGTACTCCAGAATGTGCCAAGTACATAGACCAATACCTAGATTGGCGTAAGCGCATAGGCGAACAGCTAAAACCTAATTCTCCACTATTCAGAATAGAATTCGATACTGCAACGGAATACAACAGACCAAAAGCGGTAAGTTCGCATGTTGTGGCTTTTATGATTCATACGCTACTAGATAGAACCGGGGTAAGAGCACGAACAGATAATCGTACCCAGCGAACCGAGCTAATGCAAACACATGGATTTCGTAAATTCTTTAAAACCACTTGTATAAACAGTGGTATGAATCCCTTATATTCAGAATATCTAATGGGTCACCGCTCTGGTCTAACTAAGAGCTATTTTAAACCAACTGACACAGAACTGTTAGAAGGCAACGAGAAAGCTCTAGGTTATATAGCAGCGATAAACGATCTAACTATAAATGAAGAGCATAGACTAACCAAGAAAGTTAATGAATTGCAGGTGAAAAATGATCAGATAATGGAGCTCGAAAGACAGCACAAAAAAGATTTAGAGACAGTTCAAAACCAAGTGGCCCAGATGATGCAAATGATACGACAAGAACCAAGATTGACAAAGATTAAACCACAGGTGTTGCTAAATAAAAGAGCTAGTCAAATAATATAAGTAATCTTGATAGGAATAACCAGCGTAGGAAGAGGATTATTTTATTTCTACAGTTCAAGTTAGAGGTATTCGAACATCCTCTTTCCAGCCATTTGTACAACAGAATTACAAAAGTCATACCCATGCATTTTCTCAAAGATAATACATACTATTCAAATTACGATTACTGTTATCAAAGAGTATCTATGTATCACTAGTAATCAACAAAAAATACAATAAAGGATATAACAGAAGACTTCTATCATAATTCTAGTGACATGATTGCTATCCTAAGCTGGATGTGTAGAAAATAGTTGATGACAGAAATAGATAGAAAAAGAAGCCTACTGACCAGTAGTAAAAACAATAATGAGATAAAAGATTCACTGCAACAATCTGTCGAGGTTAGCCGCCATGATCAGGCTTAAGCAGGAGTCACAAACGGCATACCAGGAGTGATATCTGATACACTATGATGTCTGGTAATACCTATACTAATAATAAGCCTGTTAAACTTTTTGGCGATAGTATGTGCGAAGTTGACGATTGCACATCTGTAGCAACTACTGCTATTAATGTGAATCTTGGCGAGCTCGGTTTTATCACACTGTATTTGTGTGAAAAATGTACATCAGAATTCAAAGAGACTTGAAATGACTACTTTAATGATTAATCATACCAATTGCTGACTGGATTGAAGGTAAGTAGCCTTATTTATTATTTGATGATATTACAATAGCTAGCCGAGTAGCCTACATATTTCCATACATCTTTTAGTTACCATATATGAAACTATTCGATAGTAAACGAGACAATTTGTTTTATTTTATGAAAAGTAATCAATAGTAAAAAGCAAATCTAATTTAGAAAGGCTTGAACTTACCTTAGTGCACATATTCCACTAGAAATGTCCATTACGTAGCAAAATAGATTGGATTATCAGATCATCAGATCTAGTATCAATAGCGTCAGGCTTGGCCATAGTCATAATAGATGTAGGTAATTCATTCGTCCTTCCACTGCAATGGGCTTACCGTGATCACTTCCTCGAATCAAGTCGGTTGCAGTGCCAACCAGCGACCGGAACCACCAGAGAAGTTGATTGCCTCGGCACGTATGAGCCAGAAGGAAATAGATGAATACAATCAGAAGAACTATGCAGACTATTATAACAAACTAGCAGAATACAACAACAGTAACAGTAAGGCGGTTCCACGTAGCAGTAGGCCAAAGAGGGCAGCTTAGCCATGACCAATAAGCAATCACAACAACAGCAACAACAAATCAGCGACGGAGAGACTATCGAAATGCTTAGGAAAATGCTAGAGGTATCACGGGAGAAAAATAACAAACTGACAGAACAACTTGACAAACTACAAGCAGATCATATCCAACTAAAAACATTCATTTCAAGAGCTAATCCAGTATTTTCAAATCACGTCACCGCAGAGCAATACCAACAATTGATGCATTCACAGACAAGACAACAAATAGCAGTCTCACAAGAACAGATCGCTGAAGACAACTACCGCAGAGAGCAAGAGCGACAACTAGCATTAGAAAGACAGTATCAGAAGTACAGGAATAAAGTGTTAGAGCAAATACCATATTTGCAGCAAGAATATGACGGTAAGGTTACAGCCACTAAGCAAGATACAAAGAAGCATATGGAAGCGGTAAACCAATTCTATAACTTGTCCGAGTCTCAATTACAAGAGTATGTGAACATAAAGCATGAGGTAGATGAATCAGCAGTACAACATTGCTTAGAAGCACAGGACTTGGTAGTTGATACAATAAACGCAGCGGGCGAACAAGTACAAAAGAAGACCGGTGATACGATATACGTCTGCAAACCTTGCAGTGTGATAGCACCGGAAGTATACAGGACTTTGAAGAGCGCTGAGTTACATTGCTATCATGCAGACCACAAACAGGATATATTGCGCATAATAGACCAAGCAGAACACGAAACACTAGCAGAGATAACCGCGGAGTTTAACAAAGAAGTCAGAACAGAAGTAGCAAATATACAGGAGAAAGAACGCAGAGACAGACTAATAAAAGAACACCAAGAGGCGAAGCGAGCGGAGCGAGCAGCCAAAGACGGATTACCATTCCTGAAATGACAGATAATACCAATAATGAGGAAACTTCGCTGCTGTTCGGCCGTGCAATGAGGGATAAATTTATTCTGTTGGCTGCAGCCGTACTAGTGGCTGCGGCCATGATAGGAATAGGAGTAGGAAATATACATCTAGCAGCTTATTGTACCTTGTATTCATCTATTTGCTCGACTTAAATACTACATTATGTCGATCCATCGCTGAGCTCTGTGTATGAAATTGACTGTCCTCGGTGTCAGCAGCATTTATGATTTTTTAGTATGAATTCTGAGCGCTTAGAGTCGACTTTTAGTATGTTTTATTTATAAAAGTTGCAATATCTATATCATGGAATTAATTGAAAGTGTAATTTGGATTATGACTGGATTCATTCCTACTCTGATTACTATGGAGGTGGGATGGAGATTAGCGAGCAAGCAAAGAAGTCAGTTAGTTCGCCCATAATGTCAAGGCAGGGGTAAGAGCATCATAATGGACTTTGTGGAAACAATATCTGTATTGGTAGGTTCAGTAGTAATGTTGGGTCTGTTCCTTTCAATTGCGTATGAAAATATACGAACAAAAAACGCATCTAGGCAAAGCCGAATTTTAGCATTAAACGACAAATGGCAGAAGATAACAGTCTCTGCTCGTTAATTGTTAATTTTCTATTTTTTTATATTTTGGCTTGATACCTAGAAAGTTTTTTTTGCGCTTTCCCCTATCCCTATCTCCAATCTAAGGCCAATTACCCAAGTAGCGCTCATATGTCCCGTACTAACTTCCAGCGTCTTAGGGTTTAGTTAGTTTCTTACTGCACCACGGACAATACTTGAAAGGCTCCAAACTAGTAACCGGCCGGTCTTGAGATAAAGAATAGATATACCAGCCTGGCTTTTTTACTGCGTTGAATCGATCGTCCTCAGGTCGATAATAACGAATATCATTATAATCAACCGCCTTTTCAAATTCGTTGCAGGTACAATAATCAGGGTTCATGATAAAGTCAGGTATGCCATTCTTAAAGATAGGGCCAACCACTTGTTACTGTTGCGGATAGGATTACCGTCGTCCTATATCGCTGGCTTATTTTTTTCATTTGTATTTAAGTTATTAATGAGAGGATAAGTATATTACCATACCGTTAGCGATATCCCTAGCAACTCTGTGCTCAGGGGGTTTAGTCCTTTGCTAGTAACGTTTCCAGTAAACAAGGTATACAATTGGTTCTGGAAATCCGTGCGGGGAATTAATGAACGCAATTTTACTGTTAACTTAATTTTGTTTAGTAAGAGCCTTATACTTGTAGCCCTAGTGCTCAACCAGCAGACAAACAAACACCCGTTGCTGTTATTACAATGGTGGCAAAGGGAACTGCTTCACTCCAAACAAACAAACAAACTAAGTTCATGAATGCACGCACGCATCGCCGTATGTGGGGGCTATAGGTTAGGTGGGATAGTTGACCGGTTAAAGGTCAACTTTCACTCCTCTAATCCTCCTAACCGACCAGCCCCGTATACAATAAATACATACATACACCCAAACCACTTGTTTTGTTATTCCATTCCACACCACTTGAAATGTTTATTCTTGTCTTTATCATATATCGAGAACATTGTTGTTAGGTCGCTAACAGACATTTGCTTGTCTTTTGTATTCTCTTTCTGAACAGCGAGCCCAAATGCTTTGAGGTTTTCAAGCGTCGAATAGCCGGTCCCTGCCTTAGCGTCATAACTACATTTGCCAGTGTCTGTTATAGTAGTCCTGTTGATTATTGTCTGGGCCGGTAAATCTACAGTTCGGTGTAAGTTCACATTCCAAACCTTGAATGCATATAATATCTGTTGTTGTGTCATACATGACATAATTACTACAGATAGTAACGAAAGTATTAACACAGTATTCATTTGGAGGATTTCTTTGCAGTGACAACCGACGCAATTAGTTATTGGCAGTGTGGATTATGTTCTGCTGGTCCTGCGTTGTCGCAGGGGTCATGTCCATTATTGCCGCCATTGACCTCCGTTATCAGTTCCATCAGACGAATGGCTTCCATGGTTTGCAAACGCTTGACCTGTTTCCAGCGTCACCGCTAACGCACCAGCACAAAAACTGTATGTTGTTATTATATTACCATTTTTTAGATAGTTTAGCCAATAATACCCGCATAATCTTATATGTATTTGAAAAGATAGTGTAAATTCGTGAGCAAATACGTAATCATTGCAGTAGTCATAGCGGCTATTGCAGCAGGTATGATAGCGTCAGTAATGACAATTGGAGTAGCCAATGCTGGACCAGGGGGTTGTCCGAAGTGTTTCCATCATCATCATCACCACCACCATCACCACCACCACCATCATCACCATCACGGTCACCATCATCATGGCGGTCATCCAGGTGGAGGAACTGACCATGGTGGCGGCGTCTGACACGGGAACTGGCGACGACCCAGGCAGTAGTAACGGATAGGCTAATAGGCTAGCAAACATCCTTTTTCTTTCTTTAATGGTATTGCTTATCATTATTTCAGAATTCTTCCGGTTTTTCTGGTAGGCTGAATACCTCTTTTTCTTCGATTTTCTTCGTCCAAAATCATTGCGTATATTTGCTGCATGGCTTCTACCTCCGCTAGATTGTCCTCAACAATCCTCATATTGAACTTTTCAGGGTCTACTGCCTTTTGCTTCTTCTGAATTGCTTTGTAAATCACATCTTTAACCTCTTTAACCGTTAGTTCTTTTTCTTTGGTTCTGGTCAATTCTTACGTTTTATAGGTAGGTAGTGATTTCTATAGGCTGAAGAACTGTAAGTAGAGGGAGAGCCAGATAGTCTTTGTGCTTGTACTTGCGTAACAAGACCCCGCTAATAGTAATATAATAGTACACCATAGGCACTCTTCAAGAAATGAACACTAGTAAACTAACCGCAGTAGCATTCCCATCTTGTGCCTAACTCGAACTTGGTATATGTTTATGTAGAAATAGATTCCAATGCTGATCTCCACTTTTCGATTTCACTATCGTAATTCTTCAACTGCTCTTCAAATTGTATATCGGTCAGACCATCAGGTTTTACGAATAACCAAGTGATTGTAGAGCCCTCTTTGTTTGGAACCACTCTAACATACACATCCCAAGTTAGTCCGCCGCCCACAAATTGGTGGTCCAGTATGCCGTATTTTTCAATAGAGCTGACGAGCTTCATCTTTGACTTTCCTGCAATTGCATGGTCAAACGTCCACCAATCATTATCGTTGGACTTTTGCAATGAACTTATCTGACCCCCTACTTCCAGGTTTTTCATGTTTTCAAAGTAGTTATACACCTCGGTCACATTCCTATTTACGGTCATTGATTTCACTACTGCCTTCACTGGTTTCATTATTACTTTTTGCCAGTTGTCTCTATTATTCCTGCTGATTGTGATTTTATATGGAGCGTAAGATAACTGTACAAGGGAATATCAGCCAATTAGTACAGCGGAATTAAAGGAATTGTTGAATCGTTACGCAAAGCCCCTGAAGACACAACATTAGTAGCCCCTAGGAAGCAAGCAACAAAATGATACCAACAGCAGACCCCCTCTCTTACAGTCGAAAGCGATAGGTTCTATTACGAATGTACGGCCTGTCGCAAGAAGTTATAAAACTACTAGCATTCGGAAGACACTAGCATATTGCAGTAACCACAACAGGACTGAACGGGTTAGATACCTGAGGAAACCGTTAGATTAGCAGAGGTATAATAATAGACAACAGACAGTTTACAATAAAGGATATAACAACTGCCGCCAAAATGGAAACTAGGTAACAGCAGCGGTATGACTCAGGAACAATACCAGAACGGGATTCAGGATTTATCTTTTGTTACGAAGACTGTCAAGTTATCAGATTTGGTCTTCAAGTACGAGGGATTAGTTCACGACCTAAGCCTACAGGAATACCAGGCATTAAAGTCAAGTATTATAAAAAATGGCGTTCAAATACCAATCGAAATAAATGACAAAAACGAGGTACTAGACGGAAACCATAGAGCTAAGATAGCAAAAGAGATAGGCTTTAAACATATTGAAGCAAGGGTTCATATATTTTCAGACGAATTAAGAGAGAAAATATTTGCTATAGACATGAACTTGAAACGACGACACTTAAACGATTTTCAAAAGGCTGAATTATTTATAGATCGTGATAGATTTGAAACAGAGTTAGCAAGACAAAGATCACAGTCCAACCTAAAAGTAGGAGACAAACTCCCGACGGTATCACATGATACCACCGGGGAAACCGGTAGAACCAGAGATAAGATAGCAAAAGAATCTGGATTATCCCCTTCTACATATTCACGAGCAAAGAAGATAGTAGAATATGGTGACCAACCAACTATTGAACGACTTAGATCGGGTAGATCAAAAATAGGCAAAGAGCACAATAAATTAATGTCCAAAATAAGACAGCAGGAACTAAGGGATAAGAGTCGTACAATACTAGAACCCGATTTAGGATTTGGTATAGACAACCTCCAATTAATACACGGTGACTTTAGAGAGAAATGCAAAACGATACCTGACAATTCCATAGATATAATATTCACAGATCCGCCGTACGCACTTGAGTATCTATCACTGTATAGAGATCTTGGTGAGCTGGCTATGCGTGTATTAAAAGATGGTTCTAGCCTAATAACATATGTCGGACACCATGTGGTATCTGAGGTTATAGGATATCTACGGCAAGCCGGTTTAGAATATGTTTGGTTAATAGCAATCAAGCAGTCCGGCCCTAAAGCAAAGATATTTAAAAATAATATACATGTAAACTGGAAGCCCCTACTTTGGTTCAGTAAGGGATCTAGAGCTGAGAATAAGGGTAACGTCATAAACGATCTTATAGAATCTGAGAGTCCGCCAGACAAGTCATTACATGAGTGGGCACAGTCAACAGTTGAAGCAAAATATCTCATAAAATATCTAACCGTAGAAGGTCAAACAGTACTAGATCCATTCATGGGTTCAGGTACCACAGTTATAGCCGCTATGAATCTCGGCCGGAAATTCATAGGAATAGAAATAGACGAAAATAGGTTTAATGTCGCTAGAGGGAGAATCGCTGAAAAAATTGAAATGTTGAAAAATAATAATGATGCAGCAACAACATCAGCAGATAGTTCCCTAATTACAATCAAAAAAGAAAAATGAAGAAATCAACCAATAATTTAAATGGACTAGAGTATCACAGGCATTATGGACTGACTAACAAACAGTTAGTGTTATTAGACATAGGTAATAGAAATAGAAATAGAAATACAGGAAAATGTGTGTGTGTGCCGACTGGCTGCTCTCTCTTTATAGTAAGGATGTGTCTGATTCTGGTAGTTTCTTACTCTCCAGCTACCAGTACAGGACAGCTCTAGCTAGTACTTCCTACTATACATACATACGAGTACATAAGATAATGCATTATTATATTATTATAATATATTATGATATTATATCATGTACCTGTACTGTACTTCCTGTAGTATCAATCACTGTAGGTGACGTGGCCTAGCCTTTGGTAGTCCGATACATAGTCTCCGACGAGGTGGATACCGAGTTCCGTGAGTTCATTGTCAGGTGTAATAGACGATTTGGTAAGGGTCTTATCAAGGAAACACTAGAAAGAGCGATAATGTCCTATATTCGGCGGGTAGATTCCAGGGGTGGCACACACACTCATGAAATGACACGGGAAGAAAAGAAGGAAGAAGACAATCGCATACGAGCGTTTGATCTAAAAGCTAGGGTAATCAAATGGCTGATAGAAACCCATTATCCAGAGGGTCTAAGTGACAAAATTATCATTGAAAGACATTTGAAGGAGGCGATTATGAGTGTTGAGAATCTCACAGATAAAAGACCGATTGCAAACCGAATACAGCTATTACTCAGTAAAAAATGTATAATGAAAGCATTTGACGATACTAGAGCAGGTTACGAATTCCTTGGACTAGAGCCAAAGCCAAAACTAGAGCAAGAAACAGAACCGGAGTCAATAAAACAGCAACATATACCTGTACTGGACACTTTAGAAATCCCAGCTAAACCTAAAGTCGGTCAAGAACAAATGGATAAAGAATTTTTTGATAATGTTCTCAAACAAGATATGGAGAATTCAGAATAAAATAACTGACATAGTTAAAACATGGAATATTATATATAATTAGGCCGAGGACTTAATGACTAGGTTAGAAAATTTAATTGGAGTACTAATAAATAATCCTGAATTTTCTCATTAATTGTTTTTGAAAAAACTATAATCATGAACGCGAACGTAAATACGAGTTGGCACAATTAATCATGCTCATTATACAATACTATACAATACTAAAATTACATTTGCTAAAGACTAATGAGATGGATTGAAATTGTTTTGAACTAGTACAGTGGAAATCGAGCAGTGTATCATATTCTAAAAATAATGGATTTTCTACTCACATTATATTGGACTATGTTAGACTAAAATGGCAATTTTGAAGCCAGTCATCTAGACTCATATAGTGTATTGTTTTCATTCTAAGTGAACACCGATATGTAGAGAGATTCAGCAATAATTAACCTAATAAAAAAGAATTAGATAACTAACCAGCTATATGAATAGTACCTTTCATAGTAAATGGATGATATGCGCAATGATAAGTAAAGGTGCCAGTCATAGTTGGACTAAAAACTAGTTGACCCGAACCGTTCGGAGCAATGTCATCACTTGATGGCAGTTTGTCTGCTCCGGTATCTATAATTAGTTCATGTTTTGTATCAGTAGGATTTTGGATTTTTATGATATTTTTGGTATTTACAAAGACGTTCAAAGTTGGATTAGGTGCTCCATTGCTCCCATTTATCCAATTATAGACGCCATCCTTTACTTCCTTTGCCGATAATAATTGAGTTGTACCAGGACCGTTATTGGTGACTTTCCCTTTAGCAGCTGAAGCCGCATGTAAATAGTGGCCATTTTGACCGATAATGTAAATTAAACCAGAAGCTACCACTATGACGACCATGAATGTCAATAGAATATAAACAACATTTTTCATTATTTTGGTTGGACGGTTTTGTCATATTTTAATCAGATATACAAATACCAGCGCTGGGTGCCACAAATGGCATTCATCGCTACGCTGTAACAAGACCGGAAAAGATATTCTTGTTCTTACGGATATCTCCATGCCGATAATCGATGTGATCGTTTATTTTCACGGGGCGAGGGATTTTTCACGAATACTAGAAGATGAGTTTTCCTTTTTTGTACTAATAGTTGTTTTGTTTTGTTGTTCTGACCGCTTCAACGTTACCTCCTTCTTATTTTCTTCATTTCTTTTATATTTCAGGTCCACCAGCTTTATTCTAGCTAGCCACCAGGTACAAGTCATAATCTTTGTACAAAAGTATCAGAAAAGTTGAGATATTTCAAGTCTAACCCATATTTAACATTTTTTAACGCTCATCAGCTAGAATGAAAGGGCGCTGACATACATACTACGTTGGGGGAAGTGGAAGAAATAAATCAGTCTCTAAGACAGCGTGATAAAGTAAAGGATGATGCTATATCTCAACTATCAGATCAACTTGTATCTTTATCAGCTAGGTTGCAGTAAATCGAGAGGAGACAGGTTGTAGGCGCGCGCTGAAGTTACATTATGAACAGAAAATAACAAACCACTCTAGTTCAGCAGAAATATCGCTATGGACTTGCACTCGGTATGGGCCCGTCGGTGTGTGAATCAAATTTGACCTAATTG
>Ga0164305_10000225_pt1 | contig 19877 bp, 13 predicted proteins | sample Whisoiple_237_MG_FD_110215 | JGI IMG/M metagenome (GOLD analysis project Ga0164305, IMG submission 110215) | Soil microbial communities amended with pyrogenic organic matter from upstate New York, USA - Whitman soil sample_237_MG | ecosystem: Environmental > Terrestrial > Soil > Agricultural...
CCGGGCGGATCGAACACCGCCGGCGGGCGGCCATACAGAAGGGTGGTCATAGCGGGGGCTATAGCCGGATTGAGGGGCCGCGCGAAGCCGACTGACAATCCGGAACAAATGAGGCACAAGGCCGCGATGCTCGCCGACTCGATCCAGACCTCGCCGCCCGCACCGACGCTCGCGGACGCCCGCGCGACGCTGGAGCGGGTCTGGGGCCACGGCGACTTCCGCGGACTGCAGGCGGACGTAGTCGCCGAGATTCTGGCCGGACGGGACGTGCTCGCCGTCCTGCCGACCGGCGGCGGCAAGTCGGTCTGCTACCAGATCCCGGCCATGCTGCGCCCGGGGCTCGGCCTCGTCGTCTCGCCCCTGATCGCCCTGATGACCGATCAGGTCGAGGCGCTGAAACAACAGGGGGTGGCCGCCGCCCGGCTGGATTCCGGCGTTTCCATGGACGACCGCTCGGCCATCTGGCGCCAGGCGAAAGCGGGCGAACTGGACCTGCTCTATGTCTCGCCCGAAGGCCTGGCCCAGCCGCATCTGATCGACCGGCTGCACGACCTGCCGCTGAGCCTCATCGCCATCGACGAGGCCCACTGCGTCAGTCAGTGGGGCCACGACTTCCGCCCGGACTACCGCACCTTGGGCCGGCTGGCCGAGCTGTTCCCCGGCGTGCCGCGCATCGCGGTCACCGCCACCGCCGACGCCCGAACCCGCGAGGACATCGTCCGCTCGTTGCGGCTGGAAGGCGCCAAGGTCGTCGTCGACAGCTTCGCCCGCCCGAACCTCCAGCTCTCGGCCGTGCGCAAGGAGAACGCCTCGCGGGCCAAGACCGACGCCGCCGTCATCGATCTGGTCCGTCAGCGGCGCGGCAAGTCGGGCGTGGTCTATTGCGGTTCGCGCGACGGCTGCGAGCGGGTGGCGGACGCGCTGAAGTCCGCCGGCACAAACGCCATCGCCTATCACGCCGGCATGGACGCCCGCGATCGCGACCGGCGGCTGGAGCGGTTCCTCGCCGAGGACGGGGCCGTCATGGTCGCGACCATCGCCTTCGGCATGGGGGTCGACAAGGCCGACGTCCGCTTCGTGATCCACGCCGATCCGCCCGGTTCGCTGGAGGCCTACTGGCAGGAGATCGGCCGCGCCGGACGCGACGGCGAACCGGCCGAGGGCCTGACCCTTTACGGTCCGTCCGACATCGCCTGGACCCTGAAGCGGCTCGACGGCCGGCCCATGGCCGAGGAGGTCAAGGCGGTGCAGGTGCGCAAGGCGCGCCAGCTGTTCGCCATGCTGGACGGCGCGACCTGCCGCCCCCAGACCGTGCGCCGCTATTTCGGCGAGGCGGCAGCCCAGCCATGCGGCGTCTGCGACATCTGTCTCGATCCGCCCGCCGTCTTCGACGCCACCGTCCACGCCCAGAAGGCGCTGGCCGCCGTCCAGCGGCTGGGCGAACGCTTCGGCAAGACCCGCGTCATCGACCACCTGCTCGGCAAGACGAAGGAGGTCCAGTCGTGGGAGACCGCCCTGTCGACTTGGGGCATCGGCGCCGACGTCGCGCTGCACACATGGCGGGACGTGGTCGACCACCTGATGTTCGAGGGCCTGCTGGTCGAGGACCCCAATGAGGGCAAGCCGCTGGTCCGCATCGGCGAACCCGAGGCCGTCCGCGCTGTCTATCGCGGGGAGCGGGCGATCGAGGTTCGCCTGACTCCCGCCCGCGTCGTCGGCTCGAAGGAGCGCGTCCGGACCGGCCGCAACGCCGCGCTGGAGACCATGGACGCCGACGTCCGCGCCCGCTTCGAGACCCTGCGCGCCTGGCGCCGCGACCGCGCCGCCGAGCAGCGCGTGCCGCCCTATGTCATCTTCCAGGACAAGACCCTGCTGGAAATCGCTCTGGCCGAGCCCGGAAATCTCCAGACGCTCGGGCATATTTCGGGCGTCGGACAGACCAAGCTGGACCGCTACGGCAAGGGTGTTCTGGCCGCTCTGGCGCAGACTGTGGATTGAAACCGGCGTTCGCGAGGTAAGGTTCAGTCAAGGTCTTGGAAGGGGCGCCTTAAACTTTCGCCGTCACAGTCCGGTGGTGATCCCCAACCGCGCCCCGATTCCGGTCGATAAACTCGCTCTGGCCGTCATGCACGCGCCCGACCGCGCCATCCCCGCGCCCGCCGGCGCGCGGGAGGAATCGCTGCGCTTCCTGCTCCAGACCGCCGCCGACTCCGGCGTGACCCGCGTCGCCACCACGCCGGACGGCGACGGCGAGCGCTGGCTGGGCCAGTCCTGGCCCTTCCCCTCGCCCTTCCAGGTCTCGGTCCGAACCGTGACCGTCAGCGACGGCGTCGACCGGGTCGAGGCCCGCGCCCGCCGTTCGCTGGAACGGCTCGGCCTGCCGCGCGGCGACGCCCTGCTGGTCTCCACCGCTTCCGATCTGGCGGGAACCGAGGGCCGCGCCCTCTGGGACAAGCTGCTGGCCCTCAAGGACCGCGGCCTGTACCGCCGCATCGGCTTCTGCGCCTCTGTCGAGGACGGGCCGGCCCTGCTGGCCCGCCGCTTCCAGCCCGACATCGTCCAGCTGAAATGCAATCTGCTGGACCAGCGCGCCCAGCACACGGGCGTCCTGTCCGAACTGGCCTCGCTGGACGTGACCGTCCACGCCTCTTCCATCTTCGCGGACGGCCTGCTGTTCATGAACAGCGAGGCCCTGCCGGTGGAAATGCACCGCCACGCCCCGACCCTGTCGCGCATCCGCCGCCGTCTGGCGGAGGCCCGCGTCGATCCGATGCAGGCGACCCTCGCCTATGCGCTGGGTCTGCCGGAAGTCTCGGCCGTGGTCGCCAGCGTCGCCTCGGCCGCCGAGCTGCGCGCCGTGGTCGCGGCGGCCCACGCTCCGACGCCGGCGCTGGACTGGGCCTCCATGCAGCTGGAGCCGGCGACGGTTTCCGCCGCCGCCGGCCCGCGCCGCATCAGTAGCGCAGCCTGACCCCGACATAGCCGGACCGGCCCGGCTCGCCGTAGCCGAACACCTGCTGGTAGTGTTCGTCGGCCAGATTCTCGATCCGCGCGGTCAGAGTGACCTTGTCCGTCAGCGCATACGACCCGTTCAGATTGGCCGTGACGAAGGCCTCGCGGACCGCGCCGGCGTCATCCTGATCGCCCTCGGCCCGCACGGTGAGCGCGCCCGACAGTCGCTTGCCGGCCCAGCCCAGGGTCGCCGAACCTGCGTGCTCGGGCACACGCAGAAGCCGCGCCCCGGTCGACTCGTCCCGCGCATCCGTCCACGCATAAGCCAGCGTCAGATCGAACCCGTGTCCCAGCTGGCCGCGGCCCTCGAACTCGACCCCGTCCGTCGCCGTCTGGGCGACGTTGACGTAGTAGCTGTCGAAGGTGGCGGGATCGAAGATGTAGGTGATCTGGTCCTCGACGTTCAGCCGATAAACCGTCAGCCGGCCCTCGATGCGGCCATCGGCCGAGCCCCAGCCGATCGCCCCCTCATAGCCCTCGGCCGTCTCGGGACGCAGCACCGGGAAGGGCTGTGACGAGAAACAGAAGTCGCACACTGCCTGGCTGATCGACGGCGCCTTGAACCCCGTGCCGTACGCCGCCGACAGGATGAAGCCCGCCCCCGCCTCGAAGGCGCCTGAAACCCGGCCCGTCGTCTTCGACCCGAAATCATCGGTGTCATCGAACCGCAGGGCTCCGGTCAGGCTGACCCGGGCCGTCGGTTCGACCCGCGCCGTGGCGAAGGCCGAGGTCGTGCCCAGATCCTCGGTCAGGCCGGTCGACAGACTGCCCTCCGTGTCCTCGCGTTCGGCGCCGACCACGAAGTCCACGCCCGCGGCCGACCCGTCCGCCTGCCAGCGGAACACCTGCCGGTCGGCCTCGAACGCCGACGGGAAGGACGACACCGTCTCCCGTGCGATGTCCGACGCGGCGACGCTGAACTGATGCGCCAGCCCCAGAGCCTTCACCCGCAACCGCCCGAATCCGGACCACTGCTCGCTCGATTGCGTATCGAGCGTATCGGCCAGGGCGTAGGCCGGGGCGGGATAGCCGTCGAGGTCCGCGTCGCTGTCGGTCCAGCGCACCGAGCCGTCCACGCTCACGTCCGGGGTGAAGGCGTAGCGACCCTTGGCTCCGATCGTCGTTGTGGTGAAGCCGTCGGCCTCGGTATTGCCGTCCGCCTCGTCGGCGGCGGAGATGCCGTCGGTGTCGAAATGCGAGACCCAGGCCCCGAAACCGTATTGTTCGGTGGATACGCCCGCCGCCAGACGACCGCGCAGGGTCTCGTAGGATCCGGCCTCCAGATCGGCCGCGAAGCCGTCGAGATCCCGCGTCGTAAAGGCGATCACGCCGCCGATTGCGTCCGAGCCCCACAGCGACGACTGCGGCCCCGACAGCACCTCGATCCGCTCGATGTCGCCCAGTTCCATGCCGGAGAAATCGAAGGCGCCGTTGACCTCGGCCGGGTCGTTCACGGGCACGCCGTCGACCAGCACCAGAGTCTTGCCAGGCGTCGCGCCGCGCATCCGCACCTGGGCCACGCCGCCGAAGGCGCCGGACCGGACCACCGACAGGCCGGGGATGTCGGACAGGATGTCGGCGGCGAACACCGCCCCGCGCTGCTCGATGGCGTGGCGGTCGATGACCCGCGCCCCCGGGGTGTCGGCGACGATGGCCGGCAGGCGGGTGGCGGTGACCACGACCTCTGGCAGGGGCGCATCGGGGTCATCGACCGACTGGGCTTGGGCGGACAGGGGAAACAGCACGGCGGCTGCGGTGGCGTAGAGGATGGATCGCGTCATGCGCGGGACTCCGTCAGCCCCGCGCTGGCGCTGCGCGGCGGCGTGTGAAAGCGACCGACCCGGCCCCGGATGGGGCGCGGCGCTTGGGTCGGGTCGCTTCGACGGAACATCTCCCGCGCAAGCGGAAGGGCTGGCCCCACGCCTCTGTCTGGTCCCGGACAGCGGACGAGCGACGTCGGCGGCCAGGTCTCCTGGCTTGCGGGTCAAAAACGGAGGATCGCGCCTTCCCGGTTGCCCAGTGACGCCGAAGCCGAAGCCCCGGAATGATCGTCTGTCTCGCCGCCTACAGTTGCGGGCACAGCCGCGGTTTCTCACCGCGTTCCCTTAACCGCCTGCCGGGCTTGTCGCAGTGCAGCACAGCTTGCGCAAGACGCTTGAGCAAGACGCTTGAGACGGGGCGCGCAATCCTTCACCTTGCGGCGCTCCCATGAACGCCCCCCTCGTCCACCCTCCGAAAGCCGACGCCGTCCCGTCCAGCGAGGGGCCGACGCCTGTCATGGCGCAATTCCTGGCGGCCAAGGCCAGCCAGCCCGACGCCATCGTGTTTTTCCGCATGGGCGATTTCTACGAGCTGTTCTTCAAGGACGCCGAGATCGCCTCCGCCGCCCTCGGCATCACCCTGACCAAGCGCGGCAAGCACCAGGGCGAGGACATCCCCATGGCCGGGGTGCCGGTCCATGCGCTGGACGGCTATCTGGCCCGGCTGATCCGGCAGGGCTTCAAGGCCGCCATCTGCGAACAGCTGGAAGCGCCTTCCGAAGCGAGGAAGCGCGGCTCCAAGGCCGTGGTCCACCGCGACATCGTCCGCGTCGTCACCCCCGGCACCCTGACCGAGGACAGTCTGCTGGACGCGCGCGGCGCCAACCGGCTGGCCGCCGTCTCGGTGCGCAAGGGGCTCGCCGCCGTGGCTGTGGTCGAGCTGTCCGCCGGCTCGGTCGACGCCGTCGCCTGTTCGCTGGAGGACCTCGGCGCCACCCTCGCCTCCTTCCGTCCGTCCGAAGTGCTGGTGCCCGATCGCCTCTTCTCCGACGAGGCGACCAAGTCCGCGCTCGATGGATCAGGCGGCGTTGTCCAGGCGCTTCCGCAGGCCCTCGCCGAGCCGGTCGGCGCGCGTGTCCGCGTCGAACGGCTGTACGGTGTCGCCTCGCTGGACGGTTTCGGCGCCTTCGAGGAGGCCGAGGTCTCTGCGCTGGGCCTGATCGCCGCCTATCTGGAAACGACGCAGGCTGGAAAGATTCCCGCCCTGTCGCCGCCGCGCCGGTCGGGCGAGACCGGCTTCCTCGCCATCGATCCCGCCACCCGTCTCAGCCTTGAAATCGACCGCACCCAGCGCGGCGATCGGGAGGGGTCGCTGCTGGCCTGTATCGATCGCACGGTGACTTCGGGCGGCGCCCGCGCTCTCGCGGAACGGATCGCCCGGCCCCTGCGCGACACCACCGCCATCAACCACGGCCTCGACGCCGTCGAATGGCTGCTGGAGAAGCGTGATCTGCGCCGCGATCTGCGCGACGGCCTGCGCGCCTCGTCCGACGTCGCCCGCGCCACCTCGCGTCTGGTGCTGGGCCGCGGCGGCCCACGCGACCTCGCCGCCATCCGCACAGGTCTGTCGATCGCCGAAGGCATCGCCGGCCTGTTCCCGCTGGCCCGCGACCCGCTAACCGGCCCGCCCGCCCGCATCGCCGCCGCCCTCGACCGGCTGAGCCTGTCGCCCGAGCTCGGACGACTGCTGGTCGATCTGGCCGAGGGTCTGGTCGCCGAGCCGCCGCATCTGGCCCGCGACGGCGGCTTCGTCTCGGCCGGCTACCGCCCCGAACTGGAGGAGGCCCGCCGCCTGCGCGACGACAGCCGCCGCGTCGTCGCCGACCTCGAGGCCCGCGCCGTGGCCGAGGCGGGGGTGCCGTTCAAGATCCGCCACAACGCCGTCCTCGGCTATTTCCTCGAGACGAGCGCAAAGGCCGCCGAACCCCTGCTGCGCCCCTCGGGCGAGAGCCCCTTCATCCACCGCCAGACCCTGGCCAACCAAGTCCGTTTCACCACCGTCGAACTGTCCGAGCTCGATGCGAAGATCAGCCAGGCCGGTTACCGGGCGCTGGCCATCGAAGGCGAAACCTTCGAGGTCTGGCGCGCGACGGTTCAGTCGCTGGCCCGGCCGCTTCAGGCCGTAGCCGAGGCGCTGGCCGAACTGGACGCTCACTCCGCCCTCGCCGAATGGGCCGAAGAGGTGGGGGCCGTCCGTCCCGTCGTCGTCGACACCACCTGTTTCGACGTCACCGCCGGCCGCCACCCCGTGGTCGAGGCGGCGGTGAAGGCGCAGGGCGATCCCTATACGCCCAACAACTGCAAGCTCGACGGGTCGGGCGCGGCCTGCGCCCGCCTGTCGATCGTCACCGGTCCCAACATGGCCGGCAAGTCGACCTTCCTGCGCCAGAACGCGCTTCTGGTCGTGCTGGCCCAAGCCGGAGCCTTTGTGCCCGCCCGCGCCATGCGGCTGGGTGTTGTCGACCGGCTGTTCAGCCGCGTCGGCGCCGGCGACGATCTGGCCCGCGGCCGCTCTACCTTCATGACCGAGATGGTCGAGACCGCCGCCATCCTGACCCAGGCCACCGAACGCAGCTTCGTGGTGCTGGACGAGATCGGCCGCGGCACCGCCACCTATGACGGCCTCGCCATCGCCTGGGCCGTGGCCGAGGCCCTGCACGACCGCAACCGCGCCCGCACCCTGTTCGCCACCCACTATCACGAGCTGGCGGGCCTCGAGACGCGGTTGGCACACGTCTGCAACCTGTCGATGGTCGCCAAGGAATGGAACGGCGACCTCGTCTTCCTCCACGAGGCCGCCCCCGGCGCCGCGGATCGCAGCTATGGCGTACAGGTCGCCAAACTGGCCGGCGTTCCCGCCGCCGTCGTCAGCCGCGCCCGGGAGGTTCTGGACCGGCTGGAGGGCGAGAAAAGCGCCGCCATCAGCCTCGACGACCTGCCCCTGTTCGCCATGGCGGAGCCTGCCCCGCCGCCTCCGCGCTCATCCGCCGTCGAGGATGCGCTTCAGGCCATCGAACCCGACGAGCTGTCCCCGCGCGAGGCGCTGGAGGCGCTCTATAAACTCAAGGGTCTGGGACGCCGGTGACCCCCGTCCCTGACGACCGGCTGATCGAGGCCGCGTCCGCCCCGGATGTGCGCAAGGCGGTCGCGGAAATCCTGCGCGAACGCTATGACGCCGCCCGCGCGAAGGCCGCGCGCCGCCTTGAGGCCGGCGGCGAAGGGGTCGAGGTCGCCCGGCTCTATTCCGCCGCCGCCGACGATCTGCTGAAGGATCTGTGGCGGTTCACCACCGAGACCCTCTATCCCGCCCACAATCCGACCGAGGCCGAGCGGCTCAGCCTGATCGCGGTCGGCGGCTACGGCCGCGGCGTGCTGGCGCCGTTCTCCGATCTGGACCTGCTGTTCCTGCGTCCGTGGAAGTCGATCCCGCGCACCGAACAGGTGATCGAATTCATGCTCTACGTCCTGTGGGATCTGGGCGTGAAGGTCGGCCAGTCGGCGCGGTCGGTGGACGAATGCCTGTCGCTGGCCAAGTCCGACATGGTCATCCGCACCACCCTGCTGGAGGCGCGGCCGCTGGCCGGCGACGAGCAGCTGGCCGAGGAGTTCATCACCCGCTTCCGCGCCTTCGTGACCAAGGCCGACCCGCGCCCCTTCATCGCCTCCAAACTGGTCGAGCGCGATCTGCGTCATCAGAAATCCGGCGCCGTCCGCTATCGCGTCGAGCCCAACGTCAAGGACGGCAAGGGCGGCCTGCGCGACCTGAACACCCTGTTCTGGATCGCCCGATCGCTGGCGCCCGAAAGCCCGCTGGGCGCGCGCGTCCTTGACGACCTGCTGACGGCGCGCGAGCGGCGGACCTTCGAGGAGGCTTTCGACTTCCTCTGGCGCACCCGGGCCCATCTGCATCTGACGGCGGGTCGCGCCGAAGAGAAGCTGACCTTCGACCTCCAGCCCGAGGTCGCCCGCCGCATGGGCTGGCGCGGGCGGGGCGACGAACCCGCGGTCGAGCGGTTCATGCGCCGCTATTTCCTCGTCGCCCGCGATGTCGGCGCCCTGACCCGCGCCATGTCCGCCAAGCTCGAGGCGCGCCAGCAGAAGCCGACCATGAGCCTGTCGCGCCTGATCCCCGGCCGCAAACGCAAACTGGGCGTCGAGGGCTTCATCGAGGACGCCGGCCGGCTGTCGGTCACCGGCCCCGAGGTCTTCGCCGCCGCGCCCGAGAAGCTGCTGATGCTGTTCCGCACGGCGGACGAGCACGACCTCGACCTGCACCCCGACGCCTTCTCGGCGGTCAGCCGGTCGCTGAACCTGGTCACTCCTTCGTTGCGGCGGGACCCCGAGGCGACCCGCGCCTTCCTCGACATCCTGGCCCACGGCCAGCGGCCCTACCGCGTCCTGACGCTGATGAACGAGACGGGCCTGCTGGGCCGGTTCCTGCCCGAATGGGGGCGGATCGTCGGCCAGACGCAGTTCAATATGTACCACGCCTATACGGTCGACGAGCACACGCTGCAGGCCATCGGCATCATCAACGACATCCAGCGCGGCAAGCTGAAGGCCGACCATCCCTCCTCGACCGAGATCGTCCATCGCATCGACGATTTCGAGGCGCTGATGCTGGCCATGCTGCTGCACGATGTCGGCAAGGGCGGGGACCGGGGCCAGCTGGAGGACGGCGCCATCGCCGCAAGACGCGCCTGCGACCGGCTGGGTCTCGACCCGCGCCGCACCGAGTTCGTGGTCTGGCTGGTGCGCAACCATCTGGCGCTCAGCGACTACGCCCAGAAGCGCGACGTCTCTGACCCGGCGACGGTGCGGGCCTTCACGAAACTGGTCGGCGATCCGGAGCGACTGCGCACCCTGCTGATCCTGACTGTGGCCGACATCCGCGCCGTCGGGCCGGGGGTCTGGAACGCCTGGAAGGGCAATCTCATCCGCGACCTGTATCTGCGCACCGAGGGCGTGTTCCGGGGCGAGGATGTCACCCATGCAGACCCGCTGGACGACTATCCCGATCTGGTGGCCCGCGCCCGCGCCAAGGGCGCCGCCGCCGGGGCCGTGACCGTCGAGGAGAGCGACGAGGACGAGCGCGCCGCCACTCGCGTCGCCGTCGCCGCCCGCGACCGGCCCGGCCTCTTCGTCGATCTGGCCGACGCCCTCGCCGCCGCCGGAGCCGATGTTGTCGGCGCCCGCGTGGCCACCGCTACGGACGGCACGGCGCTGGACGTGTTCGAGCTTCAGGATGGCGGCGGCGCCCCCTATGGCCAGTCGGAACCCCGTCGCCTGACCCGTCTGATCGAGGGGTTGGAACTGGCGGCGCGCGGCGGCGTGCCCACAGCGCCCGCTCCGTCGCCGCCCCCCAATCCGCGCCGCGCCGCCTTCGACGTGCGCCCCACAGCCATGGTCGATCTCGACGAGAGCCCGACCGCCGCCGTGGTCGAGGTGTCCGGCGCTGACCGTCCCGGCCTGCTGGCTGATCTGGCCCGGGCCTTCGCCATCCACCGTCTGTCGATCCGCTCGGCCCATATCGCCGGCTTCGGCGAGCGCGCGGTCGACAGTTTCTACGTCACCGACGCTGCCGGCAAAAAGCCGAAACCCGGCCCGAAGCTGGACGCCCTGCGCGCCGATCTGGAGACGGTGCTCGACTTCACCGAGCGCGCCGGACGCGGCGTCTCGGCCCCCGTCCGGGCCAGCCTGCGCGACGTCTCCGAGGTCGGCCGGACCCGGTCCGCGCAAGAGCCGGTATCGCGCGCGCCGGAACCACGCTAAGCGCTGATCAGGTCCCTTTTCCCGAGCATTTCATGAGCCTGGCCCGCAACACCCTGGTGCAAGCGACCCTGACACTGGGGAGCCGCATCCTCGGTTTCGCCCGCGACATGGCCCTGGCCGCCCGCTTCGGTCAGGGGCCGATGATGGACGCCTTCACCACGGCGTTGATGCTGCCCAATATGTTCCGCCGCCTGTTCGCCGAAGGCGCCTTCGCCCAGGCCTTCGTGCCGGTCTACGGCGGCGTCCGGGCGCGCGAGGGCGAGGCGGCCGCGGCCGTCACGGCGTCCGAGGCCATGTCCTTCATGCTGGCCGTGGTCGCCGGCTTCTGCATCGTGCTGCAGATCCTGATGCCGTGGATCATGCCCTGGCTGCTGTCGGCCTATCGCGATCAGGCGGGGGTCATGTCCGTGGCGGTCACCGCCACCCAGCTGGCCATGCCCTATCTCGCCTGCATGACCGTGGCCTCCCTGCTGTCGGGCGTGCTGAACACGGCGGGCAAATTCGCCCTGTCGGCGGGCGTGCCGGTCTTCCTCAACCTGTGCACCCTGACGCCGCTGCTGGCCGCCTATGTCGTTCCCGCCAGCCAGCCGACCGTGCTGCTGTGGGTCACCGCCGCCGTGACCGTCTCCGGCTTCCTGCAGGCGGCCCTGCTGTGGTGGGGCGTCCAGCGTCTGGGCGTGACGCTGAAACTGTCCTGGCCGCGCCTGACGCCCAATGTGAAGCGGGCGCTGGCGCTCGCCGTGCCGGGCGCGCTGGCGGGCGGCGCGATGCAGGTCAATTCGCTGGTCAGTCAGGTGCTGGCCGGCTCCGACGAAGGCGCACGCTCGGTGATCTACAACGCCGACCGCCTGTACCAGCTGCCGCTGGGCCTGATCGGCGTGGCCATCGGCCTCGCCCTGGTCCCGCGTCTGACCAAGGCCTTCGTCTCCGGCGACCATGAGGGGGGCCGCCGCACGCTGGACGACGGCATCACCCTCGCCATGGCCTTCACCCTGCCGGCCGCCGTAGCCCTGTTTGTCATTCCCTTCTTCATCATCGACGCCACCGTAACGCGCGGCGCCTTCACCAGCCAGGACGCGGCCCGCACGGCCGACGTGCTGCGCCAGTTCGCCTGGGGCGTGCCGGCCTTCGTCCTCGCCAAGGTCCTGACCCCGCCCTTCTTCGCCCGTGAAGACACCCGCCGGCCAATGATCTACGCCGTGGCCGCAGTCGCCTTACGATCGTCGTTGGAGCCGGCCTGTTCTTCTGGCTGTCCAGCAACGGCGTCGACGGCGTGCTGGGTCTGGCCATCGCCACCAGTCTGTCGGCCTGGATCAACGTCTCCCTGCTGGCCGGAACCCTGATGCGCGAGGACTCCTGGCGCCCCTCGCCGCGCTTCCTGTCGCGCCTGTTCCGCGTGCTGGCCGCCAGCGGCGTCATGGCAGTCCTGCTGGTGTTGGCGGGCATCGGTTACGAGACCCTGAGCCGGCTGTTCCTGGCCAAGGAAATCGCCGTCCTGGTCGTCGCCGGCGTCGGCGCCCTTGTGTACGGCGCCTGCCTTGTGCTTTTCCGCGCCGTCAGCGTCTCCGAACTCAAGGCGACGCTGAAGCGTGAACCCGGCGCTGCAACGCCGACCGGACTGGATTGATGACCGACGCCTCCCCCGCCGCCGTTCCCGCCTACAAGGGCCCCCGCCGCGTTCTCAGCGGCATCCAGGCCTCCGGCGCCCTGCATCTGGGCAATTATCTGGGCGCCCTGAAGCGGTTCACCCAGCTTCAGGACACGGGCGCGCCCTGTTTCCTGTTCGTCGCCGACCTGCACGCCATCACCGTCTGGCAGGAGCCGGACAAGCTGACCGCCCAGACGCGCGAGATCGCCGCCGCCTATCTGGCGTCCGGCCTCGATCCCTCGAAATCGATCATCTGGCCCCAGTCGGCCGTGCGCGCCCATTCCGAGCTGGCCTGGATCCTGAACTGCGTCGCCCGCCTCGGCTGGCTGGACCGCATGACCCAGTTCAAGGAGAAGTCGGGCAAGCACAAGGAACGCTCGTCCGTCGGCCTCTACACCTACCCCGTGCTCCAGGCCGCCGACATCCTGCTGTACAAGGCCACCGAGGTGCCGACCGGCGAGGACCAGAAACAGCACCTCGAGCTGACCCGGGACATCGCCCAGAAGTTCAACACAGACTTCAACGCGCCCGGCTTCTTCCCCCTGCCCGAACCTCTGACCCAGGGACCGGCGCCGCGGGTCATGAGCCTGCGCGACGGCGCGGCCAAGATGAGCAAGTCCGATCCCTCGGACCAGTCGCGCATCAACCTGACCGACGACGCGGATTCCATCGTCGCCAAGATCCGCAAGGCCCGCACCGATCCCGACGCCCTGCCCGAGACGCTGGAAGGCCTCGAGGGCCGCGCCGAGGCGAAGAACCTCGTCACCATCTATGCGGCGCTCGCCGACATGAGCCGCGAGGCCGTGCTGGCCGAGTTCGCCGGCCAGGGCTTCGGCGCCTTCAAGCCGAAACTGGCCGACCTCGCCGTCGCCTCCATGGCTCCGGTCACCGCAGAGATGCGCCGGCTGATGGCCGACCCGACCGAAATCGACAGGGTCCTCGCCGACGGCGCCGCCCGCGCCGCCGCCATCGCCGATCCGGTGGTGGACGAGGTCAAGCAACTCGTTGGTTTCTGGCGCGCCTGACGGCGGGTTTCGGACGCCACGCTTCATCGCCTCTGGCGAACGGCGCCGCTTGCGCTAATTCAGGCGGATGAGCCTCGCCCATCCCCTCGACCGCCCCGTCTGGAGCGCCCTCAACACGCGCGTGGCGCCGCTCGCGATCCGCCGCGAGCAGGACGGGGGTTCGGCCGTGCGGCTGGACCCGGAGGTGGGGGTCTTCGTCGCGGCCGCCGACGACTCGCCTGCCAGCCGCGCCCTGCTCGACGCCCTGTGCCGCGAGTATCCGGGCGCGGGTCTGGTCGAGCCCGAAGGCGATCCGATAGCGGCGGTGCTGCCGAACCTGCCCGTCGTGTCGCAGGCGACCTGCGTGCAGATGACCGCCTCCGCCCTGACGGCCGGTCCTCCGGGCGGTCCTGATTTTCTGACGCTCGGCGAGGCGGATGCGGATGAGATGCTGGCGCTGGCGACCCTGACCAAACCGGGCCCGTTCCGGCGCGGGACGCTGCGGCTCGGCGGCTTCATCGGCGTGCGCCGCGAGGGGCGGCTGATCGCCATGGCCGGCGAACGGATGAAGGTCGAGGGCTACAGCGAGCTGAGCGGCGTCTGCACCCACCCGGACTTCCGCGGCCAGGGCCTGGCCGGCGCGCTCAGCCGCGCGGTCGTCTCGCGCATTCTGACGCGCGGCGAACAGGCCTTCCTGCACGCCTACGCCGAACACACGGCCACGGTGGCCTTTTACGAGAGCCTTGGCTTCACCGTCCGTGCACGGATGACCTATACGGTCCTTCCCTAGGCGACGCGGTCCAGACGGGCGACGAAGAAGCCGTCCACCCCGCCCTTTTCCGCCCACATCGACGGCAGGATGCGCAGCCAGCCCTCGGGCGTCAGGGCCTCGGGCGGCGCGCCGACGGCGACCGGATCGGCCGGCGCGGTCTTGAAGGCGGCGTTGCGGCGCAGGAAGGCGATGATCTGGGTCTCGCCCTCCTCGCGCTCCAGCGAGCAGACGCAATAGACCAGCCGCCCGCCCGGCTTCACCCGTTCGGCGGCGGCGTCGAGCAGGCGGTGCTGAACGTCGGCCAGTTTGGCGACGTCGGCGGGCTTGGTGGCCCGCAGGACTTCCGGGTTGCGGCGGAAGGTGCCGGTGGCCGTGCAGGGCGCGTCCAGCAGGACGGCGTCGAACGTGCGGTCGTCCTCCCAGTCCTCGGCCGGGGTGGCGACCACTTCGGCGCTCAAGCCCGTGCGTTCCAGATTTTCGGTCAGCCGCTTCAGCCGCACCGCCGACCGGTCCAGCGCCACGACGCTCGCGCCGGACGCCGCCAGCTGCAGCGTCTTGCCGCCCGGGGCCGCGCACAGGTCGATGACGCCTTCGCCCGCCTGCGGGGCCAGCAGGCGTCCGGGCACGGCCGCCGCGGCGTCCTGCACCCACCAGACGCCGTCGTCGAAGCCCGGCCAGCTCGCGAGATCGCCGCGCCGACCGGTGCGGATCGAGCCGCCCGGCAGGACCTCGCCCTCGACCGCCTCGGCCACTGCAACGCTGTCCACGTCCGGTTTGACGCTGAGGTCCGTTCCCGGCTCCTCCCGCGCCGCCAGGGCCAGTCCGACCAGCGCCGCCTCGCCGTAGGAGGCGCGCCAGCGGGCGGCCAGCCATTCGGGCAGATTGCTCTCGGCCGTCGTCAGGCCGGGACCCTCGCGGTCGATGCCGCGCAGGACGGCGTTGACCAGATTCTTGTAGGGCCGGGTCTTGGGCTCGCGCTCGGCCAGCTTCACCGCCGTCGACACCGCCGCGAAGGCGGGCGTCTCGAGGATCAGCATCTGGGCCAGGGCCACGCGCAGGATGGTGCGCACCGCCAGCGGCGGGCCCTTCTGCAGCTTGCGGTCAAGGATCTGGTCGATCTCGCCCAGCCGACGCAGCGCCGCCATGGCCACGGCGCGGGCGAAGGCCCGGTCGGGTCCCGGCAGGCTGGAGACCTCGCGGAACGACAGGGCGGCGTCCAGACCGCTCCGGCCTTCCAGCGCCGCGTTCAGCAGCACGCCGGCCGCGATCCGCGCCTCGACGCCGATGTCGGCGCTGTCGTCCTGGACCTCGACCTTGGTCGCGCGCGGCGGCCGGGTTCCGGCCCGCGCCTTGTCGGCCAAGCGGCGGCCGCGGGCGGCGGAGCTGCGGCCCTGTTCCGGCGGGCGGCTCATACGGCCACCTGCGCGCCGAGCTCGACCACGCGTCCCGGCGGGATGTGGAAGAAGTCCGTCGGATTGGCGGCGTTGCGGGTCAGGAAGATGAACAGCTTGTCCTGCCACAGCGGCATGCCCTGGGTCGCCGAGGCGATGACCGATCGGCGGCCGAGGAAGAAGCTGGTCGACATGATGTCGAACTTCAGACCCTGTTTGCGGCAAACGCCCAGAGCCTTGGGCACGTTTGGCTGTTCCATGAAGCCGTAGCTGATGGTCAGCTTCTTGAAGTCGTCGGAGATGGGCTCGATCGTGACCCGCTCGCTGTCGGGCACGCGCGGCCGGTCGGTGGTGCGGACGGTCAGGATGACGTTCTTCTCGTGCAGCACCTTGTTGTGCTTGAGATTGTGCATCAGGGCGACCGGGGCGACGTCGGGATCGCTGGTCAGGAAGATGGCCGTGCCCGGGGCGCGGTGCGGCGGGCGGGCGCGCAGCATCTCGATCAGATCCGCCAGCGGCAGGCTGTCCTTGCGGGTCTTGTCGGTCAGGATCTGGGTGCCGCGCACCCAGGTCCACATGATGAGGATCAGGAAGGCGCCCAGCACCAGCGGCAGCCAGGCCCCGTCGGGAATCTTGAGCAGGTTCGAGGTCAGGAAGACGGTGTCGATAAAGCCGAACGGCACCAGGGCGCCCAGCACGGCCCACATCGGCCACTGCCATTTCAGGCGGATGACGGAGTAGGCCATCAGGGTGTTGATCAGCATGACCCCGGTCACCGCCACGCCATAGGCGGCGGTGAGATTGGCGGTGCTCTGGAACATGAACAGCAGGACCAGAACCCCGACCATCAGCAGGTTGTTGACCGCGGGGACGTAGATCTGGCCGGCCTGGGTCTCGGAGGTGTTCTTGATGTCGATGCGCGGCAGCAGGCCCAGCTGGACGGCCTGCTGGGTCACCGAGAAGGCCCCGGTGATGACGGCCTGGCTGGCGATGACCGTCGCGGCGGTGGCCAGCGCCAGCATCGGCCAGTAGGCGGCGGTCGGGACCATGTTCCAGAACGGATTATCGGCCGCGCCCGGATGCGACAGGATCAGGGCGCCCTGGCCCAGATAGTTCAGGGTCAGACAGGGCAGGACGAAGCCGATCCAGCCGATGCGGATAGGCGCTTTGCCGAAGTGGCCCATGTCGGCGTAGAGCGCCTCGGCCCCGGTCACGGCGAGGAAGACGCTGCCCAGGATGATGAATCCGAGGAAGCCGTCGTTGACCAGCAGCATGACGCCGTAGTGAGGCGACAGGGCGCGCAGGATCGAGACGTCGTCGAAGATGTGGATCAGACCCAGCACGCCGAGGCTCAGGAACCAGACGGCGGTGATCGGTCCGAAGAACCTCGCCAGACCGGCCGTGCCCCGCGCCTGCACCAGGAACAGGGCGATCAGTATGCCCGCAGCGACGGGCACGATGAACGGGTCCAGCCGTCCGCCCACGCCCGGGGCATCCTTGACGCCCTCGATCGCCGACAGGACGGAAATGGCCGGGGTGATGATGCCGTCGCCGTAGAACAGCGCCGCGCCGCAGACCCCGAGCAGGAAGATGAAGGCGCTGCGCCGGCCCACGGCGTGGGTCGCCAGCGCCATCAGGGCCAGGGTCCCGCCCTCGCCCTTGTTGTCCGCGCGCATCAGGAACATGACGTATTTGAACGTCACCACGATCATCAGGGCCCAGAAGGCCAGCGACACCACGCCGATCACGGCCAGATCGCCGCCGACGCCGTCCTGGGCGTGATGGATCGCCTCGCGCAGGGCGTACAGCGGGCTGGTGCCGATGTCGCCGAACACCACGCCGATGGCGCCGATGATCAGGCCCCATTTGCCTGCCTTGACGTGACCGCCCTCGCCGGCCGCCGCGGGGTGCGGATGGGCCGGTGCGACAGACTTGTCGGAAGGATTCCGGGAGTTTGAGGTGGCGGCGCCGGCGCCGTCTTCACCTTGGGGAGAGGCCCCGGCCATAGAGTTCCTCCGGGACCCCGCACAACGCGGTTCCCATCAAAAGAGCGGCGAGCCTTTAGGCTCTTTCATTCCGCGGTTCAATCGTGCTGCGGATGCGAAGGTTCCGGGTCCGGGGATGCTTGATGGAACCCGGTTTGTGAAAAGGGCTGGCAAGGCCTATCTTGTGGCCTGCACCATGTCAGACAGCCAACGCTTTCCCGTCGCCGCCCACACCCTGGCCTATCTGGCCCACAAGGGCGCCTTCTCGCCTGCCGATGCGGCGGCGAGCGCGATTCTGGCCGCCTCCATCCCGACCAACCCCGTCGTCGTTCGGCGCGTGACCGCCCTGCTGGCCAAGGCCGGGCTGATCGCCACCCGTCCGGGCGCCTCCGGCGGGGCCTGGCTGCTGCACAGGCCCGAGGACATTTCGCTGGAAACCGTGCTGCGCGCCGTCAACGGCTGCGCCCACCTCGGCTCGCCGCCGGCGGGCGCCAAGGGCTGTCCGGTCAGCGAGCACATCCCGCGTCAGGTCGCCAAGGCCCTGACGGCCGCCGAAGAGGCCGCCGGCGCGGCCCTGTCGAAGATCACCATCGCCGATCTGCTGGACCACGAACCCGCCTCGCTGGCCGCCTTCGCCCCACACGCATCCTGCCCGGTCGCCGCCTGATATGAGTCTGCCTTCGCGGCCGCGTCCGGTCGTGCTGGTCACGGGCGCGTCCGCCGGCATCGGCGCGGCCCTGGCCCGGGTCTATGCGGAACATGGATGGGATCTGGTGATGACGGCCCGGAGGGAAGCCCCTCTGAAGGCTCTCGCCGCAGAGCTCACGCATACGGGCGCGGCCTGCACCGTCCTCACCGAAGACCTCGCCGACCCGAATGCGCCCGAACGCCTGTTCGACGCCATCGCCGGGCTGGGCCTCACCGTTGACGGCCTGATCAACAACGCCGGCTTCAGCCGCACGGCGGGCTTCCTCCACACCGACCCGGCCGCCCACGCCGCGATGCTCCGCGTCATGCTTGCCGCGCCTGTCGAACTGACCCGGCTGTTCGCCCCCGCCATGGTCGAGCGCGGCTATGGCCGCATCCTCAACGTCGCCTCCCTCGCCGGTCAGATGCCCGCCACGGGCGGCGACACCCTGTATGGCCCGATCAAGAGCTTCCTGATCAAGGCCTCGCAGGGCCTGCATCTGGAACTGCGCGGGACGGGCGTCAGCGTCACCGCCCTTTGCCCCGGCTACACCCTGACCGAGTTCCACGACGCCAACGGCACGCGCGAGCAGGTCTCGTCCGCCTATCCCTCATGGATGTGGCAGACCGCCGAACACGTCGCCCGCGTCGGCTACGCCGCCTGCGAAGCCAACCGGCCGAAGGTCACGCCGGGCGCGATGAACAATCTGTTGGCCGGCCTCGCCAAACACCTGCCGGACAGGATGGCGCTGAACATGGTCGGTGGGCACGCGAAGCGACTGAAGCGGATCTGAACCCGCTTCGACCGGAGCCGGTAGTCGCTGTCGCCCCTTTCTTACTTTCGCGCCGGAAACCGTCGTCGAATTCTCCGGGAATTCGTCTTCCAATTCCTCCGGAGGATTTCACCCCTGCCGGAGGCGTTTCCGGATCAGTGACCGCCGGTCGGATACGGCGTCGTCACCGCGCCTGAGATCATCCCCGGAATGGCTTCCGACAGCCCCAGCAGGATGAACTGGATCGCCAAGGCGCACAGGATCAGGCCCAGCACCCGCACGATGATCGACATGCCGATATCGCCGAGGATGCGGCTGATCGGACCCGTCAGGGCGAAGCACAGGAAGGTGGCGACGCATGCGGCGGCGATGGCGACCATGCCCGCGACCTGGCCCTGATAGCCGAGTTTCGACGCCTCGCCGGCCTGGATGATGATGGTCGAGATGGCGCCGGGTCCGATCATCAGGGGCATGGCGAAGGGCACCACCAGCCGCTGGAAACGCCGCCGCGCATAGCCGCGCACGTCCGCCGGATCGCTGTCCGTGTCGTTGTCGGCGAAAGACTTCAGGAAGTCCCCGCGCGTCATGTCGAGGCCCAGCAGCAGCAGCAGGATGCCGCCGGCGATCCGGAACGCGGCCAGCGAAATGCCGAAGAACTGCAGCAGCCCCAGACCGGTGAAGAAGAAGAAGGCCAGAAACGCCGCCGCGAACAGGCAGATCAGGAAGGCCACCGACAGGCGCTGGCGGATGCCCGCCCCCGCCGTCGCCGCGGCGAAGATCGGGATATTGCCGATGGGATCCACCAGCGCGAACAGGGCCACGAACAGGTTGACGCCCAGATCGACCGCGTCCATGTGCTGACCTCGCCCTGCAATTCAGACAAACCTGCGGCCATCAAGGCTGACGCCCGTCCGCGCGTCCAGCCCTAGCCGCTCGAAAGGAGCGACGCCATGAAATCCGATCCCCGCCTGATCGTCGGCCTGGACCTGCCCTCCGTCGACGCGGCCCGCGCC
>Ga0164305_10000226_pt1 | contig 19809 bp, 17 predicted proteins | sample Whisoiple_237_MG_FD_110215 | JGI IMG/M metagenome (GOLD analysis project Ga0164305, IMG submission 110215) | Soil microbial communities amended with pyrogenic organic matter from upstate New York, USA - Whitman soil sample_237_MG | ecosystem: Environmental > Terrestrial > Soil > Agricultural...
CTACTACCAAGATGGTTGACGTTTTACTAGCTACTGCGCTTGATTTGGTTAATATTAAGCACTTTAAAAATTGGTTTAGAAGCTGCTGCTACTGTACTTCATAAACCTGGAATCCGCTGTAACAGTTGATTCGGCGATTTAAATCGCTTCTAAACATACGAAGCCCCAGCAGAGGGTGACTAAGAGATTAAGGGGGTATTTAAGCTAGATTGATGTTGTCCAATTATTTAATTGAGCCACTGAAACGCCCCCATGTTCCCATATTTATTGTCGGATATTGTGCGGCATGGCGCCAGTATCACTTGTGACCGAAAGCATCCAGGATACAAGCCCCCGGATTCATCCGTGGAGAAATCAAAAACCTGTATCCGATAAGCAAGCCCCCGAATTTATCCGTGGGGTCAATGCTTCAATCTAAAATCTAAAATCTAAAATCTAAAATCGATTGACAGTTGTGTAAGTTCTGTTAGTGTTATATTGGGCGAGGCTACAGCAAACCTAGGCAGCAGTTAAACTGGCGATCGAGGAAGCTTTAGACCAACTGCCCGAAAGCTAATCAACAGAAGTGTATCCGCGCCAATATCAAGAGGTTGATCGGCAGGTCTACGAATCTTATTCTGAGGCCACACGCAGTATTTATACCACCGCCGCTTGAAGCTGGTGTCAATGCCACCCACCCACAGCTTTTGTCAAAAATCCCTCATAATTTCCTCAACAATTCCTCAAGTTTTTACCCACTTTTTGTCATTTTTACTGTAATTTATGATACCGATCGCCCAAGTGGCGCGAATCTCCACAACGGCAGAATTTTTAATATTTATTTTCCCGATCTCCCTCTCCCTCCTTCTCCCTCGCTCTTCCTCCCTCTTTCTCTTTCTCTCGCCCCCTCTCCCTGTTTCACCATAAAATTTAAAATTTTTGAGTGACAAATCATGGCACGATCGCAGCGCGTTTTGATACCATGCAATCAAGCGCAAGACAATCAGGGAATGCACTGGAGGTGTGTAAATGGAGCTTTTGGCAGAACAAAAACGGTGCTTGGATTGCTTGGTAAGCTCGATCGAGCAATTGGGAGGTCGAGTAGACATTCCAAAGCTGGAGCAGATAGCTGAGCTAATCATTCAAACGATGAGAGGGCCTTGGCGCTACTTTCACACGTCGGAACACATTTTTGAGGTCGGGGGGTCAGTCGATCCGATCGAGGTGTTAGCGGCCCTATTTCACGACCTAGTGTACGTGCAAGTCGATCAGGGCGTTAGTTTCAATATTAGCAGCGCCCTTTGTCCTTTTGTCAAAGAGGTGCGATCGCAGTTAGTTATTAGAGATGAAACCGAACTGCCCGACGATGCCATGTATCAGCTAGTAGCCTCAGTATTTGGGTTTATTCCCGGTAAGACTCTCTCTCCGTTTGGCGGCCAAAACGAATTTTTGAGTGCCGTTATTGCTGCCAAATCTTTGGAGCCTTTTTTGCCAGTTAGTACGATCGCTGAGATCACAGCTTGCATCGAAGCGACTATCCCTTTTCGTTCCGTTTCGCCCAGCGGTTTGAGCGCGATCGAACTTTTGCACCAGCGTTTGATAACTATAAATCGCGATTTTCACTTGGGATGGAGCCATGCAGAAATTGTAGAAATTGTCAAGCGTTCTGTCAGGTTAGCAAATAGAGATGTCGAGAATTTTGCATCTCCAAATTCCTCTAATTTCTTAGACAATACCTGGAATTTGATGCCAGAAACCAACCACGAATTGACCAATGTTAATTCCTATACTGTTGCCGGATATCGCAAGTCTCTGCAAAAAATGGAAGGATTTTTGAACTGCCTCAAACCCGAACTGGTTTTCCAGCAGTTTATGCAAGAGCCGGACGATGAAACCTACGCTAACCTGATTGCCAGAACTCGCAAAAATATTGAAGTTGCTAAACTTTATCTGGGGGTAAAGCTAATTACCATCGCCATTTTAGAAGCTCTTTCCTACCGCTTGGGGCGCGATATTCCGCTTTCAACTATGATGGGAGAATTGCGAGCACCAGGATTTAAAACCTCGGTTTTGGAGGATTACTTGCCCAACAGACAGATCGCCTACCCATTAGAAAGTCAGTTGCAAAGAGAAGTGTTAGACCTGCTAGAAATAGGACGCAATCAAGAATCGCGCTATGATATTAAAAACTCCCCGGTTTCTACGTTTATTATCAAATCTATCGGCTTTGCTGAAACTGAAAACTTTTTGAAGAAAGCTCAAGATTTTTTTGCAGGTCATATTTCGTCGGAAGAGTTTTTGTCTTACTGTTCTCCCGATGTCATCGAGACCATCTCCTCCGGGGTGATGAAACTTTTTGACAGCAGGAAGGCGGCTTTAGGGAAAGTTAAATTAGTTCACCAAACAGTTTCTTAGGATAGGTTGGCACAATCTTAAAACGTTTTCCATCGCAGAAACCAGGTTTATTGAGTTCAGCCACAATGTCCGGTTAGTGTGAGATGTTGCACCATTCTAGCTCGCACAGGCCCGAAAGCCTGTCCGAGCGAGAATGGTGCCAGATATCAGCTTTAAAGGACTTTAGCTATGAGTCTGGGGTTTGAACCCCTGGCGGACTAATTCGACATCCAACTTCTATTGCGGTGAAGCAGTCGCACCCTCTGCGCCGGAGTTGCTATTAGGTACAACCGTATCCGTAGGATTAGAATCGCTCTGGCTTTCCCTATTAGTTGAGCCGCTCGTACCTGCTCCAGAAGCACCATCATCTTGAGTTGGAGATGGAGTAGCTGAACTCTCAGGTGCTGGAGTTGGCGGAGTGGAAGCTGGCTCCCTCTGCGAATTCGGAACCGTAGTATTGGTATTATTTGACGGCGAAGATGGGGAGGGCGCTGCTTGCTGAGCGGGTGCATCTTGCTGCTGTGAATTTGGAATTGTAATATTGATATTGGGAGACGGATTTGCTTGAGGAGCCGGAGTTGCCTTTTGAGCTGGACTTGGTTGAGGAGCAGGTGTAGCCTTTTGAACTGGAGATGGTTGAACCGGAACCGGAACAATCTTTTGAATGATCGTTTTTTCTCTCTCTACAGTCCGAGTCGGAGCTGGTGTTGCTGAAGGCTGATTCGCTTTGGGTACAACAATCACAGTATCAGAAGTAGGAGTAGGAGCCTCCTGAGCCCGATTGAAGTAATATACGGTGCCCAGAACTAAGCCTACCAAAGAAGTAAGAAGAATCCCTAACAGTAACCCGCGACCAGCATTCTCGTTATCGCGGACTTCTTGGACTCCAACTTGGCGGTGGTTTTCGGCCATTTCACCCTGTACGTAACCTTGGTGATGAGCTGCTTCTTTAGAAGCCTTCCCCGTTGTACTCGGAACATTTGTAGTGGTTCGCGTTGTACTGACGTGACCGTTAGTTGCATCTGTGTGAACTTCTTGATGAATTTCACGGCTAGAGCTATTTTCTTCGTTAGGTTTCATCATTATTATCTTAGCCACAACTATTCAAAAAATATTTGTCTGTAGGAGATGCTCTGGTTTGAAAACTTGAGCTAAGCTGTTGAGCATTTGAATCACTGATTTCAACTCACTGTCAAGATTCAGACAAGATTCACGTGTAAACGTTGGGCGTTTTGCTCAAACCCAGTTTAAATACTTAACAGCTTTCTGCTTAGGGAGTTTAGAGAACTTTTGGCTTTTCCTTCATTTGTATCGAATCTAACTCGCCAAGGTATTAAGCAGGCTCTACCCCCAGAGTGATTGTCCGAGTCCCCAAAGGAATAGGATTAGCCGGATTTCAACAAAGAATACTCGCTAAATGAGTGATTTATAATGCTTGCTGTGCAAGCATATAGCAATCCTAAACGAGTCGTAAAAAAATACGACTCATTTAGGATTGCTATATTTATAAAGCCAGTTTGTGCTTGAAATTTGTTTAAGTTCGGTTAGATAACCACAATTAAGCTTTTAGTAATAAAGGCAAGTTTTTTCTCATCCATCAACAGAGAATAGTCGTACTCACTACCAACAAGCTTGATTACGGGAAATTAACCGGACAGGAACATTACTAACAACTGAGTTTCTGTTATTCTGTTCTTTCAATGATGATGGTCATGTGAGCGACTAATGCACCTATCGCTCCTACTGCTGCAATGACTGGAAACAATGCCGCACCGATGACTCCACCGACTACTCCCACCGTCAGAGGAACTTCTACTAAGATCCGTCCCTCTTCATTTTTGATAATGATGCGGCGGATATTTCCTTCGTGAACCAGTTCTTTAACTTTAGCAACCAAATCGTCGCCGTTAATTTTTACCTCCTCGACGCTAACTTTTTGCTGAGTATAAGCAGGGGTTTCTAAAGGAGTCGTTTCAAAATTAACCTCAGTAACTTTTTGGGCAGAAACTTTTTCCGATACAGGTATTGATTCGAGTTCTCTTGCCCCGACAGGTTCTTGTTCGCGATCTGTAGGTGTGTCCATTTTTTGTTCTCCTTTTAGGTAAAAGTATTTTTGTATAGAATTATATAGAAACATAACACGCAACTTTTTTTCGATCAATCATTCTTTTGGGTGATATTGCTGTGGGTGCTATGGTGCTTTTCTCTATCGCTCTTTGACGGTGAGAGCCTAAAATCCTTCCTGGGTGGGCGTTAGCGACCGAGTTCCCTTGTGCCGTTTGGTTAACTGTCTGCTTCTGGCATTGGCACCGCCCCACCCTTGAAAAACCTCCAATTCAGACAGGCAAAGGATGAGAGCGACTTTCACACTCTCACAGACTCAGACTCAACAGGTGTACAGGTTGAAATACTGACATTGTACTGAAAGTACGATCGTCCCGCCGTGTATACAGTTACCACCTCTAGTTCGGGAAACCGCACATGGAAATCGTCGCTTACTTTCCTCAAATGTCATTTCAATTTAGCTCAGTGCGATCGCCAAATAAAACCCGACCCCCCGAGGTTCCTCAAATCAACATCTTAGAGTTTCTAATGAGAATTGCCTAAAATCAAGGGGGAGGAGAAATAATAATGATCGAAATATTATCGCAACCAAACCAACTTCCTCAAATTGAAGTGGAGGTTGGAGAAAAGTCGGGTAAAATACAATTATTTCCTTCTGCTTCCTCTTGATTCTCCGTCGCCGATATTCCATCGACAGAATTTAAATATCAAGTTGGTGGCCCGACGGTACTTTTGTGGAAACTTTTAAGGCACATGAAGCGGATGTGTGGAGCATGAGTTTTAGTTGCGATCGCACAACTTTAGCATCTGCCGGTAAAAATTTCGTCGGTGAAGCTTTGGAGTGTCGATGCTGCTAAAGTATAAGCTGCCGAACTTGACAAATTGCTCGCAATCGGCCGTCCCTGGCTCGGAGACTACCTACAATACAATCTTCGGGTTGAGTGCGATCGGCATTTGTGCAAAAAAAACTGACAATTGAGATTTATTGGCAATTGCCGGAAACCAGTTTTGCCTGAATTTCAAAATCGGGCGATCGGCTGCTGATTTGTCGCTATTCTTGTCTTATTGTAATATAATTTTACGCAAGGGGTAATACGAAATGTACTGCCACAAGTCGCAGATGTCTATCCATCTGAACCAACTTAATGTCATCAAACATTCATTAAAAATAGTTATGACTGTTATATTCGGATTAGTAAAATCTTGGATATATAAAATTTACTACATAGTCAGGTTTCAAAGGGGTGTCTGCTGTTAAATCAATCTAACCTGCCATATCGTTTCGGGGGACACCAGCACGATTTAAGGAAAAAAAAATCCTGCTGAATAAACTGGATTCCAGGGAGCAGAGGGAAGTTGATAACTAAGCTATAAAAAGAGTTGAAAAGGCCGTCTAAATAGTAGGCAAGACTCCAGCAGCCAACCGCAACTGCCAATTACCAAAGGAGGGAGCAGTGTATGAAACTGACGGGTTGAGTCCCCTAAAATCGCCGCTTGGGTTGCGATCGACTCTACAGGAATTAACCCTGTACGACTTTCTCCTAGAATCTGAGTGTCCGGGGGCAGAAGTTGCTAAAATTTTTCAAGCAAACCCTTTAGTTCCGGGCATCATCATCACTCAGCAAGGAAAGTTTATAGGGATGATTTCGCGGCGGCGTTATTTTGAACACATGAGCCGCCCCTACAGCTTGGAGTTATTTTCTCAACAGCCTTTGTTCATACTCTACCGGTTTACTAAAACTGATATGTTGGTTCTCGATCGCGAAACCTCTATTATGACGGCAGTGCGACAGTCTTTGGAGCGATCGCCCGAATTAATCCACGAACCAATTGTAGTACAAGTAGAACCGGAAACTTACAAACTTTTAGACGTACACCAACTGCTGCTTTCTCAGTTGCAAATTCACGAGTTATCAACCGTGGCGATGCGAGAGTCGCAAGCGCAATTAAGACATCAAGCCCAACAGCTCGAACTTGCCCTGCTGGAACTTCAGCGCACTCAAACTCAACTAATTCAAACAGAGAAAATGTCTTCTTTGGGGCAGTTAGTAGCAGGAGTAGCTCACGAAATCAACAATCCGATCGGCTTTATTTATAGCAATTTGCACCACGCTAAAGAGTACACGCAAGCTTTAATGCAAATGCTTGACATCTACCGGCAGCACTGTCCCGAACCCATCGCAGCAGTTGAAGCGGAAGCAGAAAAAATCGAATTCGATTATTTGCTAGAAGACTTGCCGAAAGTCTTAAATTCTATGCAACAAGGTGCAGAAAGAGTGCGCGACATCGTTTTGTCGCTGCGGAATTTTTGCAGATTAGACGAAGCTGAAATGAAGCAGGTCAACATTCACGACGGTATCAACAACACGATTATGCTGTTGCAAAGCCAGCTTAAAGGGAAACCGGGGCAGGAGGCAATAGAAATTTACAAAGAATACAGCGACTTGCCGCTGGTGCAGTGCTATCCCGGACAGCTCAATCAGGTATTTATGAATATTTTACTTAATGCAATTTACGCTCTTGTTGAGTCTAATAAACACGAAAATGTTGATAAAAAAAGCGCGAAAAAGTCACTATCAGGTGAGCAAAAGCATTCTTGTACAAAGACTCAATCATCAGTTTCTAACTCTACTCGCCTGATTCCTGCGATTCGGATTCGCACCGAGTTAATTGAGAAAAAAAAGGTAATAATTAAAATTTCTGACAACGGGCCGGGGATGACAGAAGATGTTCGGAAGCGGTTGTTCGACCCTTTCTTTACTACTAAGCCGGTCGGCAAAGGAACGGGTTTGGGACTGTCGATTAGCTATGAAATTGTTGTCAACCAACACGGCGGCGCATTGAAGTGCTTTTCGGAACCGGGAAAAGGAGCAGAATTTGCGATCGAAATTCCCCTTCAACAGTCTTCCCTAGCACATATTTTGCCTCGCTTTGCGTGATATAGCAGAAGGCAGAAGGAAGTTCGGCAACGAGCAATGTACGGGATGTAACGGATGTCAGGAGGAAGGAAGTTCGGCAACGGATTAGCTTTCTGAGGATGTAACGGATGTCAGGAAGAAGACAGAAGGCAGAAAGCAGAAGGCAGAAGGCAGAAGCAATAAAAGTTAGGGACTCGGCCGTTGAAACCGCTTCTTGTCAAACTTTCGTCCCTCTCGCTTGAGACTAAAGAATAAAGCCCGTCAGCTACCGCAAACCTTTGCAAACCCACTTCCACAAAGGATGACTCGGCCCCTGTTGGCGAATGCGGCGAACTTGTTGTTCCAAACCCTGTTTTTCCTGCAGGGGCAATCCTTGCACCATATTGCGACTTTGCCAAGTTAGCACTGCTAAAGTCATTCCCAAGCACAAACCCAAACCGAGAGTCGGCCACCGATGAAAAGATAAACCGTAGCGCACCGCCGCCCAAGTGAAGTGTTCTAACCACAAAGCGATTTCGCGGCGCAAACCCCAAATGCTCAAAGAACCGACGCTAATCCACAGCAATATCACTGTTAACCAGCGGCCGTAAACTGTTAGTTTGTGAAGCCTTTGGACTTCAATTTGAAAAGTTTCGTCAGTAGTCATTGGTTATTTATCATTTGTCATTTGTCATTTATGATTAGTTATTGATTATTGAGGATTTATTATGAGTCAGTCAACGGTTAACCGTCACCAGTTAACCGTCAACCGTCAATTAAACTTCCTCTGACTGGTTGATTCCTTCTGCGGGGACGGGGATAGAGTGGCCGGTGCGACTGCGCCACCAAGCTAGCAGCGTACTGGCAATGAAAATACTCGAATACGCACCCGCAATAAAGCCGACAATCAAAGCTAAAGCAAAGTATTTGAGGGTTTCGCCGCCAAACAAAAAGATTGAAAACAAAGTCAGCAGCGTTGTCATCGTCGTGTTAATTGACCTTCCCAGTGTCTGCATGACCGCATCATCGACAATTTGATCGATCGACTGTCCCGGATTTAGCTTGATTACTTCGCGCACGCGATCGTAAATTACCACAGTATCGTTAACAGAAAAACCGATAATTGTCAAGATTGCCACTACAAATAAACTGTCAACTTCCACACCTATAACTAAACCTAAAATTGAGAAAATACCAACAGTAATGAACACGTCGTGAAACAGAGCTACAAAAGCAAAAAAGGCATAATCTAACTGAAATCGGAACGTCAGATAAATAGTAATGCCAGCAAAGGAAAGCAATACAGCTAACAATCCCGAAGTAAATAATTGTTTACCGAGGGTAGGTCCAACCGTATCAATTTGAGTAGATTTAGGGGCAAAAGCGCCTATTTTATCCTTCAATGCTGTTTGCAACTTAGTGCGTTGTTCTACATCCAAAGTTTTCGTTCGTAGCGATAAACCTCGCTGTTCTTTGCCGATAACTTGAATGCTGCTGCCTGCCAAACCTTGGGCGTCCAGGACTTCGCGGACAGCAGCAATATCGATGGGTTTACAATTTTCCGGTTTCGTGCAGTCAAGTTCAAATTGCAGGCGAGTCCCGCCGATAAAATCTAAACTGGGGCGCAGCGGTGCGCGAATGTCGGGGCGAGTCCAAGAAATCGCCATCGACACTATACCTGCGAGGATAATAGCGGCGGACATACTCCACCAGATCGATCGTTGTTTGATTACACTGAATTGCATAATTTAAAAGAAGAGGGAAGTTCGGCAACGAGCAATATACGGGATGTAACGGATGAAAGAAGGAAGGAAGAAGTTAGTTAAAAAATTACCAACAGTCAACAGTCAACCGTTAACTATTAGCAGTTAACTATTAGCAGTTTTCGACAAACCGGGACAGAACCACTGAGGTTTCCGCAATGCTGGAAAGCTCAATACTACGAACAGCAGAGTGCGGCTGCAAGTGAGCGCAGTAAACATACTCACTCCCACCCCCAATGCCAGAGTTACAGCAAACCCTTTAACTAAACCAGCGCCCAACCAAAACAAAGCAGCACAAGCAATAACTGTTGTGACGTTACCGTCTAAAATGCTGGAAAAAGCGCGGTAAAAACCAGATTCGACCGATCGATAAAGCGATTTCCCCGCCCGCAACTCTTCCCGCGTGCGCTCAAAAATCAGCACGTTAGCATCAACAGCCATCCCGATGCTGAGCACGAAACCAGCAATTCCCGGCAGCGTTAATGTCACTCCCAAAAGCACGAAAGCTGCCCAAGTTAACAGAGCATAAATTAACAGCGCAATATTGGCAATTACGCCGGGGAGTCGATAGTAGGCAACCATGAAAATCAAGACCAAAATTAAGCCGCCGATACCTGCGTTAATACTGCTTTGAATGCTGTCTTTACCCAAGCTAGCCCCGACAGTGCGGTTTTCTACAATTTCGACCGGCACGGGCAAAGCGCCGCCCCGCAATTGCACTGCTAAATCGTTGGCTTCTTGCGTTGTAAAGTTGCCTTGAATTACAGCACTCCCACCAGTAATTCCTGTCTGGGCAAATTCAACGCCGACGACTGGAGAACTGATCATTCTTTCGTCTAGGAAAATACCGATACTGCGTCCGGTGCCTGCTAAATTTTTAGTGAGTTGGGCAAAGAGTTCGCCTCCTTTGGTATCGAAACGGAGAGCAACGTTCCAGTTCTTCCCAGCCGCCAAGGGTTGAGGTTGAGCGTCTTTGAGGTTTTCGCCACCGAGGCCGCTGCTTTTGAAGAGTTTGGCGATCGCCTCATTGCTTCTTTTCAAAGCAGCCTGATTTTCTTTGATAGCCGCCTCATTATTGCTAGTTTTCAATGCTGTTTGTTTGACCAGCAATTCTTGCTGCAACTGCCTTTCAATGGCTAATTGTGCTTCTGTTCCGGGCAGTTGTTCCAGAAATTCTAGCTTGGCCGTGCCGCCCAAAACTCGTTCTGCTTGCTGCGGGTCATTTACTCCGGGCAACTGCACGAGAATTTGGTCTTCTCCTACTGTTTGGACTAATGCTTCGGAAACACCCAAACCGTTGACGCGGTTTTCGACAATCCGCCGCACTGCTTCTAACATTCCCTGGTCAATTTTGGGAATTGTGGGGGTAGTTTTTACTTGAATTGTGAGTTGCGACCCTCCTTGCAAGTCTAATCCCAGCCGCGTCGGAATTGTTACTATTACAGTAATGGCGGCGATGATTAAAACAAAAATTAGGGCTAATATGGAACGTTGTTTTTGCATATTTAATTATTGGTTATTGGTTATTGGTTATTGGTTATTGGTTATTGGTTATTGGTTATTGGTTATTGGTTATTGGTTCGTCCCGAGTTTTTTTCGGTTTTCAAATAACAAATAACAAATAACCAACAACAAATTACAAATTACCAATAACTATTTATACTCGCAAAGCTACCATTTTTTGGACTGCTTCGACAATTTGAGTGGGCTGGACAATGGTCAGTCTTTCCAAATTCCCGTTGTAAGGTGTGGGAATATCTTGTGAAGACAGGCGCAAAACCGGTGCGTCGAGTTCGTCAAAAAATCGATCGCTGATTGAGGCAATTAGTTCGGCACCGATGCCTCCTGTTTTCATGCACTCCTCTACAATAATTACTTTGTGAGTTTTGCGAATGGATGCGCCGATGGTCTCCATGTCCAGGGGTTTGAGAGAAATTAGGTCGATTACTTCTGGATCGTAACCTTCTTTTAGCAGGGCGGGCACGGCTTGCATGACGTGGTGCCGCATCCTGGAATATGTCAGGATAGTGACATCTTTGCCCGATCGCACAATTTCTGCTTTGTCCAGCGGCACTAAATATTCTGTTTCTGGCAAATTTTCTTTAAGGTTGTAAAGAAGGACGTGCTCGAAAAACAGAACCGGGTTATCGTCGCGGATGGCTGATTTTAAGAGTCCTTTGGCGTTGTAGGGAGTCGAACAGGCGACTATTTTCAAACCCGGTACAGCTTGGAAATATGCTTCTAAGCGCTGGGAGTGTTCCGCGCCGAGTTGCCGGCCCACGCCGCCGGGCCCGCGAATTACCATTGGCATTTTGAAGTTGCCACCGGATGTGTAGCGCAGCATTCCGGCGTTGTTGGAAATTTGGTTGAAGGCCAGCAGCAAAAAGCCCATGTTCATGCCTTCGATGACCGGCCGGAGTCCCGTCATTGCTGCGCCTACTGCCATGCCTGTAAAGCTATTTTCGGCGATCGGGGTGTCGAGCACTCTAAGTTCGCCGTATTTGTTATAGAGGTCTTTGGTTACTTTGTAGGAACCGCCGTATTGACCTACGTCTTCGCCGAGTACGAATACGGCGGAGTCGCGGGCCATTTCTTCGTCTAACGCCTCGCGGAGGGCGTTGAACAATAAGGTTTCTGCCATAGGAGGTGAAGCAATGATTGCAGGAGGGTCAGATTAGAATCTTAACCTTTTGGGGGTGTCGATCTAGGAGTCGATCGCAAATTCGGCAGTTAAAACCTGAGATTTTGCCAATCTTTATCATAACATTTGTATTATGTCAATGAATATTTAAGTTAAAATAATACTAACTTGCCTGCCCACAGCAGAGGAATATTATGCTCCAGACAAAAACTCAACTAACTCTGGAAGAGTTTTTCGCTCTTCCCGAAGGAGAAGGCGATATTACCTACGAACTTATTGACGAGCAAGCAGTACCGAAGATGTCACCTAAAAAATTTCATTCTCGCCTCACCCGAAGCCTAATAAAAATCCTCGAACAGTGGGGTGAGGAACGGGGAGAAATTGGTGTAGAATGGGCGGTAAGATTAACCAGACTGGGGCGAGACTGGGTGCCAGTACCCGATCTTTTATATGTTTCTTATCAACGCTTATCTCCTGACTGGAATCAAGATGAAGCCTGTCCTGTAGTCCCAGAATTAGTCATAGAAATTATTTCACCCGAACAAACTTTTGGTCAGTTAGCTGCTAAAGCGAGAGATTATTTAGATGCTAAGGTATTGCGGGTTTGGGTAGTAGATAGCAAGGCTAGAAGCATTACAGTTTTTTACCCCGATGCAGCACCGCAGACTTATAGGGGAGATACCCTATTAACAGATCCACTTTTTGAGGAATTAGAATTTACGGTTGAACAGCTATTTCAGATGGCAAAAATACCACTAACCTTCTCTTAGATCCCGGACTTCCTCTAGAAGTAGGGGTTCTGGATATTCGGTTTTTTTGAGCGAGGCTTACTTAATTGCTCATTCATTTGCCAACTCCACATAACAACTAACGAATAACTAATGACTAATGACTAATTTCAGCAAAATGTTTTTGCAATAAATCGTGAATAAATCGATAACGCCGATCGCCTGTTTTTTGCAGCAACAGGCGATCGGTCGCAGCATCGAGAAAACGCTTGTAATCCCAAGGAATGTAGCCGTTAGACCACAGCATCAGGCGCAATATAAAACTTTCAATCGTCGGAATTCCCGGCAAAAAAGCACTAATTACCGCCGCAACAGCACCCGCAATTATTCCCCAAATCGACCCGGAGACTAGGCTGGCAATTAATCCCAAAATCACCCAAATCAGCCCGCCAACCAGCTTAACTCCAAACTGATACTTGCGCCGTTCCTCCTCTGTTTGCAGCCAGCTAGACGGTATGCGATCGAGGTAAAATTCTTGAATTCCTTGCTCTTCCATCCTTCTGGCCAACCATCCCAGCCAGTGGCGAATTTGTTCGGGCCGCAGTTCCTTACCTCTGGGATACTGCTTGACTTGCCCTGTCATTTGGTGGCGAATATAGGCAGTTAAGAGATATTTGCGCTGTTCTTCTGCGGAAGTTATGCGCTTCCAAGCTTCAATTAAAATATCGTCGTAAGCCAAAGCCATCATGCTCAAAAGCAAGGGAACTTTTGCCAATTTCAACAACTCCGGCTCATGCTCAATGCTGTACCAAAGTTCGCGGCTTCTGGCTTCTAGCAGATAATTTTGAATTTGATTTTCTCTTAAAGGTTTCAATAAAACCGCTGCTTGCAGGCGAAATCTAGTATGGCAGTTTTTGTAAGCTTCAAAACTGCTGCAGGCTACTAAATGTTTGGGTTTAAATTCGCTTTCCACAAAATGATTGATTGCTTGAATGCAGATATTTTGGCGGTGGGTTTCTACTTCGTCCAAGCCGTCGAGGAGGGGCAGCAATTTTTGTTCGGCAAGCCATTTTTTGCCGACAGCAGGAGAGATGCCGTATTTGAACTGAAGTTGAGCAATTAACCAATCGGCGATCGGCCCGGATTCTGCTTTCCACGATCCGAGTTCAAACAGCACTGGTACGGGCAAACTAGCATCTTTTTGGGCGCGGGAAACTAACACCCGAGCTAATTCTAGCAGCGTCGTAGTTTTGCCTGCACCCGTCGCTCCCAAAATTACCAATTTGCCGCCGGTGCGATCGAACACTTTAGCAATGCTGGCTTTGGGAGAAAGCCGAAAACTCGGACGGTTGCCGGCTTTCACTTCCACATCCCAACAGCGGTTAACACCAACCGGCGGCGAGTCTTGGCTGAGGTTAGCCAGCACAGCAGCGTGCAAAGACTGCGATCGTCCTGCTTGGACTTCCTGCTTCACCTCCTCCAACAATCGATCGCGAGGCGGTTGTAATCTTAGAGGAATCAATTTTGACATTTTATGTACCTCGCGCTGAACGCTTACCTTCGCAAATTTGCGCGCCAATAACCCAGAGCAAGATTACCATCAGTATAGGCGTCCAGTATATATTGACTCAAATTATTGCGACAATTATGGATCTGAAATTTTATCTAAAAATCCTGACCCTGTGGCCCGCACTAGGTATTTCCACTATAAATTAACTGGCGATCGCCTCAACTCCCAAACAAAAATTATTAGTATAGATACAGAGAGGGTTTTTTATGTCATTTACGAAGGCTCAAATCATCACAGTAAGCTTAGCAGGAGTGGCAACAGCGGTGGGAGTGGCTGTTGCAACTATACAGTCGGGTGCGATGAAACAATCCCATCCTCCCCTTGCTGAATCGCCCGCATCCACCAGAAACCAGATTGCAGGGCCGACGAACAACCCCGAATCTCCGCAACCAAAACCTCTGCAAGCACAAACCCAGGCGGCAGAATCTCCGAAATCCCAACCCCAACCGGCAAAAACCCCAGCACTTCAATCCTCGCTAGTTGCAGGAGTCCCTCCGCGAAAAGTTGAGGCAGTAGTTGTCACACCCCCTGATTCGGGTTGCAAAATCAGCCAAGCTGTAGTCAGCGATCCGAATCCACCGCTAAATGTGCGATCGATCCCGCAAGTAAGGGGCAGCAACATAGTAGGAAAACTTAAAAATAATACCTTTGTTTCAGTCGCCGAAGAACAAAACGGTTGGCTGCGAATTACCGATCCAGTTCCCGGTTGGGTGGCGAAAAAACACACCGAAAGCAGTTGTTCTAACGTCACCCAGCAGATTAATTTTCTGCCGGGAGGAGATGAGGCAATTGTTAAAGGTCGAATCATCGGCGGAGGCAGCCACTCTTACCGGATTCGCGCTAGAAAAGGTCAAACAATGACTGTTAGGAGTCGGAAAGATGTTTTCCCCCAAATTATAACTCCTCGTGGCAAACTTTTAGCAGGAGATCCTTATCAAGGCAATGAAACAGAGTGGACGGGAAAAGTGCCAGTAACAGGCAATTACACATTACAATTAGACTCTAATTTCCGGGGATACGAATACGAATTTTCGGTTAAATTGCGCTAATTTTCCTGATATTTGTAGCGACACAGCAGTGCCGTGTCCTACCAGAATCTGCCATTTTTAATAAATAGTATAATTAAGGAATCTCGGCAAGTGAGATATCAAGAATCGCAAATTTCTGCCAATCTTCCGAATCAAAGTGCCACCATTCTGTTGTGATACCGATAAATCCGTGTTTTTTCATCGCATCCTTAAGCAGTTGACGATTTTTCCGAGATTCTGCGCTGCCACCTTGATAATCTCCGTGAGCTTTTTCGGTAAAATCATCGTAAGGTGTAGGCATTTCTAATTCTTTGCCAGTGCGATCGACTAAAGTCAAATCAATAGCAGCACCGCGATTGTGCCGCGAACCCCTAGCAGGATTAGCAACATAGCGCGGATCTGGCCAAGCTTGCCACATTTGCTTAGTCACAGAGAAAGGCCTGTAGCAATCGTAAACTTTCAAACCCAATCCGATTTTTTCCAAATCTGTTTGAACCAGCGCTAACTTTTGAGCAACAGAACTTCTCAAGGCGCATTTCGATATAGGGTAAAGCTTTCGTTTCAAGAAATTGTTAGTAGTGGCGTACCGGATATCGAGGCGAATGTTGGGATTTACGGTGCGGATGTCAACCAGTCGCGCCGAACTGGGAAGTTGACTCATGAAAATACTTTCAGGTACTACTGGGTTTGGTTCGGGTTGGGTAATTTGCACTTGTGGCGGCTCCTGGGCGCGGACAAATGTTGTATAATTCAGTGTGGTTGTAGATAGTAATATTAGAAGGAATACAATTAAATATTTTGTAAATCGGTTTAATTTCATAGCTCTGTTAAGTGGATATTTAATAGAGTTTTTACATTTAATATCTTGGGGAATTTTCGCGTTTTTCGTGTTGTCTGTCATCCCGCCAGACCGACAGGGGTTTCAACCCCTGTCTCATAGCTAAAGTCCTCTGAAGAGGACTGAAATATTTCTCTAAAACTTTTATTTTATGAGTCTTTCAGTCGGTTTTAACCGACTTTCGCTATGAGACGGGGGTTTCAACCCCCGGCGGACTGTCCGACTGTCCGACTGTCCGACAAGCACGAAAATGATCGGTCTGATTTAATTGTTAATTGTCCTCAAATTCCCAAGCGCTGATACACTAAATCTAAGTGCCTCAATTGATACTGCGGATCGAAACAATCATCAATTTCTTTGGTGGTCATCTTAGCTGTTACCCGATCGTCCTTAGCAATTAAATTGTAGAAATTGCCGCCCGGTTTGTTCCAAGCTTCGTGAGCACAAGATTGCACAATTTTGTATGCGTCTTCGCGACTTGTGCCTTTTTCTACTAAGGCTAACATCACGCGCTGGCTGAAGATGACTCCGCCGTAAAGGTTCATGTTTTGTTTCATGTTTTCGGGATAGACTAGCAGGTGTTTTACTAAGTCTGTGGTTTCTACTAACATGAAGTGAGTTACTGTAGAACTATCGGGCAAAATCATCCGTTCTACGGAACTGTGAGAGATGTCTCTTTCGTGCCAAAGCGCTACGTTTTCTAAGGCTGCGACGGCGTTGGCGCGGACAATTCTCGCCATTCCTGTCAGTCTTTCCGATCGAATCGGGTTGCGTTTGTGGGGCATGGCGGATGAGCCTTTTTGCCCTTTGGAAAAGAACTCTTCGACTTCGAGAACGTCGGTGCGTTGCAGGTTGCGAATTTCTACTGCAAAACGCTCGATCGATGCTGCTAAGAGTGCTAAGGTTTGGACGTATTCGGCGTGTCGATCGCGCGAAATGACTTGAGTCGATGCGGTATCCGGTTCGAGTCCGAGGTTTTGACAGGCGATCGCTTCAATTCGCGGGTCAATATTAGCATAGGTTCCGACTGCGCCGGAGATTTTGCCGACTGCTATGGACGATCGCAAATTCACCAATCGGGCGCGGTTGCGAAAGACTTCTGCCAGCCATCCTGCTAGTTTAAAGCCAAAGGTGATGGGTTCGGCGTGAATTCCGTGCGATCGGCCGACCATTACGGTATTGCGATGCTGTTGAGCCTGATAGCGAATAGCTTGACTCAATTCTTCGACACGTTCTAACAAGATATTGACGCTGGCGACTAATTGCAGCGCCAAAGCAGTATCGAGCACATCGGAACTGGTTAAGCCGAGGTGGATGTAGCGGCCGGCATCGCCTACATATTCGTTGACATTTGTCAAGAAGGCGATCATGTCGTGGCGGACTTCCGCTTCTATTTCGAGGACTCGTTTCGGGTCAAAATTAGCCTTAGCTTTGATTTCTTCGACTGCGGCGGCGGGGATGTAGCCGAGTTCGGCTTGAGCTTCGCAGACAGCGATTTCTACTTGCAGCCAGCTTTTCAGTTTGGCGGTTTCAGTCCAGATGTTGCCCATTTCGGGCAAAGTGTAGCGCTCTATCACGGTGGGAGTTGGGGAATGCGATCGTCCTATTGTACCTCTGCGAGGCGATGCAAGAGCCAATGGACTTACACATTGGCCCAGAAACCTGGTTTTTTACGATAATACTTCTTTGTAGCCCGCAGATTTGGTAAAAACCCGGTTTCTGATTCTGAATGCGATATTCTTTACCGATCGCCGATTATAAGTTAAAGCTTATTCAACCGATCGCTCTACCATAATCTTTGTACTGGGTAGCTGTCGAATACAGCATCAATACTTAAGACAGGCATTTGAGTCACAACGGCTTGAGCAATTAAGAGTCTATCGAATGGATCGCGATGAGCATTTGGCAATTTGTCTAATGCAAAAATATGAGCTAGCTCGATCGGCAAAATTTGCAATCCATTGACTTGCTGCTGGCGTTCTATCAATTCAGTTAAGGAAACGTTCAGTGTTAACTTCCCAAGCTGAAGCTTAATTTGCATTTCCCAAATACTAACCAAGCTCGTAAACAAAGTATGAGTTGGATCGGTGATAATATTCGTCGCTTGTTGCGATAAGTTTTGGGGAGAGATCGCCAGCCAAATCAAGACGTGCGTATCCAGCAAAATATTCATGCTTCACCCAACCAAAACGCATCAGGAAGTGGCTCGTTAAAATCCTCACTCATCCAGCCCCTCCCTTGATGCAGACCCAAAACTCGTTGTTGCCCAGGAGGAGGTGCAGCTTCAACTGAAGTGTTTTCGGGGATCGATCGCATCTGTCGTTCCAGCAAAAACTCTGCAAAAGTTAACAAAAGCTGCTGATTTTCCGGGAGTAAGTGCTGTAACTTACCTAGCAAATCTTCCAAAACTTCGATCGTTTGAGAAGTCATCTTCCCTCAATGTTAGCGATAGTCTCATTATACGTTATTCTTTGGCGATCGATGCTCATCTTGAAACAAAAGCACCATTGATTTCAACACTTGCTACTGGCCGAAAACCAGCTTGCAATAAACCTGTTTCTAGTTTTTTACTGCGTTCTATCTGATGTTACCCATTTCGGGCAGAGTGTAGCGCCCTATCGCGCTTGGAGTCAGAGAGTGCGATCGTCCTATTGTACCTCTGCGCGGCATCCGTCTTGAGTCGGGAGGGGGAATTTGGGGCGATCGGGCCTCAAATTTCCGACTCCCCAACGACCGGACAAGACTGCCTTGACTCCTTATTCTAAATTAGACTATTTGTCAAGCTCGACCTTGTACAAAATTTGCTATAATGAAAGGGTAAACTTTAAAAATCTACTAAGGTCATTCGTTATGAGTAATTATCGCAATAATCTATAGCAATCCGATCTGAGTCTCACAGCACAACCCCCTCTTGTCTTCCTAGACTTGTTGTATAGCAAGACTTTCAGATTTTACGGTTCGAGAAAATCACTTAGGATTGCTATATATGGAAAGACTCGCCTTGAAGTTAAAAATATTAGGTCAGAAGTATACTGCGTGGTTTCCTATACACCCCGAATAATAGCAGGCTTCGTAAAGCCTGATGGAAATTATCCTACAGTGGTAACTAACTCTGAGAAATATAACACCCCAGACTACTCAACAGCAGATGAAGCCATTGCTCATGCAAAGGGATGGGTGGATTGTATGGAGCATTATTACTCTTGTAACCAGACTGATCCAGACGGAAATGAAGATTCCTACAAAAATGCTTATGAAAAGGATTCATTAACGCATAAATCTTCTCCTGATTACAAAGATGCTTTATCAATTAATTCTGCTGAGGCATTGGATATAGCCTATCAAACAGGCTGGGAAAATAAGTTATCCGAATTAAAAAATATTGATGGAGATGTAAGGAATTAAGCCGGAAGGGAAGGTATAGACCCCAAATCGGAGCTATACCTTCCCAACCTTTTAAGTATCAGTGGTCATAGCAGAATCCTCAAGATTTGTATCTTTGTCCACTTAGAAACAGTATTTACTATCACTAAACTCGGGGTTCGCTGTATCTCTAGTCCTGAAAGGAATATAAAACCTTTCGGGGCAAGGTTTCAAAGAGATAGAAAATGTAGAGGTAGCGATATCAAACAGGGTTTTTTGCTCTTGAGGTATTCCAAATTGAGCGCAGAACATCACAACTACAGCACCAACAGAGTGAATCGCATTAAGTAATGTTGCTTCCTTTAAAGAGGCTTCTCGGTCATGTTTTGTATTGTTGTAGGCATTATACCAATAAAGTGATTTGGTAGGGCCAAACTTAGGTTTTTGACTCCAGCAACTAAAAGGTCTAAAACGAGGAAAATTGGGATACGATCTAAGAGCTAAGGTATAATTAGCTAAGCACATAGGTTCCAAGAGTTTTATA
>Ga0164305_10000227_pt1 | contig 19792 bp, 17 predicted proteins | sample Whisoiple_237_MG_FD_110215 | JGI IMG/M metagenome (GOLD analysis project Ga0164305, IMG submission 110215) | Soil microbial communities amended with pyrogenic organic matter from upstate New York, USA - Whitman soil sample_237_MG | ecosystem: Environmental > Terrestrial > Soil > Agricultural...
TATCGGAATGATTAAACCGCAGAGAACACAGAGGATACAGAGAAAGGGAAGAGAGAGATGAATAATTCCGATGCCAACGGATTTGATATCAGTCTCAAAAACCTGGTTTCCGATCGCTGCGGGCTTTGGAATGCTTTTAGCTTTCTCACTTTTAAAGAAATTGTAGTCAATTTGTTGCAGGATTTCTAGAGATTTTTTATCTCTCAAAATCGGGCCTCTACTTTTTAGCTAGAACTTGTTTGAGTTGAGTAGTTACTTGCTCAATTTTTTCGATACTACCTGGGTTGACCAATCCGTAGTAGTCAAAAACGTAAACTCGATTATTTTTGGTGGCTGTTAGTTGATTCCAAAATGAATCAGATTGAAATTGGTCTAAAATTCCTTCTCCCCGATCGACTATAATGATTACTTCAGGATTAGCCTCTAAAACCTTTTCCGCTGAAAGCGTTACGTAGCCTCGCACGGGGCTATCTCCTTGCAATTGGGCTGCGACATTTTTTACGTTAAACTTACCCAGCAAATCTCCAGCCCAACTGCTTTGATTGGGCGATAAAATCGGTTGTCTGCTTACCAAAACTAAAGTGGCGGGGCTTTGATTTGGGATGTCTGCTAAAAATGTTTTGTAGCGTTTTAACAGAGGTTCTGGATTGGCATTGAGGGATTTAGCTAAAGTGGTTGTTAACTCTTCTAGGGATTTCCAGCTATCAACTTGAGTGAGTAAAGTTTTAATTCCAAGCTGCTGCAATTTTTGCATTGTTTGGTCGTGAAATCCCGACGCACCTACCACTAAATTCGGTTTCAATGCGATGATTTTTTCCAAATTGGGAGGGGTTCGTTCGCCAGTGACTGCGGTAATTCCTGTAAATTTGGGGTTGCTGCTGACTAATTTGCTGCCGGGAATTCCTACAAGTTTGGTTGGGTCGAGTTGATGGTGCAGCTACCTGCAAATCCGACCAACCGCGACCGTTTAAACTGCCGATTAACCAATTCAAAGCAGCTTGCAAGCGGCTGTCTTCAGCTAATAGCAACAGTGTAGTTTGTATTGCCCCAAAAAGATAACTCACAGCCACACCAGCTAAAACCAAACGTTCAACAGAAATCCCCGTTTTAGTTTTTCCCAAAAAGTAGACCAGCATCGAAGTTAAAATAGCACCTATCCAAGCCGCCAAAGGCACCCAAGTTTGAAATATTCCCAAAGTCAGCATGGTAATCGCAACCAACCCCGCACCCGCCGAAATTCCTAATACAAAAGGATCTGCTAAACAGTTGCGGAGCAACCCTTGCAGCAAAGATTCCGACATTCCTAAAGCCGCACTAACCGTCAGCGCTGCCGCAACTCTGGGCAAACGCAATTCCCAGAAAATAGTTTGATTGACAGCATCACCTCGGTGCAGAAATGCTTGCCACAATTGAGCGGCACTCATCGGTACCGCACCAAAAGAAAGCGAAAGGGCGATGGTTAAGAGCAAACCGAATCCTAAGAATACAACTGCCTGAAAAACTCGATATTTTAGCCAGATTTTTTGCAGAGTCACTACATTACACCACAATCTTGATTAACAGCACTAAATACCATATTTCCTCTGTTTTAAATGCTAGAACTCGTTAACTACAATAACAATAACTGATTCACCTGAAGACGGCTTGAGTGGGAGCAGATGAGCAGGCGATCGCACCCGTCGCCAAAAATAAATGTATAATATTAACGCAGTAAACCGCTACGAGTGAATCATGTCCGCAAACACCGCGCTACCCCCAGCCCTAGCTAAAATCGTCCAGCGCTTTCAGCGACATTCCGATCCGAAACAGCGCTACGAACAACTGCTGTGGTATGCCAAGCGACTCCCAGCATTTCCCGAAAGCGACAAACTGCCGGAAAACAAAGTTTCTGGCTGCGTGTCGCAAGTTTATATTACTGCAAATTTGGCAGACGGAAAAGTTTTGTATCAAGGCGATTCAGACGCTCAGTTAGTCAAAGGATTAGTTGGCTTGCTGGTGGAAGGTTTGAGCGGATTAACGCCTGCTGAAATTGTCACCATTACCCCAGATTTTATTCAAGACACGGGCTTGAATGTGAGTCTGACACCTTCCCGCGCTAACGGATTTTACAACATCTTTCAAATGATGAAAAATAAGGCACTTGCTTGTGAATTGAGCAAGCAAGCCGAAGCAAATTAAAAGAATAAACAGCCATGACTCAAACTACACATTTAACAAAATCAGGTTCTGGCAACTATCCCGCCGCAGTTCAACAATATCTCTGGAATTGGCAAGAAACGCAAATCAAAGTTATTTACGAAACCAGAGGACAGGGAAATCCTGTATTGCTGCTGCCGGCTTTCAGTACGGTTTCGACGCGAGAAGAAATGCGTCCTTTAGCAGAATTGTTAGCTTCTAAATTTCAAGTTGTGAGCTTAGATTGGCCGGGTTTCGGCGAATCGGATCGCCCGCGAACCGACTATGAACCGCAATTATACCATCAATTTATTAAGGATTTTGTTGAGGCAATTTTTAAGAGACCTGTTGCTGTAGTTGCAGCAGGTCACGCTGCGGGTTATGTGATGCAATTAGCGCACTCAAAGCCGAATGTTTGGTCAAAGATTGTGTTAGCTGCGCCGACTTGGCGCGGGCCTTTGCCGACGATGAGCAAACAGCAAAGCGGGTGGCACGGAATCGTGAGAGAATTAGTCCGATCGCCCTTACTGGGACAATTCCTATACAAACTCAACACTGCGCCGTCATTCCTCAGTCTCATGTACCGCCGCCACGTCTACGCCGATGCAGCTAAAGTCACGCCCGATTTCATCCAAAGCAAATGGCAAGTGACGCAAAAACCCGGTGCTCGATACGGTTCCGCTGCCTTTGTGACTGGTGGTTTAGATCCGGCAAAAGTGCGATCGGAATTTACAGATAAATTTCAACAATTAGCAGTGCCAGTGATGGTTGTAATTGCTGAAAATGCGCCACCCAAATCAAAGGCTGAAATGGAAGCATTAACGGAATTACCGGGTGTTGAATCGCGAGTTATTCCCGGTTCCTTGGGAATGCACGAAGAAAATGCAGAAGCTTTAGCAAATGCGATTCAATCTTTTATTTGAGAGGATTAAGAGGGGATGAACCGCAGAGGGCGCAGAGAACGCAGAGGGGAGAAGGGAAGAGGGGAGGAATGCAAGCTGTTTTTTTAACGTTAGTTTGGATTTTTTGCTATTGGTTTTGTCTGCCAGTATATGCTGTCGGAGATTCGCCGATAATCAATTTGCCACAGAGTACGATTGAAGGTGCGATCGACTTTCACATTCATTCTTCTCCTGATGTCATTCCCCGCAGGTTGGACGATTTTGAAGTAGCGAAATTAGCTGCTAGGGCGCAGATGAAAGCTGTGGTATTGAAAAATCATTATGCCAGCACAGCAGCGCGGGCAGTTCTGGTTAATAAAATAGTACCAGAAATCCAAGTTTTCGGAGGAGTTGTTCTCAATCATTCGGTAGGCGGAATTAATCCCGACGCTGTAGGCGCAATGCACCGAATCGGTGGCAAATACGGTAAAGTAGTGTGGCTGCCAACGGTTGATGCTGAGCACCACTTGCAGGTTTTTCACAAGTCGGGAATGGGGATTAAAGTTGCGGAAAATGGCAAGGTTTTACCGGAAACAGCAGCGGTGTTGAAGGTTGTAGCAAAAGAGAATTTGGTATTGGAAACTGGTCATATTTCCTCAGAAGAAGTCATGGCAGTTGTCGGTGAAGCTAAACTGCTCAACATTAAGAACATCCTGATTACCCACGCAATGGCGGATGTACCCGGTTTATCCCTAGAAAATATGCAAACAGCCGCCGCAGCCGGAGCTTTCTTAGAACTCGCATTTGTCAACGATTTGATGGGAGAAAATGCCGCTGATGACGGACACAAAAACTGGCATCAAGTTTCAATTAAGAAGATGGCAGCAGCGATTAAACTAATAGGAGCAGAGCATTTTGTTATGAGCACAGATTTAGGAAGGAAACCCGATCCTTTGCCTGCGGAAGGTTACAAATTATTTGTGGAAAAATTGATAGATGAAGGCATTTCTCCGCAGGAAATTGATTTAATGATGAAACACAATCCAGCTCGATTGTTAGGCATTTAGAATTGGTAATTGGGTATTGGTAATTGAGTATTGGCAATCGGGGATTGGGAATCGCTAATTGGGAATTCTCTTCCCTCTTCCCTCTTCCCTCTTTCTTCTTCCTGACATCCGTTACATCCGTTACATCCGTTACATCCGTTACATCCGTTACAGAATCCGTTGCCGAACTTCCTTCTGCCTGACATCCGTTACATCCGTTACATCCGTTACATCCGTTACAGAATCCGTTGCCGAACTTCCTTCTGCCTGACATCCGTTACATCCGTTACAGAATCCGTTGCCGAACTTCCTTCTTCCTTCTTCTATTCTTGATTGCCTTTGCCGCGCAGGTATCCGTTATCTGCAATGCGCCAAGCACCCCCAGCATTGCCCGTTAAATCGGTATCTTCGACGGTAGCAATGCCATCTTTGTAAACGGCGATAGCCTCACCTTCATTACCATTAATCCGACACCGGCGCACGATCAATTTTCCTCCCAATCCGACACCTATTCCCAAACTGCCGTTGTCAAAAATACTGCAATCTTCCACCGTTGCTTTCCCATTATCCGATATAAAAATTCCGTTCCATACCCCATCATGAATTTGACTGCGGCGGAGGGTAGAATTTGCATCAGGGCCGCAAATTCCCACCACAGAATAGTCCGCAGAAGTGATATCGCAGTCTTCTACGATCAACTCGCCTTTGCGAATATCTACAGCGTAATATTTCCCAGTGGCGCTCAGGGTTAAACCCCGCACTAAAGCACTGTCAGTTGCCATTTTAATGCAGTTTGAGTTGATACTTTCAACCACAATGTTATCGACCTCTCCGCTGCCGATAATTTCTACCGATTTATCGAGAATTAGACTTTCGCGGTAAACGCCTGGATGCACGTCAATGCGCGTGCCTGGTGCTGCATTTTTCAGCGCTTCGCTAATAGTAGTATAATCGCCTTGACCCTGCTGAGAAACAACAAATCCTTGACTCTTCAAAACTTTGGTATCTGAAGTAGATGCTTCAATTTGCCTTGACTCCGAGTCAAAATGCTCGGATTGTCGATCGCCCGCTTCGGAAAGTTGCGATGTTAGCTGCAAGCGTTCTTGATAAACTGTCTCTAACTGGTGTTCTAACTCGGATACTTGAAATTGAAGTTGAGCTTGATTCTGGTTTGCTGTATCGATTTGACCTTGGAATTCCGACAGTTGAGAATAAAGGTGCGATCGTTCTCTGTTAGCAGTTTCTAGCTGAGATGCCAATTCAGAGCGACTTTGACGCACACTTTCTAACTGACTTTCTAACTCGGATACTTGAGATTGAAGTTGATTTTGATTCTGATTGACTGTCTCGGCTTGACTTTGCAATTGGGAGATTTGAGAAGTTAGTTGAGATGCCAATTCCGAGCGACTTTGACTCACACTTTCTAACTGTTGTTCTAAGTCGGCTACTTGATATTGAAGTTGAGCTTGATTCTGGTTTCCTGTCTCGATTTGACTTTGGAATTCCGACAGTTGAGAATAAAGTTGCGAGCGTTCTGTGTTAGCAGTTTCTAGCTGAACTTCTAATTCAGAGCGATTTTGATGCAGGCTATTTAGCTGATTTTCTAAATCCGATACTTGAGCTCGAAGTTGAGTTTGATTCTGATTGGCTGTCTCGGTTTGGCTTTGCAATTGGGAGATTTCAGAAGTGAGTTGAAATTCCAATTCAGAGCGACTTTGACGCACACTTTCTAACTGGTGTTCTAACTCGGAGATTTGAGATTGAAGTTGATTTTGATTCTGATTGGCTGTCTCGGTTTGACTTTGCAATTCCGAGAGTTGAGAATAAAGTTGCGAGCGTTCTGTGTTAGCAGTTTCTAGCTGAGTTTCTAATTCAGAGCGAGTTTGACGCAGGCTATCTAGCTGATTTTCTAACTCCGATACTTGAGATTGAAGTTGATTTTGGCTCTGGTTGGCTGTCTCGATTTGACTTTGGGATTCCGACAGTTGAGAATCAAGGTGCGATCGTTCTGTGTTAGCAGTTTCTAATTGAGCTTGCAGTTCTGATAACTGAGACTGGAGTTGCGAGTTCTCTCCCTCCTTGCGATGTATCTGAGACTCCAATTCTGACAACTCAGACAGCAGTCTCTCTCGCTCTAGAACAACCATTTCGGATTGAATTTGTACTTCATGAACTTGAGAGTTTAACTGCATTTTATCCAGATTAGCAGCTTCTAACTGTCTTTGCAGTTCTAATAATTCCAATGGAGGTTGCTTTGCTTGTTGGCGAGCGGTTTGCAATTGAGTGTTGAGTATTTCGCGTTCTTGCTCTGCACTCTCCAATTGAGCTTGTAGATCAGACAATTCCGAAGTAAATTGCGATCGCTCTGCTTCGACTAATTGCATTTGAGCTTGCAAACCCGACAGTTGAGACTGAAGTTGCTGCCGCTCTTCAATGGAGCGATCGAACTTAATTTGAGTTTCCGACAACTGGTACTGTACCTGCAATCTGCTTTGAGTAGCCGTTTCCAACTGACTCTCAAATTCCGACAGCAGAGCGTGAAATTGAGAACGTTCTGCATCAACCGCCTCTAATTCTGCTTGCATTTCCAGGAATTGAGCGTTAAGCTGCGATCGCTCCTGCTCCGCAACTTCTAACTGATATTTAAGTTCTGCCACTTCTGCTAACTGCGACTCAGCTTGCTGAGCATTTTCTAGCTGAAACTCCAAATCAGCAATCAGAGAATCAATCTGCGATCTATCCTGGGTAATTCCTGCCAAAAATTCTTCCATTTCCGAGACTTGATTTTTTAAAAAATCTTGCTCGCGAGTCACAGTTTCCAACCGACTTTGCAACTGAGACAATTCCGAATTTAGCTGATTTTCCTTCTGCACTTTTTGCCGCAATTCCGAAGTTCTGGCATCTAACTGAGCAGCCAAATTCGATATAGCCTCCTGCGAACCCTGCATCCGCACCAAATTGCGGGAATTTCGCTTATTTAAAATTAGCCAGCAGACTAATGCCCCGCCTCCAAATCCTATTAATAAAAGTAATGCTTCCATTGGTTTTATCTAATTAATATAAATTGAGTCATTTTGATGCTGACCCAAAAATGGACATCCACAAATCGCTATCTTATATCGTTTCCGGTAGCATCGGAATCATAAAATCGAGTCAACAGTTAACAATCAACCATTCAGTTTTGCGACTCAAAGTCAACAGTCAACAGTCAATCGATTTTAGATTTGAGATTTGAGATTAAAGAATTGAAGCATTGACCCCACGAATAAATTCGGGGGATCCTTTATCGGATACAGGTTTTTTATTTCTCCACGGATGAATCCGGGAGCTTGTATCCTGGATGCTTTCGGTCAACAGTCAACAATTCCGGAGGAGTGCCACCGGAATTGATATTACTCAAAGCTATCACAACTTGCCAGCCTGTGTTCACTTGGCTGGATAATTTATATTTCTTTACAAATCCCTTTTGTTTGCAGGTAAGGTGCAGCGCACCCTGCAAGTCCGATTAATGGAGCAAATCCACAATATGAGGAATAATTTTGATATGCTGAGTCAACAAATAATCCAACCTATCAGCCAATAAACTAAAAATTAAATCGTTATAACTCATCCCGTATTCCGCCAAACCTAAAGCTACCAAACTCGTCACATTTTCCCCTGGATGTTTCAGATCCGGTTTGGGATTTGCTTCCAAAACATAAAGCGATCCATCAGCATCACTTCGGACATCGATCCGCACCAAACTGTTCAAGCTAAACTCCCAATAAATTTTTCGAGCTAACTCAATTAACTCTTGTTTGAGTTCCGGTTCCTCACCGCCCATCAACCGTCCTCGATCGGCCGTAATCGCTTTTTTGTCCATAGAAGTAAATATGCGTTCGTCAGGATCCAGCACCCGCTCGACAGTGGAAAAAGCAAAAGGTTTTGTATTTTTAGAGAAACCGCTTTTAGCATATTTAACATAGCCACAAACCGCCACACAAAATTCTCGTCCCGGCAAATACTTTTCAATTAAAGCAGTATTGTGAGTGTCTCGGTGAACTTCCGAAACCGCCTCAGACAAACCCTCAATTTTGTCTACAAAATGAACGTGCAACGAAGCGCGACCGGATACTGGTTTAACAACAAATGGCCCTTGATAGTCATCAAAAGCAATGGCAAAACGCTGATGCAAATTAGGCTGCAAAATCCCTTGAGAAGGATGCCAAGTCATAAACGGAGCAGTTTTTATTCCGACTGATTGCAGTTCCCGTTTAAAAGCGTGTTTGTTATCTAAAGTTGAACTATTTAAAGGATTGTGACCGACATAAGGCATTCCCAACATTTCCAACAATGCGGGAGTGTGACAAACAGGATTGTAGCCCTGGACTCCGCCAGTATTCAGCCACACTAAATGGATATTTTTTTGTTTTAGTTGTTCGGGCAAGTTCATGTCATCAGGCATGATAAATACTTGCTGAAAGCCAATTTCTGCTAAGGCTGTAGCAATCTCGCGGGCGACGATTTCGTAACTCTTCCAAGCGCGGGGATTGTGAGTTTTGTAAATCACAGAACCGGGGCGATCGCAGTCGCCACCGAACACCACAGCAATCCGCAATTTAGCAAACAGCACCTCAAAATATTGAGGCAGCAAACTAAAGTCATAATGCCAGCGATTCAGGCTAATTGATGTGGGAATCATTTAAGTATTTTTTCCTTTGTATGTCATTTTTGGGCTACAGAACCGCTGGATTTGCCCAAATATATTCCAGCCAAAACCACAGAAAAAGCAAACCAATTAAACAAGGTCAAACTTTCCGAAAACAGCACCCAAGCCATAATAGCGGTAATTACGGGTTCTAGCAGCAGGAAAAAAGCTACAAATTCCGAGGACAAACGACCTAAACTGTGGATCAGCAGTCCCTGACCGAAAGCTTGGCAAATCACGGCCAAAGCAATTACAGTCAGCCATCCCTGCCAAGAATAAGGGAAAATTCGATCGCCCGCAAGCAGCACCAGTGGCAAAACCAAGATACTGCCCATAAAACAGCGCCACATCAATATAGTTGTCGCCGGAAACTTGGTTCGCAAATGTTCTGAGATTAGCAGATTTCCTGCATAAAACATCGCCGATAAAAGAGCAGCAATGTCACCGACAAGAGTGTCTCCCGCCGTTTGCAAATCGTCCATTCCGATCGCAATTGCGCCGGACAAAGCCACCGCCAGTCCCACCAAAAACCTGTTGTCAAAGCGTCGCCCCAACAGCAGCCATCCCCCCAAAGTAGTAAATAAAGGAGTTAAGTTTCGCAGTACAGTAGAATTAGCGACATTAGTCTGACTCAGTGACCAGGCCCAGAAACCCACAGAAGCAGAAGAAACCACGCCTACGGCTGTTAACAGCATCACATCCCGCAGAGTGTAGCTCGATCGCTCTTCAACTTGTGCCTCAGACATTCGGCGGCGCGCAGCACCCGCACCATTCCACACTCCAAATACTACAGTTGCTATCCACAAACGGTTAAAAACAGTAGCATTCGGGCTGATTTCCCGTTCGCTCAACCTAATAAAAATCGCAGCCAGCGACACCGCTAGCAGCGCCGCCGACAGCGATGCGATCGCCCAAATTTTGCCTTGACTGTCAGCTAATTCACCGTTTTTTAAACTGTCTGGCTTTCCCGAAACAATAGTTTTGTCTTCAGTTGTTAAGACAGAGTTTAACTCGGTTTTTTCCAAAAAATTGCGCTGAAGTTCAATATTTGGCTCTGGCAATCCCAGTTTTTTTGACATTATTAAAATTTCCAATGAAGGCAGAAGGCAGTTGTGTAGGGTGCGTGACGAAAGAAAATTTGGGCTGCGAATAAAGTGACTCAAAAGTCACGCACTCTACTTACTAGGGCTGCACTAACTATTTTTTGTAGTTAACAGCAGCTTAGGTTGAAGGTTTAACAGAAAGCTTTGTCAAAGCCTCCTTTAGCGCCGGCGGCAATTGCCGGATAATCTTGTTCTTGTCGCGATCGACACCAACCAAAGTTACCTGTGCTGTCACATATAACTCCTGAGTATCAGCCGATCGAATTTCGTAATCCCAAAGCAGCCGCACACCCTCGGTAGCAGCGATCCGCGTTCTGACTGCCACAGATTGACCCATTTGTACAGCCCGGTGGTAGCGCAGCGAAAGTTCCACCACGGGCAATTCCAAACCCTGCGCCACCCAGTCTGCATACTCGATGCCAAGAGAGCGCAAACTTTCCACCCTAGCTTCCTCCATCCAAGCCAGATAAGTCCCGTGCCACACCACACCGCTGTAGTCAGTATGATGAGGGTACACTCGCACCAAATATTCAAACCAGCCCTCAGAGTCCATCCGTGGCCGGTTTTGAATAGCACCAGCCGGTGCGAGTTCTGGTTGAGTTCGATCGTTCTCTAACACTTTACAAATCGTTCCAAAACGCTACATTTCTACAAATCATAAGACAAACTTCAGGCTTATGCTTGACAGTAAGCAACTAGAGTACCAACGCCCTAGTTTAACGTCGCACAAGAAAACTCAACTGTTTTTATCGCCAAAACCATGATAGAAAAAATTTTAGTAGCCGTAGCCGGTCGCGGCTTGTGCGAAGAGATGTTTAATATGTTGATGGACATCCCTTCCTTGCAACAAACCTCTGTCACCGTCTTGCACGTCGTGCCGCCGCAAGTAACATCCGATGGCATGGCCGAGAAATTGGAAGAAGGAGGAAAGATTTTAGCACAAGCAGTCCAGTCTTTGAAAATAGATCCCAGCAAAGTCAACCCCCGGCTCAAACAGGGAGACCCGAAAACCACAGTTTGCCAAGTCGCAGAAGAAGAACAATCCGACTTAGTAATTATGGGTTCCCGCGGACTCGGACGGCTGCAATCGATTTTGGAAAACTCAGTCAGCCAGTACGTTTTCCAGCTAACATCCCGACCGATGCTGTTAGTAAAAGACGACATCTACGTCAAAAAAATCAAGCGCGTCATGGTGGCGGTAGACAAATCAGAAGCTGCCAAACAGTCATTACAGCTTGCGCTATCTTTGGTCAAAGAAGTCAGCGGCGGAGAGATAATTTTAGTACACGTCACCAAAGATTTGACGGGAAAAGCCAGCGAAGATTTAACAGCAAGTGCTGAAAAAGACCCCGTATTAGCTCCGGCAGTAGCACTAGCGAAACAAATGGGAGTTAGCTACCGCTGCGTGAGTGCTACAGGCAAGCCAGGGGAAGAAATTTGTCGGATTGCAGACGACTTGAATGCCGACTTGTTGGTGCTCGGTTCCCCGGATCGGCGACCCAACGTTGCCAAAAACTTTGTGGATATCGATCGACTCCTGGGAAATTCGCTATCAGACTACGTGCGAGTTTATGCCAACTGTCCCGTCTTGCTAGCCCGCACAGTCGGCTAGAATCTCATCGTTAAGAGTTAGGCAGCTAACACTCAACAGTTAACAAAAAAAGCGCCTCAGCAAAAAGCTGTTGGCGCTTTTTTTTGCAAGCAGCAAAGTCAGACAGAAATAGCAGCAGTTGCTAATCTTTTCTACCTTGACGGCTAGCTGTTTGAATGTACAGAATGATTAGAAAAACACTGGGAACCAATACAAACAGAATGGTTGCCACAAACCCTAAATCGTTAACTTCCATGAAGACGCTCGCCTCTATCGGAAAATAGAAAAACACACAACTAGGATATCACTCAAAGGCAAAAGGCAAACTCGAAGACAGAAGAAGAGCTGACGGACAAGCGTCGAAACCCGCTTTCTGCCTGGATGCCTCTGTCCCCAATCTCTTATTTGTCCTAGAAACCAAGTTTCTTTTCCTAGGCGAGCAAAATTCGTGATTATACAGTGAAATAGGAAAAAAAAACAAAATTATTGCATTCTGCATTTTTCTTTCCTTCTGCATTAGAGCATCTCTAGCCTTCTGCCTTCTGAAAGTCACGGTTTAGTCTTCACGCTCACCGGGCCGTTGACCATAGCTTGACAAGCCAACCGATAGTTTTCGGGCTTTTTCTTGAGCTTGCGGTTTTCAAAGTCAGTGCGGGGCGACAGATTTTCACTGCCCTCGACAATTTCCACAATGCAGGTGCCGCATTGACCGTAGCCCCCGCAATTCATCATCTTTCCCGAAAATGTGTACAAATCGATGCGGTTTTCTAGAGCTTTGAGCCTCAAATTGGCTCCGTCTGCTGCGATGACTTCCTGATTTTCCTTCACAAACTTGATATTGGCCATTGCCGATTCCTTAACGCAGTTGACATCGAACTCTATTACAAAATATTAACTAATGTGTCGGACGTTTAATACCCGATGTCTAATTACCTGTGTGATTTAAGGTGCGCGCGAGCGTAGCTATCCCGTAGGGAATTGCCCCAACCCAATCTCAAGGAGCATCCGAGAGGTTATTAGTGGGAAGATTGCTCACAGCCCGCTGGAGAGACGAAAGCCCCAGGTTGTAAGTGACAATTGCGGACAATCGGTTTCTCTCAGCCCTAGTCAAATCAGTTTCCGCCTGAATCACATCCGTCTGAGTACCCACACCAGCTTGAAACCGCAGTCTGGCCAGACGCAGAGCTTCCCTTGACTGCAAAACTCCCGCCTCAGAAGTTTCGATATTCTCAAAACTCGACTCCAAGCCAAAATAAGCTTGTTCCACTTCCCGGCGCACCTGATTGCGGAGTTGGTCGAATCGACTTTCGGCGATCGCAATATCAGCATCCCGCTGTTTCACCCGGGCGTTCGCCGCGCCCCCGTCGAAGATACTCCAAGTCAGACTCGCCCGGATCGAATACCCGTCGGCCCAGCCGCGAACAGCATACGGGTTGGGGTCGTCAGGATCTTGTCCCAGCACGTTGTAACTACCCCCAACACTCAGTTGAGGCAAACGCCCCGCCTGAATCGATCGCCTCTGCTGCTTGCTGATATCCCTCTGCACCAACTGCTGTTCCAACTCGGGGCGATTCTTAAAAGCCTGCACGATACTCTCTTCCAAAGACAGCCTCCAAGAGCCCGCTTGCTCTACCGGATCGGCCGCTGTCAAGTTCGCCGACTGGCTGATATTCAAAATCTCAGCCAGACGCCGCTGGGCAACTCGCTGATCGCGACGGGCAACTGACAGTTGTTGCTGTTCGTTAGCCAAATTTGCCTGAGCCTGCAACACAGCAAACCGGGTTCCCACCCCTGCCCGTTCCAGGGCTTCGGCATCCCGCAAACTTTGCTGGGCATTTCTCACCGAAGCTTGGCGGATGGCAACTTGTCCGTCCGCGTTTTGCAAGGTGTAGTAAGCCTCAGCAGTGTCGAAGCGGAGTTGCTCGGCTTGGCGTTCCACATCCAGTTCCCGAAGGCGCAACTGTTCCTCTGCAGCGCGGATGTTAGCGCGCCGCCTTCCGAACAAATCGACATCATAGCTCAACTGCAAAGTGCTGTTGAGACTGTTGCTGCCGAAATTTGTGCCGGCTTGGGGGGCGGGCTGCCCGGTTCCGTTAGCCCGAGCGTTGAGGCGGCGCTGTGCAGCCCGGATTCCGAGTTCTCCGCCTGCAGTCACAGAACGGCTGGCGTCCATTTGAAAATTCAGGTCTGGATAAAGAGCAGCTTGCTGTTCGCGCAAAGCGGATCTGCTTTGTTCCACTTGCTGTCCGGCGATTTGCAAAACTTGGCTGTTGCGGCGCGCGAGGTCGATCGCCTGCTGCAACGTAATTGGCTCAGTTTGCTCGATTCTGACATCCTCCGGGTTTGTCGGAAACTGCAGCGGATTCGGGTTGGGTTCCAGGGAAGCCGGAGGCTTGGTGTCTAAAATGCCCTTCGGAGGGAGAGGGGGGAAACTTTCGTTCGGAGTGCCCCGGAGAATTGGTACCGGGGAACTCGGCACAGGAACATTGTTGGGAGGGATCGGGGAAGGTTGCTGAGTCTGTGTCGGTTGCAACCCTCTTAGAGGCGTTGAACCGGCCTGAGACAGAGTTGATGGGGAAGCCGGAGCAGCCTGTTGAGGCTTTGATGCTTGCTCGTCGGGCCCGGTTGCGGGAGTTGATGCGATCTTCGCTCCCCCTGGCTGCTGAGACTCGGAGGTTTGAGGGTTAAGGGCGATCGACTGTTCGGCCTCTGATGCTGATTCTGCCGCTTTGTTCGAGGTCGATCGAACATTCTGCCCTAATTCGATCTGATTGCTAAGGGCCAAACTGTCCTGAGATTCAGCCGGAGACTGTGCTGAAGCACTCTGTGCGGCGTTGCTGAAAGTAATTGCAGCGCCCACTCCGACTACGATGATTTGACGAAAAACACGCATAATTTTTTAATTACTCTGCAATCCTAGAGACAATTTTAGAGCAAGATTGAGGTCTCAATTTTCTAGTCTGTAGCCTGAACTCGACGGTTACAAGTCACAATTACCCTACTCATCTTAACTTTTGAATGTTCGATTCAAAATTTAGAATTTAACTTCAGCATTTGCCAGACCGATCGCCGCCGAGATTAGTTCCTCTACTCCGCTCACCGGCAAAATCCGGGTTTTCAGCGAGCTGGCGAGCTGTTCTAGGGTCATGTCGTCTAGAAAACGAGGTTCCCCCTGTTTTAGCATCACCGACGGCAGCAGGATGCCATCTCCCAAGTCTCGCCCCTGCAAAGCTTCCAGCAAATCTTGCCCGGTGAGCAAACCCGTAACAGTGATAGTTTGTCCCCAGTAGCGGCTGCACAGTGCTGCCATGTTGACGGACAAGCCGGGAATTTGGTTTAGTTGTTGTACGATCGGCTCAAAAGCTTTTTCTACAGCATTCCCCACCACCCAAACCAACTTGCGCGGCGGGTTAACTGGCATCGGTTGCAGCTTCTCAAAAGCCGTTTCAAACTGCTGGATAAACTGGCGGATCGAACCCACACCGTTACCAATTTGGGGATAATCTTCGTAATCAGCAGCCGACGGCAAATCTAAACCCGCTATTAAAAACCACTCGTCAGCCAGCCAAATGCACCGCGATTTTGAATTCTGGTTTTTCGCCTTTGGGCCGCCTTTTCCTTTACTCAAAAGCACTTGAATTTTCTGCACTTGCTCGATTACTTCTCGCGCTTTTTCCGCAGTTACTGCGATCAGTTCATCTTCGGCTGGGCGAAAGCGTGTTAAACCCACCGGCACCACAGCCACCGATGCTACAGTGGGAATATTTCCGGTATGAAACTTTGCCAAATCTAACAAAGTGCGTTCTAAATGTTCGCCATCATTAATACCGGGACAAACAACTACTTGAGCGTGTATTTGCAAGCGGCGTTCTTGAAACCATTTGATTTGTTCGATAATCTTCCCGGCGCGGAGATTTTTTAACAGTCTAATTCGCACTTCCGGTTCAGTAGCATGCACGGAAACATAGAGAGGAGAAAGTCGCATTTGTTCGATTCTGTCCCACTCTTTTTGAGTCAGATTTGTGAGAGTGAGATAGCTACCATAAAGAAAGCTGAGGCGGTAGTCATCATCTTTGAGATACAAAGTTTCGCGCTTTCCCGGAGGCTGCTGGTCGATAAAGCAAAAAGGGCAGCGGTTGTTGCACTGAATTAGTCCATCGAAGAGAGCAGTTTCAAATTCCAATCCTAAATCTTCGTCGTACTCTTTATCGATTTCTAACTTGTGAGTTTTGCCTTTACTGTCTAATACTTCTAGTTCGAGAAATTCATCGGCGCACAGGAATTGATAGTCGATCAAGTCGCGGGGTTTTTGGCCGTTGACGGCGACGATTGAGTCTCCGGGTTCAAATCCCATTTCGGCGCAGATGCTGTCGGGGATAACTTTGGTGATTAGGGCTGGTTTAATTGACGATTCGCTCATAATTTATTGATTTGTTTTTAGCTTTGATTAAGTGTTTTTGACAGACTTTTTGTGATTTGAATGTGTAAAGAATTTTTCATACTGTCTCAGTTATACAGGTTTAGTTGAGTTTAAAATGCTGAATGGTAGCAATCATGGGGTTGACATATATCAGCGACTTCGGGTATTTTAGTAGGTTAAATTATGTATTGTACCGCATCTTGGACACAATTATAAGTTAGCTTGAAAAAATCAATGGTAGAGCTATGAATGATTATATCGACCTTTACTGTGAGCGGCTCATTCCTGGTTTATGGAGCGAGCCACTGAATGCTATTTCTAATGTGTCTTTCATTATTGCAGCATGGGCTATTTGGGAATTAGCTCAGCGACACCACAAAATATCCCCTGGTATTTGGATACTGATTGCTTTAGCCACCAGTATTGGTATCGGAAGTTTCCTGTTTCATACATTTGCAACGCGATGGGCAAATTTACTAGATGTGATTCCTATTCTGCTCTTTCAGCTTTGTTTTATATGGCTTTACAGTCGTCGGGTAGTTAGGATGAATTCAGGATATGCAGGAGTATTACTTGCAGCATTCTTTTTTGTTAGCGATTTTAGCAAGCAATTTACACATCTTCTCAATGGTTCTCTTTCGTATGCTCCTGCATTTTTGGTTTTGCTCGGACTAGGAGTGTATCACTATCGACAGCAAAAGCGCGAACCATTCATTATATTAGCAGCAGCAGGTGTCTTCCTATTAGCCCTTGCATTCCGTACTCTCGATCGCGCAATTTGCCCTTTCTTTTCCACAGGGACTCATTTCCTCTGGCACCTTTGTAATGGTGTTTTGCTGTACCTGTCAGCAAGAAGCCTGCTCTTAAATTGGTCAGAGGAGTAAAAAATTAAAACTCAAAGTAATATATCGCGCATACTCACTCTCAGGTTCCTACGATCGCATACCACAAACTCACCATCAGGCACAAACTCGCTAAATGCTGTGGAATCAAAGATTTAATCGACCGCTTGGCAATTTTTTGAGTCACAAATATTGTGACTAATAATGATACAATCAAAGTTAAACCTTGCAAGAAACTAATCACCGCTGGATCGCCGATAAAACTGGGTAAATCGTCTCTAATTTGTCCAAAAGTGGCAAAAGTTACAGGAATCACTCGCCCGCCTTCCTGCAAACCCAATCGCCAATAGTGAGCCAAACTACCGCCCCAGACTAAGGGTAAATAACCGTAGGCGAGAGAGACAAATGAGAGGGGTTTGTAGATTGTAAATGGCATGGTTTCTGCTTGTCCCAATCGATAAATTGCCTGTATGATTGCGTAGGCAATTAGGGGAATTATCGGCGGGATAATTAACACTGCGATCGACAGTCCTAAATGAGGTAAAAATTCCTCTAAATTGATGCCCAGCCCCAACAAACTATTTATCTCCGGCAAGCGATGCAGATAGATACCGCCCAACAATAGAAATAACAGCGCGATTTCATAACTGTGGGGAACGTGGGTAGTCCATAATTCGATGCCGGGAGGGCGCAGATTTAATTCTACCGATCTATGCGGACAAGCTTTCAAGCAAGTCATGCACAATACGCAATCTTTATTATCGGTTAATTGGGCGGGATGGGAATAAATCGGACAGCCATTAGTAGTTAATCCTTCCCCCAAGCCGGGGCCGCCTTTGTAACATTGGTAGGTGCTGCATTCCGCCCCGCAGGTTCCTTGTTGGGCGCGAAGTTCGATAATTGAGAGTTTAGCAAATAATCCATTCATTCCCCCAATAGGGCATAAATAACGACACCAAAATCGCCTCTCGAAGATGAGGGAAAAAATTACCGCGCCAGCCGTAATTAGCAATAACAAACAACTGGACAAATAGGCGGTATTTTCTAAATCCCACAATTCTTCCCACAGAAATATCAGAGTAAATAGTCCGAAGAGAAACCAACCGCCCCATTTTTCGGCTTGTTGGCGCGGCCATTTATTGAGAGTTCGAGGAAAAATTTTCAGAGATAGTTTTTGGACGATTTCCCCATAAATCATAAAAGGACAAAAAGCACACCACAATCGCCCGATGATGGGGAATAATAATAAAATTAACGGCCACCACCACGCCCAAAAGATATTTAGGGCAAAATTATGTTGTCGATCTTGGGGAGCAACAAACAGGATAATTACCACCAATGCAAACACCCAGGTGGTAAACCAATAATTCACGCGATCCGGATACCAATCGCTCCGTAAAAATTGCCGAAATTTTGGATAAATATTTAATAAATTCAGCCGAAACTTTTGTTTCTTCGCTGCCTGGGCCCAAAACACTTCTTCCGTTAATACCTGACTCCCCTGTGCTTGAACTAAGGCGCGATCGACCATTCCCTGCAATTCCTGCAAATTCCCGGGAAAATCGTAGGCTTGCAAGCGGCGAATTGCTTCCGGTGTGACTTGGGGTCTGACTAATTTCTTTTTGCGGGAAAAGATGTTGAGATAATAGTTAACTTGTGCCTCTAAATCTGCTTTTCGCACCCGCAATGACGGTACTTTAATCTTGTGTTGCGCCAGCTTATCTAGCTGGGGCAAGACCATTTCTGAGATTAAAATTATCCGCGCGTTGCTAGAACGCGGCGGTGGTGGTATTTGTCCTTCCTTGACAACTAGCGTATAGGTTCCATCGGTTAATAATTGCTGAATTTGGGGGCATAATTGAGCGGGTAATTCTTGCACGTCATTTAAAATTAACGTACCTTCTCCCAACCATTCCAACAGCCCCGGCTTGCCGCCCAAACGCCCGAATAATTCCGCTCCATTAGCCTGAAGCAAGGAACTTTTGATCTGAATAATTGGCTCGTTGCGGCGATGGGAACCGAAATGAATTAAAGCAGCTAAATTATCCTTTTCTAAACCAGGTTCGCCAGAGATTAATACCGATCGCTCGTCACTCGATGCAGCCCGAACTTGTTGGCGCAATTTTACCGCATAACGGCTGTTCCCAATGACTCCCCGTTTTGCCCGGGGTACTAGATAGCTGCGGAGGGCATTTTGACGCTCGCGTTCGTAGGCAATTTCTGCTTCTAACTGTTCTAATTTCGCTGCCAAGCGTTGAGCGTAGGCTTCGGTAATGCGTGGATATCTTTCTAGCAAATTGCGCCAGCGATCGGCACTAATTACCCAAAATTGACACTCTGTCCGAGTTATAATTCGACTATCGGCAGGTTGCGATCGCTGGAGGGCAGATAAATTGACGATCGCCCCCGACAACAAACTACTCCCCCACATTAATCCCGGTTGTTTGCGGCGATAGCGATCGGCTTGTCCTCGTTCTAGGATATATAGATGAGTGATTGGTGTATCTTCGATTACCACTCGAAATCCAGGGGGATAAGTTGACATTTCCATTTCACCGGCGATCGCCTGTAAAATCTCGCGGGATAATATGCCTAATTCGGTGCTCGATTCGAGCCAGTTAACTAATGTTTCGGTAGACATCGCTTAGCGTCGGCGAAAGCCGAATCGTGGTGGTTGGTGTAGGATATATATTTTTGTGCTGCATCAATATTAACTGCTGGGAACAACTAGCATTTTGAGTTTGAGTGTGGTGTTAATTTTCTGTCTTCAGCATAGCCGATCGACACTCCCCGCTCTCATATATTTTTTGCACGTCCTCCTGCAATCTGCACGTTAAAAGTGATTCCCGATCGCCGAGGCTGCCATCCGAGTCGCACCCCTTGCCGTATCGATTGTGCTACATCAGAGGGTCTTACTGGTTTCACTTCTTGCGTGGAAATAATTTGCCATACTTTTACCTCTTGCGGCAATCCATCTGGAGGTTTTACGGGTATAAATTCACAGTTAGTTTGACTCCCACCTTGAGGATGAGGTCGATCGGTGAGGA
>Ga0164305_10000228_pt1 | contig 19730 bp, 18 predicted proteins | sample Whisoiple_237_MG_FD_110215 | JGI IMG/M metagenome (GOLD analysis project Ga0164305, IMG submission 110215) | Soil microbial communities amended with pyrogenic organic matter from upstate New York, USA - Whitman soil sample_237_MG | ecosystem: Environmental > Terrestrial > Soil > Agricultural...
CCAGGTCTGGCAGCTCACGCGCAAGCGCGGATCTCTCGGGCAATCCGCCGTGTGGATCCTGTGCGGTGATCTTGGCCATTCGCGCCGTGTCATCGACGAGTTTTTCCATCGACCGCTGCGAAATGTCGGACGTGGAAGCCGAAGCCGAGCTATTGCAGAAAAAAAGCCGCAACCCCAAACGCTTTTCACCCGCCTGGCTGATCTTCTCGACTTCGCCCATCCGCACCGTAACAAAAAAAGACTCGCTCTCCGCCATCACGACATCGCCCTGAGTGGCGCCCTTCGCTTTCGCCTTGCTCAGAATGTCGGACCCCAAGTCTTGGCTCAGTTCGAAACGTTCCATACATTCCTTCAGTTCAGGAAGTTCAAGCTGTTCAACTGTTCAAAACGTCTCGGAGCCCTGCCGATAAACCGTTTGACTGCTTGAACGATTTGAACGGCTTGAACTATTTTTTTACGCCTTCGTTCCGCCCACCGTGAGTCCATTGATTTTGATCGTCGGCAGACCGACCCCAACCGGTACCGACTGACCGTCTTTACCACAGGTCCCGACCCCCTCGTCCAAGTTAAGATCGGACCCCACCATGGAGACCCGGGTTAAAACGTCAGGACCGTTGCCAATGAGGGTTGCGCCTTTGACGGGTTGGGTCACTTTCCCGTCCTCGATCAGATAGGCTTCACTCGCCGAGAAGACAAATTTACCGCTGGTAATATCGACCTGTCCGCCCCCAAATGACACCGCGTACAAACCTTTTTTTACCGAGCGGAGAATCTCGTCGGGATCCGAATCGCCGGCCAGCATAAAAGTATTTGTCATGCGCGGCATCGGAATATGCGCATAACTTTCCCGGCGGCCGTTGCCGGTCAACGGCAGCTTCATCAAACCGGCATTGAGCTTGTCCTGTAAGTAGCCTTTGAGGATGCCCTTTTCGATCAGCACAGTACGATGCGTGGGGGTACCTTCGTCATCCACATTGATCGAGCCCCGGCGCGACGGGATCGTGCCATCATCGACCACCGTGCAGAGCTCGGATGCCACTTTTTCGCCGATGCGGTCCGAGAACGCGGAAGTTTTCTTACGGTTGAAATCGCCTTCCAGGCCGTGACCGATCGCTTCGTGCAATAGAATGCCGGGCCATCCCGGCCCCAGGACAACATCCAATGTCGCCGCCGGCGCGTCGATGGCGCTCAGGTTTAGAATCGCTTGGCGTACTGCTTCGTGCGCGTAGCGCTGCCAGTCGTGGCTATCGACGAAAAAACCGAACTCGACTCTGCCGCCGCCACCAAAGCTGCCGATCTGGCGATTACCATTTTCTTCAGCAATGCAGGTAACGTTTAGTCGCGTGAGCGGCTGAATGTCGCCGATCACTATTCCTTGTGAGGAAGCGATCAGGATCACCTTGTACTCGCTGCCGAGTGAAACGAAAACATTCTTGACTCTGGCGTCCAGATCGCGAGCGAACTTGTCGATCTCGTAAAGCAGCCCGACTTTCTGTTCCAGTGCAATGTCGTTCACTGGAGTTTTAATCGGATAGAGATCGTGGGCTTCGGCGCGCGACTGCCCAACCGGCACCGACATGGAGGACGTCTGGTTATGCGCGATGTAATGGGCTGTCCTTGCTGCGAGCTCCAATTTGTCGATGGTGATGTCATCGGTATAGGCATAACCCGTCTTTGCCTCCGCCAATACCCGGACGCCGACACCATTGGCCGTCGATTGGGAGCAATTTTTAACCATGCCCTCTTCGAGACTGATACCCTCGTTTTGCCGGTACTCGAAATAGAGATCCGCGTAATCGGCCTTTTTGGCTAATGCCACATCGAGCACTTTTTCCAAATCACTATTTCTCAGCCCAAAGTTGTCGCTGAAAAACAGCGCTGGCGGGGTTCCAGTGGACATTTTTTCCTCCATCGCTCAACTATTACCATACGGCCTCCTTCGAAGTAAGCCATTTTGATCTTGGCCGGTGCTGGCGCCGAAACTGGTTGATCAGTACATATTCTTGGGCTAGTATTCGCGTATAAAAAATTGCGAGGCGGACTACCATGGCAGAGAAAAAGATCGTGCACATCGTCGGAACTGGAACCATCGGTGAACCGCTGATCGGGATTTTATCAACATTCAAAGAGCAGTTTGGCATCGACGAGATAACCTTTCATAAACGCACTCCGCTGGTAACAGATCGCTCGAAAGTTATCGTTTCCTGTCAACAAGGAGCGAGACTCGCGGTTGACAAGGAGCGTTGGCAAAAATTCGTCGAGATGGGAATGCAGCCCAGCCTCGAGGCGGAGGAGGCAATCGAACGCGCCAACGTGATCATCGACTGTACGCCGGTGGGAAACCAAAACAAAGAGAAGCTTTATAGCAAGTACGCTGGTAATGGCCGCGGCTTTATTGCGCAGGGCAGCGAAGACGGATTTGGGAAGAAGTATGCGCGCGGCATCAATGACAGGGCTCTCGAAAGGGGCAAGGATCAGTTCATCCAAGTCGTCAGCTGCAACACCCACAACTTGGCGGTGCTAATCGACACGATCGCGCTGGGTCCGGAAAAAGAAGATAACCTGGCGGAAAGCCGCTTTGTGTGCATGCGCCGCGCCAATGATTTGAGCCAGGAGGGCGATTTCATACCGGCACCCGAGGCGGGCAAGCACGATGACCCGAAGTTTGGCACACACCAGGGTCGCGACGCCCACTACCTATTCAAAACGCTAGGACTGGAACTCGATATCTATTCTTCGGCACTGAAGTTAAATACGCAATACATGCACACGATTCATTTCAACATCCAGCTGCGTCGCGGCATCACCAAAGATGAGCTGATGCGCCGGCTCAAAAGCAACCTGCGAGTTGCCCTCACCAACAAGAAATCTTCGGCGTCGGTTTTTTCATTCGGCCGCGATCATGGGATGTTTGGCCGAATTCTCAATCAGACCGTGGTCGTGAGTCAGAGTTTGGCCATGCGCGGCGACAAGGAAATCGTCGGCACCTGTTTTACGCCGCAGGATGGCAACTCGCTATTGAGCAGCATTGCCGCGACGTTGTGGTTCATGTATCCCGATTCTTATGAAGAGAAGCTGGCGCCGGTGAAACCGTACTTCTTCAGCGAAATTTGACGGCCTTAGTTCATTTGTCTGCGCGGATTTGCTCCGGAGCAGATTTTCAATCTCGCCCGCGACTTGGAATTCCTTCAAAACTCACGCTGTCTCCGCGCCGAATCCGATTTCGTTTCGCTAGACCGCCGTTGATTTCCAGCACGTACTGGCTGGGCGCGCCTACCGACCGTGGATCCAACGAAAACGGCGTTGCCTGCTCGACGATCCCGACAATTTTCAGCTCTCGGCTTATAAAAATCATATCCAACGGAATCGGTGTGTTTTTCATCCAGAAGGTCTGCTCTGACTGGGCCGGAAATAAAAAGATCATACCGTGATCCGAAGCGAGATCCCGGCGGTATTGCAACCCCAGCTCCCGCTTAGCCGGCGAATCAGCGATTTCAACATTAAACGCAATGGTTCGACCTTGCTGCGTAGCAATCGTCACTCGAGGCTCGGCACGGCAGGCAGTCACCCCCTGAAGCATGGCCAACCCGAGCAACAAAAAGCAAACGAATTCACGGTGCATACTATTTGTGAATTTTTTCGGCAACCAGTTCCGCCACATCGATAATTTGCATCGCAGTCTCGGGTTCTTCTTTGGCCGCTTCTTCAGTAATCATGCGCATGCAGAACGGGCATCCGGTCGCCACGGTCTTAGCGCCGGTCTGCTTTAGCTCGCGATAGCGGTTCGTGCTTACGCGCTCGGTTCCCTTTTCTTCTTCCTTCCAGAACTGTCCGCCGCCAGCTCCGCAGCAGAAACTGTTCTTGCGAGTCCGCTCCGGTTCGATGAGTTTGGCGCCGGCGGATTGGATCAATTGCCGTGGCTGCTCGAAGATCCCATTGTGTCTTCCGAGATAACAAGGGTCATGGTAAGTGACCGCGCCATTGGACTCGGCGGCAAACTTCAATCTGCCGCTGCGGATCAATTCGTCGATAAAGTCTGTGTGATGTTTTACGACAAATTTTCCGCCGAATTGCGAATATTCATTGGCGATCGTGTGATAGCAATGGGGGCACGTCGTCACGATCTTTTTCGGGTTGATTTCATTCAATGCTGCGATATTTTCTTCGGCCATTTGCGCGAAGAGATATTCATTGCCGGTACGCCGTGCCGGATCCCCGGTACATTTTTCATCTTTTCCCAGCACCGCCCAGTTCACGCCGGCCGCATTGAAGATCGCCGCCATAGCGCGTGCGATCTTTTGAGCACGCGGATCGAATGCCACGGCGCAGCCGACCCAATAAAGCACCTCCGCGTCCGTCGCCTGCTCGATGGTCCGAACCGGAAACGCCAAATCCTTTGCCCAAACGAGGCGCTCAGCGGCGGACATACCAAAGGGATTCCCTGCCCGTTCCATATGGTTGAAGGTGTTTTGTAGCCCCTTGGGAAACTCCGCGGCGGTAAGCACTCGCTCACGGCGCACATCGATCACGTGCAGCATCTGTTCATTGCCCACCGGGCAAACTTCGATGCAGGCGTTGCACGTCGTGCAAGCCCAGGCGGCTTCGGCGTTGAGCGCAAATTCCAGCAACGGCCGCGGACTCGCTTGACCAGCAGCAAATTCCGGCAGGATTTTATTCAACTCGTAGCGCTCATTGATCAGAATGGCCGCCGGACTCAAAGCTTTGCCGGTGTTGGTCGCCGGACAGACGTCCTGGCAGCGATTACACATAATGCAGGCATAGGAGTCCAACAGCCGCGGCCATGTGAAATCCTCCAGCTTGACGGCGCCAAAGACTTCTTCCTTCTCGAAGTCCATCGGATTGAGAGCACCCGGCCGTTCCTTTTTGAGTGCCAAATTGACCGGCGCTAGAAAAATGTGGATGTGCTTGGAGCGTGGAAAGTACGGGATGAATAGCAGGATTGATCCTAATGCGCCCCACCAAAAGAAATGATTCGCCGCCTCCAATCCGCCGGGTGCCACAGCGGAAAAGGCGGAGGCGAAGAACGACCCGACCGGCTGATACAAGTCCGTTCCCTGCTGCGCCAGTTGTGTTCCTTTGAAAAGCAACCGAGAGCCGACGTGAAAGAGAATAAATCCAGCAACCACAGACGAATCCCGAGCAATGCCCGCGCGGACTTCCGGAAGGAGCGGCACATTCGTCGGAAAGACAAAATCTTTCGGCTTAACCAACCAGCGCCGCAACACCAGGCCGACGATGCCGATCAAAACAGCAGTGGTAAGAAGATCGGCGGCCAAATTGAACGGGTTCCACACGCCCCCGCGTGCATTGATGGCGAAGAATCCCTCCAGGAAATCGACCAGGTTTACGAGGAAATATAAAACAAAGCCGTAGAACACGAGCGCATGCAGCAGCGACACGATAGGGCGCTTCTTAAAAACCGATTGCTGCGTCAAGACGATCCATAGCGCGTTCTGAATGCGCTCCAGAAGATGGTCGAAGCGCGCATCGGATTTGCCGCGTTTAATCGCGCGGTAAACCGCATAAAACCTTTGAGCGCCGTATGAGAGACACCCCACTGCGAGCAGAACAAAAAGAATTTTTTCGGTCGTGCTCAACATTCGCTCTGATCGACCTCCGTCTCAATTATTATAGTTGCGGCGGCAAGCTGTCACAGTATCGGGATCCGTCCGGACCTTGAGATGGCAGATTGAGGTGGCGGATGCGTAAACCGCCCTCAGGTGATCCGTCTGGGCTATATGACGGGTTTGCCTTGCAAAGGCAGCGTGCAATCGGATTGACTCAGCCGGGAAACCCAAGTTTTTTGGAAAGCTCGCTTCCAGCTTTGAGCAGCACCGGCGCGATTTCCGTGTTAATTGCTTCGTCGGTTAATCGATTTTCAGGCCCGACAACGGCAAGGGTTCCGACAAGTGATCGCGTATAGTCGCGGATGGGGACGGCCACGGCATTCACACCTTCAGCAAATTCGCCGCGCTCCACTGCGTATCCAGACTCTCCGATCATGATGATCTGGTCACGTAAAACATTCTGATCAGTGATGGTGCTTGCTGTGTACCGTTGCAGATCCGCAGGCAAATTTTGACCAGCTGCCGATTCCAATTCAAACGTCAAGTGCGCCTTGCCTGCCGCAGTGCAATGCGCCGGCAATACCGTTCCCAAAAATGAAACCACCCGTACGGGGCGCTCCGGCTCGACAAAATCCAAAGGAATGATTGCGTCGCTCTTGCGGATCGCCACGTAGGCGCTTTCCTGCGTGGCCTTCGACAGCTCGACCAGAACCGCCTTTGACTGAAGCAGTAAGCCCATTTGATGGATGAACGTTTGTCCTAGCTGCAGGCACTTGAGGCCCAATCGATAATTTTCGCTGGCCTTATTCTGTTCAATATAACTTCGGGCTTCAAGGGTTGCCAGCAACCGAAAAACATTGTTCTTATGCAGTTTCAGCCGCTTGCTCAATTCAGTGACGCCAATTTCATCGACAGTCCCGTTGAACTGCTCCAGGACATCGAGCGCATGGGAAACTGATTGTATGACGTAATTGGCTTTTTCGCGTCGAACCATATTTCCTCCCGATGAAGCGCTAAGCAGATACCAAACGCGAATGAAAAATCATCATTTCCAAAAAGCGTTTTAAGCTACCCCGGGAAACCATTGTTGTCAAATCGTGTGGCGGCCAAATACAACTTCGCTTGCTCCCTGCGGTGCCATGAGAGTTCCTATGGTTGACCGCTGCCCAGCAATGCGGCAAGATACGGCCAAATGGACGCATTGAAAATTGCCCAGACTATTTCACCCTGGCGGCGCTGGCGAAACCGCCAGCGTTTTCGCCGTGGCTGACTTTTTTACCAAATCGTGAACGGAGTAAGGGCCATAGGTGGTAAGCTTATGGCCCTTTCTTTTTTTTAACATCCAATGATCCAGCCAAGTTTTGAAGCGTTTCGCGTCCTTGCAAAGCGCGGCAATTTGATCCCGGTCTATCAGGAGCTCCTGATGGATCTTGAGACGCCGCTCTCATTTTTCAAACGACTCGAGCGGGATCGTTATGCTTTTTTGCTCGAAAGTGTGGAAGGCAGCGAACGTTGGGCGCGCTATTCGTTTCTGGGAACCCGCCCCTACCGGGTGTTCAAGGCGCGCGGCTCTGAAGTCGAAGTCATGGAGGCAGGTAAGTCTCGCCGGTTCAATTCGGACGCGCCTCTAAAAGCATTGGAGCAGTTGCTAAAAGACTGCCGCCCCGTCAGCATACCCGGCGTGCCGCCTTTTTTTGGTGGCGCGCTCGGCTACGTCTCGTACAACGCCGTCGAGCAGTTTCATCACATCCGCAATGTCAAAAAGGACCCGCTCGATTTGCCGGAAATATTTTTTCTTTTCGTACAGACCCTAATCGCTTTCGACAACCTGAAGCATACCATTAAAGTGATCGACAACGTCCAATTGGCCGAGAAGACGGATTTGCGCGCTGCCTATAATTCGTCGGTCCGACGTATTCGCAGCGTGATCTCGACCCTGCAGAAAAAACCCCGCGGTATTGAACCGCGAGATGTCAGCGCAAACCGGGCAAACCGGAAATTTCGCTCCAATCTGAGCAAGGCTCAGTTCGCCAGCGCTGTGGTCAAGGGCAAGGAGTATATTAAGGCCGGCGACATTATTCAGGTCGTTCTATGTCAACGACTTGAGACGGAAACCCAGACCGATCCTTTCGAGATTTATCGCGCCCTGCGTTTCATCAATCCGTCACCGTATATGTTTTACCTCGAGCTCGAAGATCTTCGGGTTATCGGCTCGTCGCCGGAAACCATGGTTCGACTGACCGGCGATACCATCGAGTTGCGTCCGATCGCCGGCACCCGGCCTCGCGGGACGACGGCGGAAGAGGAGCGAAAGCTCGAAGCCGATCTGCTCGCCGATCCGAAGGAGCGCGCCGAGCACATTATGCTGGTGGATCTGGGACGCAATGATGTCGGCCGAGTCGCGCAGGTTGGCACTGTGGAAGTCAACGAGCTGATGGCCATTGAGCGCTACTCTCACGTCATCCATATCGTTTCGAATGTCCGCGGCAAGCTGGCAGGCGGCCAGACTGCTTTCGACCTTTTTGTCTCAGCATTTCCCGCGGGCACGGTTTCCGGCGCGCCAAAAATTCGCGCGATGCAAATTATCAGCGAGTTGGAGCCGCAAAAGCGCGGACTTTACGCCGGCGCCATTGGCTATTTTGGCTACAACGGGAATCTCGACACCTGCATCGTCATCCGCACCATTGTTATGAAAGGCAAGAAAGTCTTTATCACGGCGGGCGCCGGAATCGTTGCCGATTCCGATCCGGAAACCGAATACCAGGAAACTCTGAATAAAGCGCGGGCCATGCTCAAGGCGGTCGGCCTTGCCGAGCAGTGGAGTCAACGGTGATTTTGCTGATCGACAACTATGATTCGTTCACCTACAACTTGTATCACTATCTCAGCGAGTTGGGCGCGGAGGTCAAAGTCTTTCTCAACGACCACATCACTATCGACCAGATCGAAACGCTCAGGCCGGAAAAAATCGTCATATCTCCCGGTCCCTGCACGCCCGTTGAGGCGGGCATTTCATGCGATGCGATCATCCGCTTCGGAGAACAGGTTCCCATTCTCGGCGTCTGCCTGGGACACCAGGCGATTGGCGCCGCGTACGGAGGCCGGGTCGTACGGGCGCCTTCGATCATGCACGGCAAACTGTCCGACGTCAGCCATGATTCGCGCACGATCTTTCGAGATGTAAAGAACCCCTTCGCCGCGATGCGCTACCACTCGCTGGTCATAGATCCTAAAAGTTTACCTGAAGCGATATTCGTGAGCGCCACCGCCGGGGAGGTGATCATGGGAGTCCGGCACAAGAGATTTCCGGTGGAAGGTGTGCAGTTCCACCCTGAATCGATTCTTAACGAAGAGGGCAAAAAGATTCTCAAGAACTTTTTGGACTATTATTGAGCATAGCTCGATGAAGTTGCTTTGCTTTCAAGCGAAAAGATTTCGCTGGAAGACTCATTCGAAAACGTTGCCCGACGTACCGGACCAGGAGCTTGAACAGGAGGTCCGTGCGGCCGTTGTGGCGTTTCTTCACTCCGAAACAGCCGATCTGGCAGTGGAGCGCGAGGCTTCCATTCTGCGTCAATCGATAAAACACCTAAAATGGCTCGCTAATAAGCGCGATCTTCGCAATATTGTGTTGCATTCTTTCACTCACCTCGGCGGTGAAACCGCTGAGCCGGCTCGCGCCGATGCGTTCATTCGGGTAGTGGCCGAGCGCTTGCGCGAGACCGGCTATGAAGTTTGGCTCACGCCGTTCGGCTACCTGTGCGAATGGGATTTGAGCGTCTATGGTGAAAGTTTGGCCAAAGTTTGGAAAGAGATTCATTGAGTGAAACTGCTGTTTATAAGATCGTGGTATAATCAGTTATCCAGAAACAATTCGGAGGCGCAATGAGGAAGTATAGACGACTGTCGTCGCTCTCGATCGGGCTAATTCTGATGTTGGCTGCCGGCTGCGATCGTAAACAGAAAAGCGCCGAAGTGAAGGATCTTCCCGATCTCAATGAGCAAACGCGCGTTTACGTTACGACGGAGAGTACCAAAGTGCGTACCGGGCCGGGACCACAATTTCGCGCCATTGCGGACGTCAATCGCGACGCGAAAGTCAATGTTGTCGGAAGAGACGGTGAGTGGGTATTGATCGTCTCAAAAAAAGGCAATGCGCCAGGCTATATCGAAATGGCTTCGGTGCGAGCGGCAACGGGAAGCGAAACCAAGGAAACGCTCAATCCGCAAGTCGATGGAAAGTACGAGACGATCGCTGACACACAGGTGAGGGGCGGACCGGGTCTGCAATACCCCGTCGTCGCTGACGTACCCAGGGGAACAACGCTTAACGTCGTGGAAGAAGAAAAAGGCTGGCTGAAGATTGAATCGAAGCGCGGCAATAAACCTGGATACGTAGATGCCAATTTGGCAAAGCCATCGACGAAATAAGATACGCGGTTGCTCCGGCCGGAGCGCGCTGTCACCTTAGTTTCAGCCATTCAATCGAGGTTCGGGCAAAATTTTGTCGTTGACCGTCTCATTCCAACGGGAGATACGAATCGCTTCGCTATAGCTCCGTAAGTCTCGCATTCCTGTTACCGTATCTGAAAATCAAGCACTAGCGGGACCTCGTGATATTCTGCCGGATCTTATTGCCCGGTTCGCCCTCATCGATGTGCGCCCGCACCTCTGCTCATATATGCAATGAGCAGAGCTAATAATCCAATCGGCGCTAAACACGAGAAGGCGAAGTGCTGCGCGCTGGCAAAAAGCGTAGGTTCCGCCCAGAGTCTTTGCCCACCGCGAACTTCCATCAATGCCACGGCCATCGTGGTTCCAATCGTCCCGGCGGCTGTACCGAATGAACTGAGCATCGCGGCTAAAACAGCGTAATCGTCTTGCTGAACCGACGCAAAAGCCACCTTTTGATTCGCGGGCGTGAAGATACCGAGGCCAATGCCAACCACAGCCAGTGCGCCAATGACGTAAACGAGGTTGCGATCGGTTTGGAGCCCCGAGTAGTAGACGATGCCGCCAAAAATAAACAGCAAACCGAGGCATGCGATTAACGCAGCATCAAATCGATCGGCCAGTCGCCCGCTAACGAATGATGCGAGCGCAGTCGACAGGGGCAAAACGGCCAGGACCAAACCCGTTATCACAGCCGATGCGCCGAGCACGTTTTGCAAATATAGCGGCGCACAAAGCCCAACAGGGTAATGGGTAATATTGCAGAGAACCAGAGCCGCGATCGCCCCCGCCAGCACGTTGCGCTTGAACATAGCCATCTCGATCAGCGGTTTTTTTGTGCTTGATTCAATCCAGACAAAAATCGGCAATCCAACCAGTGCCACAACGAAGCAGCCGGCGACAAAAGATGAGGTCCAACCTGCACTGGGCGCAAAGGTCAGGCCCAGCAACAAGGCCGGATAGGTTAGCAGCAACACGAGAGAACCCCAGACGTCGAAGGGTTCCTGGCGCCGCTCGCCTGAACCTCGAAAGATCGTTGCGACCGCGATGGTCACGGCAGAGCCGATAATGAAATTCATCCAGAAAATCCATGGCCAGCCGCCGAGCTCCAATAGAAAGCCACCGATGGTTGGGCCGGTCATCCGGCCAACAGCAATAGCCGAGGCAAAGGTGCCCAGAGCACGGCCGCGGCTTTCAGCCTCGAACGCGGTCGCGAGAATCGCGGTTGACATCGGCACAGCCATGGCGAGTCCGATCGCCATGACCAAGCGCGCTAGGATCAATGTAAAAAACGAATTCGAGACGGCGCCGAAGCCTGCGCCCAGCGCATAGAGCGCCACCCCACTTTTGTAAATCCGCTTCTGACCTAAAATCGCCCCCGCGCGGCCAAAGCACAACGACAAGCTTGACACTGTCACGATTCCCATGAGGCTTACCCATTGAATCGCGGCCAAGCTGCTGCCGAATTGCTTTTGCATCGTTGGCAGCGCCACGCCGATGCTCCCGAAGCTATTGAAGAATAAAAATGCGGCTGAGCAGGTTACTATGAGAATTGCTCGTTGCTCGCCTTGTGTTACGAACGATAAATCAGCTGCAGATCGGATCGGAGGATTCATTCGATTCGGTTAGTCTTTCTCATATCCCATATGTCCGGACGTGAAACCAGTTAACCGGCCGAGGCTCACTGAGAACGAAGAAACCTTTGCTAGGCGAGCACTTACAATTTTCGTAAATCTGTTCATATGTGAGCTTCTGCGACGCCGAATTCGGCTGAAAACAAATGTGAAATCAGTCGTTTAGACATAAAAAGCCGATTTTTTTCTTGGCATATCTTTGGCGTTGCCCAATAATAGATCGTCTGAATAACCTCTTTAGGAGAATGCCATGGAAGGTATGTTTGTCTGGATCGTGCTTTTTGCTGGGGGTGCGCTGCTTTTTCTCGGAGTTTTGCTCATCGCCTCGGAAAGAGAACTTAAAAATAAGCGCCGTGAGGTAGAGGCACTGCTGTCGAAGCTAGAGGGGTTTTCGGAAGGGATGAGTTCCACAGGCGGTGCGTCGCTAGACAACAACGCTTCCGCTGAAGTAACCGAGTTGCGGGCACATAATCGTGAGCTGGAAAATAAAGTTGCCCGGTTTGCTGGCGACTTGGAGCGCAGTCAGCGAGCGATTCAGGACATGCAAGCGACTCAGGAAATGAGCGGCAATAACTCGACAGAGATTCAGGAGCTGCGAACGGCGAATGAGCGCCTCCAAATGGACATCACCCAGCTACGCAGCCAGTTGGCAAGCAACGAGGCAAACTTCCACCCGTCGGGGGCGACTCATGAGACGAGCCCAATGAAGAGTGAAACCGAGGCTGAGCTGAAAGCGGTCAACGAAAAGCTTTATGAAAGCGCCGCTCGGCTTCGCCAGCTCGAGGATATCGAGCTCAGACATCGTGAGGAGCGACAGAACTTGGAAGCACACATCACAGAGCTCGAGGAAAAACTCAGCGCTACCGAACAGCGCGTTTCTGAGTTGGACCACCTGCGCGCTCGTTCGGAGCGAGCCGAGCGCGACCAGCAGGAGTTGCGGAAACAAATTCAACAACGTGAACAGGAATTGCTTCAATCGCAAGCGCGAATCGCCGAAGCTGAAGAACATCGCCAGCGTCTCGCTGCGTTACAGACCCCCTATCATGCCCTGCTCTCCAAACAGTCTGAGCTGGCGGACAAACAACGTGAGCTGCAAGCCGATCTCGAGGCATTCGCGAAGTTAATGAATCATGCCGATTCCAGATGAGCCCGGTATGACGAGCGGAGCTCATCGATAACACTCAGGCATGTAAAACGCCAAACTTTTATATTCTTTAGCAGCCTTTCGCTTTGAACCAAGGCGCACTGATTTCCATGTGCTTTGTTTCTACGTGCAGCGCACCAAGGATCTCCCGCCGCAATCGACTCAACAAGCTTCAAGAAAACTGCGTTCACAATCTTTCCCGGTCGGCGATCCCACGAGCACCGTGTTTTAGACCGCGTCGCTGATCGGCGCCACCAGCCCGCGCAGCCGCCCTCCTATACGGTTCGCTATTGATTTCCTATACTGGTGCCGGGGGTTGCAGATGCGTCTTCATTACGAAGTTCAGGGCAACGGGCGCCCACTGGTTATTCTGCACGGCTTTCTCGGGTCCTCCGAGAATTGGCGCGCGATGCGAAAGCTTTTTGCAACTACTTATGAAGTGTTTTCCGTCGATCAGCGCAACCATGGAAGTTCGCCCCATAGCAGCACGATGAATTATGGCGTCATGACGGAGGACCTGCGTGAATTTTTAGCCGAGCAGGGTCTTTCAGAGGTTTTCCTGCTAGGCCATTCAATGGGCGGGAAAGTGGCAATGCAGTTCGCCTCCGCATCGCCGGAAGTAATTGAAAAACTCGTCATCCTCGACATCGCTCCTAAAGCTTACCCGCCTGCGCAACGCCTATTGCTGCAAGCCATGCAGAACCTGGAACTGCGCGGACTAAAAACTTACGGTGAAGCTGAAGCGGCGCTGGGGGCGACGATTTCCGATGCAGCGCTCAGGAAGTTTGTAGTCAAGAACTTAACGCGAGATCGCAACGGTGAATTTCACTGGCGCATCGGTCTGGATTCGCTGGCTGCGAATTACGATCAATTGATCCAAGCGCCCGCCATGTCGAATAGTTTTGACAAACCGACTTGTTTCATTCGCGGCGGCCTGTCGCGCTTTATTGACAACGAGGATTTTGCCGCCATTCGCAAGTATTTTCCTCGCGCGGAACTCCACACGGTGCCCAATGCCGGCCATTGGGTGCACATCGATGCGCCCGAAGAATTTCATCGGATCGTGGATGAATATCTCCGCCGCTCGTAGGGTAGACCTTCCAGCGCCCCTCATGCTATGAGTTCCTAAAGTTTCAATTCGCGGGAGGCGAGCAATGGCGAAACGCAAGAGCATCCATATAAAAGGCATGGAACATGGCGCGCCGATTCCCAACGGCGTTGTCGTAGGCAATATGGTTTTTTCTTCGGCGATCTCCGGCAAGGACGCCAAGACCGGCGTGTTATCATCCGATCCGGACGAACAAGCCGAAGCGATGTTTCGCAACCTTCGGCTGTTCATGGAAACCGCAGGTGGAACGCCGGAGAATATTGGTTATATGAAAGTCTATTTGAAAGAAGAAAAGCTGCGTGACTCCGTTAACAAGGCCTGGCTGAAAATGTTTCCCGACGAGCATGACCGGCCGGCGCGACACGCGATCAAGACGGAGCTGAGAGGCGATAATTTGTTTCAAATTGAAGTGATTGCGGTTCTCTGAAGAAAAACTCACCACGAGGAGGTTCGTTCAATGGGCATTGAAATCGTCGATCTCGTCGATATGGCGCATAAAGAAAAACGGCGCAAGAATATCTTCAACACGCCGCGCTTCCACGCGTGGATGCATTACTACAAACCGGGGCAAAAAGACGCCATGCACTGTCATAATGCCGATCAGACCTTCGTCGTTTTGGATGGCGAATGTACCATGAGCTTCCCCGACGGCGGGAAGGTCACTTTGAAGCCGGGGCAAGCGGCGCTGATCACCGGCGGATCGTTTTACACGCTCGAGAATACCGGCGACGGTCCCATGATCATGATGGGCAACCGCTCCGGACCGGCGGAGAAAATTCAAATCATCGATTACGTGACGCGCAAAGATATTCGGCAGCAAGCGCAAGCGGCTGATTGAAAGTTCAAACCGTTCAACACGTTTCAGTCGTTTAATCCGATTGGGATTCACGATTTGAACGGTTGGAAGGCTCGAACCTGGGATTTTATAGTCCGTACAGCCGCTTTGGATTGTCGTAGCTGATTTTTCGTTTCGCGGCTTCAGGAATATCTTCGCGGCTCAGGAATTCATTGACGGCTTTACTCATATCGACAATTCCCTCATGGGGAAAGTCCGACGCCCAAAACAGACATTGGTCCCCGAGTAGCTCCAAGTCTCGGCTGGTGGTCATCTCCTCGCCGCACTGGAAATAAATCTGCCCGCGCTCGAGCAATCGAGATGGGCGTGGCAGCTCGCCCATACGCGCTTCCATTTTGCTCATCAGGTAGGGCACCCAACCGCAGCCCGCTTCCAGAAAAGCGATTTTTAGATCGCGATATTTCCCCAGCACACCGGAAAACATAAAGTTCGTGAACTGCCGCATCTGCGGCCACACATGCGCGAGGGTCGCTGCTTCGCCGCGCCACATGAAGAGATCGTTATTGCGCAACGAGTTCTGTGAATGCACGGCGAGCATGCAACCCAGTCGATTGGCTTCTTCATAAACCGGATGAAACTCGGGATGTCCCAACGGCCGGGGTAACCCGTCAGCGGGCAGGACGGCGCCGACCATACCGTATTCGTTGACGGCGCGGCGCAATTCGCTCACCGCCGCCGGCACATCTTGTAAAGGGAGAATCGCGACTCCTCTGAGCCGCGACTCGTGCCGCAAAAACCGATCGTAAAGATAATCGTTGTAGGCGCGGCTCAGGTCGACGGCAAACTCGGTCATGCCAACTTGGCCGATATGCATGAAACGGGTCGGATAGACCACCGCAGCTTCGATATTGCCTTGGTCGAGGGCTACCTGCCAATCGTGCAGCGTCGGAATGAGGAACGACGAACCGGTGCCGCCATGGCCGGCTTGCCGGTGCCATCCATGATGCGGCAGCAACGGAAAGTAGAGCACTGCTTCGCGCCGTTTTTTGTAGTGCTCCGGCAGATACTCGAAAACATCGCTTTCGATTTCACGGATGTGACCGTCCGCATCGATCATCTTCCATTCAGTCATCACATTGCCCTTTCATTGGCGAGTTTCGATCATTTCAGCACGAACAATTCAAATATTTACGCTCCTACTACAGAGAACGAAAACGGAGTTTCGCTTGCATGTTCCGATTCCAAGTACTTCGGCGAGTCCGTCATTCCCGCATGTTTTAGCGGGAATCCAGGCGAATTCGGACTGGACCCCCGATTAAGGCATTCGGGGATGACGATTTCAGGCATTTACTGCTATTGACCTGCGGCGTTCTTTGACAAACCCGAAGCGACGAGCGGGAACTTCGGACCATCTGCCCAAAATTCTTGGCGGCGCCTCGTGAACTTCGTGGTGCGCCGTCGTTCATCCGTCTGCAATCATCTCACCGAAGCGCGCGCAGAATTCTCCAATCGCGCCATGATGAACGAAATCGGCGATCTCATCGAGGGGACCAGGCTCGCGATTAATAATCGCGAGCGCCGCGCCGTTGCGCTGAGCCACGACGGGAAACGACGCCGCCGGCTGTACTTGCAACGAAGATCCCATGACGATGAAGATCTCCGCTTGCTCGGTCCATTCCTGCGCCTGGCGCATGGCTGTCTCCGGCATGGGCTGCCCGAAAGAGACCGTTGCCGATTTGAGGATACCGCCGCAAACATCACACTTGGGCGATGCAAAATCGCCAACGAGTTTTTGCATCACCTCGTCAGGATCGTATTCGCGCTCGCATTTGAGACAAAGCACTTTGCGATTGCTGCCGTGAAGTTCGACAATCTTCTCGTCGGGCACACCGGCTTTGCTATGCAAACCGTCCACGTTTTGCGTAATTAAGCCAATCAGTTTTCCTTTCGCGTCGAGAGCCTGAACGAAGTAGTGGCCGATGTTCGGCTTGGCTTTTTTGTACTGCTCCCAGCCATCGAGTCGTCGCTTCCACGCTTCGATCCGCGCCGCTTCACTGCTCAAGTACTCCTGGTAAGTCACTGGCCGATAGCGCGTCCAAATTCCGCCGGGACTTCTGAAATCCGGAATGCCTGACTCCGTGCTGATCCCAGCCCCTGTAAACACGACGACTCCGTCGGTACGGCGGATATTTTCGGCGAAATCATTCAAACTGAGCATGAGCAAATTTATAGAACAGCCAGCGCGGGCAACACAACCATGGGCTTATTTGTTTGCATTGACCGCGGGCAGCCGAAGTCCGGTCGAGAGAAGCCCCCCTGCAGCGATCAAAAATCCGGTCACTACGAATCCGCTCGCGAAGGAACCGGCATCGCCCATGGTGCCGATGAACGTCGGGACCGCGCCGCCACCGATGATGTAACCGACAGGAACGGAAAACGCTACGGCAAGATTGCGTGCGCTCGGCGGAGTGATCATCGCGATCGCCGCAAAGGCAGCCGGAAAGAACCACACCGCCACCAAGGGTTGGACCAGAACCGCTGCGCCCAATACAGGACCGGACAGTATTCCCAGGAGCACAGTCGTAATACCGGTAAAAACCAAACTGATGATGATTGTCTCTTTGGCGCCCAGCTTGTCTGATGCCCAGCCGCCGAGCAATCCGAGCAGGGGGCCGTGCGAACGCGAAAATGCGACTAGGGTATTTGCCGTACTCTGGTCGAAGTTGCGCTCGCTCACGAGATAGAGCGGCAACATAGCATAGACTCCGATCGTGGAGCTGACACCGACACCGAAGAGAACCATTATCAGCCAAAACGCCGGCGTGCGCGCGAGCACTTCAAAAGCTTGGGAACCCGGCGATTCTCCAGGAAAGCCGCCGCCGCGACCAAACTGACTGAAACTTACGCTCGCCACGAGCGACAGCACGCCGAGCACTCCCAGGCCCGTGCGCCAATTTGACCAACGAAGAAAAATCTCGGCGAGAAAGGGAGTTGCAAAAAAAGCCAGATTGGGTGCCAGCTCGTGAATCGCGATCGCCTTACCCCAGTGCCGTTTGTCCACCAACGACGTAATGGTGGCGATGGCTGAAGGCAAATAAAAACCGGCGGCGAAACCCAGCACCATCAAGCCGCACTGGATCAACCAAAGAGTGGTCGCGGCGGCAATCGTCAACATTGCGAAGCTGACGCCCGCGAGAGAAGCAACAATCGCGAATCGGTGGCTCGAGCGCGACGTCAGCACGCCGGATGACAGCAGCCCGGCCAGATAGCCGCCGGAGCTCAAAAAGAAAAAGAATCCCGCCTGGCTGTGACTAATGGCCAATTCCTTTTCGATGGTGGGCAAAAGCGGCGATAGAATGATGCGCGAGGCGAAATTGAGGAAAAAAAGACCGGCGAGAAAAAAAACCGGCCTCACTTGGGCGCGAAAAGACTCATCGCCAGGTTGTGCGCGGTCGGAGCCTTCGTCGAGCAGACTTTTCTTGAGCGCAGCCTTTGAGGTATTGTCGCCCTGCATGGATGATCGTGGGTGCTTGCTGAGTTTTTACACACAACCAGAAACAAACCAAGCTTGAGCCTATGTTTGAATCCAGATTCGTGACGTTAATGGCGCCGCCGCTCAATGGCACTAGATTCGTGGCGCAAGCAGAGCAAGCGTTATCGCGCCGCGCCTTTTTACGTGCGCTAATGGCGACGTTTGCCGCCGCACAGCTAGATCCTTTATTTCGTGCCATCCTACACGACAGGACGCTCATGGCCGAAGCCGCGGAGCTTTCCGGCGACGCGATTACCATCGACCTGCATTGCCATCCCAATTCAAGCAGCGGCAAAAGATTGGCTGAGTTCGACTCCGATGTTCCTGATAACATGCGCGCGGGCGGCCTGGATGCAGGCGTCTTTGCCGTCCGTGGTGATCACGGTACGCTCCGCCGTAGTCCGAGGGGCCATTATACTGAGAGTCGTAAGCCTAGTGTCGGCGAGCTTTTTCAGAGTAGCCGGGATCAGCTGGACAAGGTGCTGAAAGCCTCCAAAGCGGGAAAGATCGGCTTGGCCACATCGCCGACAGATATCGTGGAAGCAAAGAAGCATCGCCAGCCCTGCGCCGTTCTGGCGATCGAAGGCAGCGATCCTCTCGAGGGCGATTTATCGCGAGTCAAATTTTTTTACGATCTCGGCGTGCGCGTGCTGCAGTTGATGCATTATCGAATCAACGAACTGGGCGACATCATGACCCAAGCGCCGCATCACAAGGGACTCACCACGTTCGGTCAGGACGTCGTAAAAGAAATGAACAAGCTTGGCATGGTCATCGACGTGGCGCACGCCTCGCCCGACACCATCGGCGGCGTTCTTGCGGCGAGTCAGCACCCGGTGATCTGTTCGCATACCGGCGCTTACGCTCTGAGATCCAATTCGCGCCATCTCGAGGACAAAGACATGACGGCGATCAGTAAAAAAAGCGGCGTCATCGGCGTCTGGCCCTTGCTGCGCCGGCGGGATAATTTTCAGACTTACATCCGCGAGCTTGACTATGTAAAGAACTTGGTCGGCGCGGATCACGTCGGCATCGGCACCGACCTTTTCGCCATTGCCAGCGAGACGGCGATTCCGACGCACAAAGAGTTCGCGCTGATTCCCGCGGCCTTATTGAGCCGTGGATATCGGGAAAGCGACGTTGAAAAGATTGTCGGCGGCAACTTTATGCGGGTCTTTCGCGAAGTGGTGCGCCGTACAGGATAAGACTTTTCGGATTACAATCTGAGTTGAAATGGGGTGAAAGCGCTTTGTGTAAGAATCTTCGGTTATCCTGAGCCGATAGGCGAAGGATCTCGTTTGCGAAACGAACCCGATGCGAGATGCGTCCCAGAGTTTATCCTGAAGCCAGCCGAAGGATTCAGCATGACACAACGCAATTTTGCTCATAACATCGAATTTATTGTGGGCGCTTCACAATCCAACACGTTGGCCGCTTGCCACTGTTGAGAAGAACGGAGGTTTGATGTCACTCAAA
>Ga0164305_10000229_pt1 | contig 19716 bp, 24 predicted proteins | sample Whisoiple_237_MG_FD_110215 | JGI IMG/M metagenome (GOLD analysis project Ga0164305, IMG submission 110215) | Soil microbial communities amended with pyrogenic organic matter from upstate New York, USA - Whitman soil sample_237_MG | ecosystem: Environmental > Terrestrial > Soil > Agricultural...
TGCTGGCTGCGGCACTGGTTCGAGCACCGATTATCTGATTCACCTCAATCCTGAAGCTTCGGTAACGGCGATCGACCTGAGTGAAGGTGCTTTGAAGGTAGCACAAGAACGCTGTCGGCGATCGGGGGCGCGCGAAGCTGATTTTCGCCACCTCAGCTTGTACGATGCCGCCGAGTTAGAGGGCGAGTTTGATTTGATCAACTGCGTAGGCGTGCTGCACCACTTACCCGATCCGATCCGGGGCATTCAAGCGCTGGCGGCGAAGTTGGCCGAGGGTGGTTTGATGCACATTTTTGTGTATGCTGAGCTCGGACGCTGGGAAATTCAACTGATGCAAAGGGCGATCGCACTTCTCCAAGGCCCGCAAAAAGGTGACTATCCCGATGGTGTCAAAGTCGGCCGTCAAATCTTTGCTTCTTTACCAGAAAACAACCGTCTTGTCAAGTACGAAAAACAGCGTTGGGCAGGAGAAAATCAGCGGGACGAATGTTTTGCGGATATGTACGTTCACCCGCAGGAAATTGACTACAATATTGAGACTTTGTTCGAGTTAATTGATGCTTCGGGATTGGAATTTATCGGTTTCTCAAATCCGGGATATTGGCAGTTAGAAAGACTTTTGGGGAAAGCGCCGGAATTGATAGAAAGAGCTCAGGGTTTGACGGAACGGGAGCTTTATCGATTAATTGAATTGTTGGATACGGAAATTACTCATTACGAGTTTTTCTTGGGCAAAAAGCCGGTTAATAAAATTGATTGGTCGGACGATCAGGCTCTTTTGGCGGCAATTCCAGAGTTGAGTGGTTGTATGCACGGTTGGCCGAGTCAACAAGTGTTTGATTGCAACTACCAATTGGTCAATTTGTCAAGTGCGGAGTTTGAGTTTTTGCAAGCTTGCAATACCAAAACTGTGGGAGAGATTTTGGCGGATGTGGAGATGGGATTGGATGAAGTGCGATCGATCTTATCAAAACAGCTCATTTTGCTAACACCCGGTAAAATCTAAGGGCGGGCTCTGGGGCACAACCCCTACTCCCCACAATCAAATTAGCTTTTTGTGGAACAGGCATCTTGCCTGTTCTTTGCTCGGAGTATAATTTCTGTTAAATTCCCAATTAATCAAGGCTTTACAGTTGGAGGATTAACAGCCGTAATTTGTGAATAACGAGCGAAATCAGCAATGTTAAAAGTTAGGATATGGGTTAAACCATGAACTAGCATAGCAGCAACTAGCCGCGCATCATGAACATTGACACCTATAACCTTATACGTTATCACCAGTCGCTCCCATTCTTGATAAATTGCTTCGGTATCCAACAAGAGAGGAAAAAGCTGTTTTAAGCGATTAATTTCTGCCTCGGCTTCTGTTGCAGTACGCCCTAATCCATTTCTCTGGATCGGGCGCGTGCAAACGTTCCAAAACTCGATCAAATTTTGGGGTACAATATAAAGCTGTTCCCCGCGATCGCGCAGGGTAATCACGGCATTAACGGCATCAGGATTCATGGGGTGTGCTGTATCGATGCTACGTAGCAGTATGTTTGTATCTACGAGAAACGGCATTTAACCTCTGTCTCCATAAATGCTCTCTCTGCTAATAGCTTCATCTGAAAGAGTGGGAAAATTTAGGGTACGATGACTGTCAACCCATTCTTGAAATGCTATTGACCATTCTGTTGGGGTAGCTGTTTCATAAAATGGACGTTGTTGAGGTTCAATTAGCTGTTTGAGCATCGCATCTAGTAATGGTTTAATCTGATCCGCCGTGCGGCTGGTGATTTTTGCCAAAACTTCAGTAATAGTCTGTATCTCTTGTTGGTGAGATTGCTGAAGATTGTGCAGCATAGTTATCCTTGAGTGTAAGTTTTTGGGATGATGATAACAAAATCAATCGCACTTTTTAAATTGATTTTAATATTATAACTCTAGCGCAAAGCCTAGGAAGTAGGCGATTGCTCGTTCCCAGGCCAAAGCCTGGATGCACGTACTAGGATTTTCTGTCATTGCGAACGTAGTGAAGCAATCTCAAAGCTGACCGAAAGCATCCAGGATACAAGCCCCCGGATTCATCCGTCCAGAAATAAAAAACCTGTATCCGATAAAGGAGCCCCCGAATTGATCCGTGGGGTCAATGCTTAAATCTAAAATCTAAAATCTAAAATCTAAAATCGATTGACGCACCTTTGCCAAATCCCAAATCCCAAATGGATTGACACAGGCCCCCCTCTGCGGCTACGCTTTGAAGTTAGAGGTTGCTTTGCTTGTAGAGGAAGTAGCCCGCGTCGCCCAAAAATCTAGTTGCACTGCCCAAAGCTGTTGGTAGCAGCAATGGACAGCTAACCGCCAAACTGATCACAGCAGTCTGGAGGCTAACGGAGTATCTTAACATCCTCTGTAGCCGCCCTGCTATGCGTTGAAAAGCGGGGCGGCTGGGTTTTTGGGTTTTTCTAGAAAACCCAAAACCAGGAGAACATAATTATGTCACAGGAATTCGTGCCTGACGACAACAAATTCGATCGGCCAAATGACGACTCAGCAGCAGAATCGGAACAGGATGTGGTGTGTGTAACGGTGACAGGTTCGCCCAAGGGTGTCAGGGAAACCATACTCACTTTGTACCGCCTGGGATTTGCCGAAGTCGGCGATTGGAGTCCCGTACAGCGTGCAGCTAATCCGAAGCAAGTGATGAGTGTGCTGATTCGCCGTCGGAAGCGCAAAGCGTAGGTGTGACAAAAGCACCTGAGCCAGCGATTATTTAGCTGGTATTGCGAGGCTCGCGGTAAAATAGCTCAAAGGCAATTTTTGCGTCGCGAGCCTTGCAGCATTACTGGGAAAGGGTTTCAGCTATTTTTCTGGACGAGTAGTGGTGCGATTTCTCAAAAAAATCCCTGATCCTCACAAATCGCCTCTGGACACTTTGCGCTGTATGGGATGTACAATGCAGGAGTCCCCACTCGCTGGGGAAACTAATTGAATGGAAACTTATAAGCCTCTGTCGCTGCATAATCCCCTACATTCTCTAACACGAAAGTCCCCACTCGCTGGGGAAACTAATTGAATGGAAACAGAACCACTCGTTTGATGTCATTGGTTTTTAACAGTCCCCACTCGCTGGGGAAACTAATTGAATGGAAACGCTAGCCTTATCCACGGGCCAGCACACAGTGTAGAGTCCCCACTCGCTGGGGAAACTAATTGAATGGAAACTTCTATCCAACACATGAAGCGTTCGATCAGTCTTACTGTCCCCACTCGCTGGGGAAACTAATTGAATGGAAACTCTCCTTGAATTTTGAACAATTTGTCATTTTTTTTAGATCCCCACTCGCTGGAGAAACTAATTGAATGGAAACAGTGTTGTCTCATCTGTCGGTTCAATCTTCTCTGGGTTCCCACTCGCTGGGGAAACTAATTGAATGGAAACACTTGTGGAAAACAGCGCGGACACTCTTTACGCGAGTCCCCACTCGCTGGGGAAACTAATTGAATGGAAACCCTTTAAAGCCATCAGGTTCTGAGTTAGCAATACTAAGTAGTCCCCACTCGCTGGGGAAACTAATTGAATGGAAACTTTGCTACCCCAATTGCCGAGCTGTTTACTGCATTTACGTCCCCACTCGCTGGGGAAACGAATTGAATGGAAACATTTCGCTCGCTCCAATTCCATTTAAGGGTATAATAATGTCCCCACTCGCTGGGGAAACTAATTGAATGGAAACTTGAAATAAAACTCTGCTTCAAATCCCCACCATTTCTTAGTTCTAGTCCCCACTCGCTGGGGAAACTAATTGAATGGAAACTTGATTTCACAAGCTATCTCACCGCGAATTTTTCCTCCCCACTCGTTGGGGAAACTAATTGAATGGAAACAAGGTAGTAGTCCCGTTTGTTACAACGGCTTTGTTACTCATAGAGTCCCCGCTCGCTGGGGAAACTAATTGAATAAAAACTCATCCGCCTTGGCTACTTTCAACGTCAGGGTTCTTTTTTTCTCACTACTTGCTCAAACCTGAAATCCTGACCTCAACAAACCAGGATTATTTGCAGTTATAATTACGCTTATTAGTACAAAATACTGCTTTATGGACTACCACGACATAATCACAATTGAACCTGGAAAACGCAGTGGCAAACCATGTATTCGGGGAATGCGAATCACCGTCTACGACATCTTAGAATATCTCGCCGGTGGCATGACGGAAGCCGAAATTATGGAAGATTTTTCCGAACTAACTTCGGCAGACATCAAAGCCTGCCTTGCTTTTGCCGCAGATCGTGAGAAAAAGTTATTTGTGGTATCCCTGTGAAACTGCTATTCGACGAAAACCTCTCAGACCGAATTCTTCCGAAAATTATCGGTTTGTATCCCGATTCTGTTCATGTCAAAACATTTGGACTGACCAATACTGATGATGCAGAAATTTGGGAATATGCAAAGACAAATGATTTTGTGATTGTTTCCAAAGATTCGGATTTTCATCAACGGAGTTTACTTTACGGTCATCCTCCAAACTTTATTTATCTCCGTGTTGGCAATTGATCAACATCTAAAATTGTTCAAATGCTACAAGATGAATTCGACATCATTAGTCAGTTTGGAGATAGAGAAGCAGAGAGTATCCTGGTATTGTCGTAGCATGAAACCAAAAAAGCAAAGACTGAGGAAATATTAACTTAAGGAGTTTACAGGAGTGAATAAAATATCCAGCAAGTTAAGCTAATATAAAATTGTTGCTCTCTGCTCAATAATCCACTGAAAATGATGAAAGAAGACACCATTAACATCGTTGGTTTTCATGGACATATTTACTTCGACGCTGATAATCGCGATGCCGCAGCGCGTGTACGAGAAGGATTGACTCAGTTTGAGGTGCAGCTTGGGCGTTGGCATGACAAACCCATTGGCCCCCACCCCCAAGCAATGTATCAAGTTGCATTTTTACCAGACGAGTTTGGCAAAGTCGTTCCCTGGTTAATGCTGAATCGTGAGGGACTCAATATTCTCATTCACCCTGAAACAGGCGACGATGTGGCCGACCATACGAAACATTCTTTGTGGCTAGGAGAGAAACTAGAGTTGAATATCGAATTCCTGCGACCTAGGACAGGCAACGCCAGCTTATGATCTATCCGCGCCCAAGGTGAGGGCGTTTCTCCAGACTGACTTATCGCTGATAATAGATAATTAGCCGCCGATTTGAGACATTGTGCGGCGACTATAATTTCCTGTATTTATTAATAATCGTTATAATATCCTTAACAAATGACTGAATAAATGTATGAAAATTAGAGCAATCATCCATCCCGCAGAAGAAGGTGGCTATTGGGCTGAAGTTCCCGCACTTCCTGGGTGCATTACCGAAGGAGATACTATGGAAGAAGTGATGGCTAATTTAAAAGATGCGATGGTCGGTTGGCTCGATGTTGCTAATAGTCATGAAGCAATCGCGTAGCCTCGATATTTACCCCACTCTATCCAAGCTGATGCCATCAGTTTTACCCTTCCCCTTTGTTCCGGTTTAATGGGATTTTCACCGGTAATTGCATTCAATGCAGCTAACCAGTAAAGGGGATTTTTTTGCAGTTCCGATAGCAACAGCGGCACGACTTTATATCCCATCTTAATAATTTCCTGATATGCAGGATGCTGAGACATTTGAGTTGTGGAAGACATTCCCGCAACTTGACTTTCCCATTCCGTAGCAAGAGTATAAAATTTGTCAATTACCTCGCTCGAAATTTCAGCATTTTTATTGCAAATATCTCGATCGGTATTTGCTGCGGGATTTTCTCGCTCCGCGATCGAGCTTTCAATGTTCATCAAGACTAATTCTTCGATGGATACATTCATCTGGACAGCAACTTTTTGTAGCTTCAGCATCAGCAGGTCTGAAATGGCGATCGAGATGGTGTTCATCTGACTTACAAAATTGGATGATGTCTTAAGTGTACCAACTAAATTATCGATTTCGGGCAGTTCACCCGCCGATTTGAGACATGGTGCGGCTGTAACTTCCTTGAGTAGTTCCCGAATCTCGCTGCTTGAAATTAATCTCCGGTTTAATCTCTAATATGTGCCGCACTCGATCGCGCAATTCGCTTGTAGGAGTCCCACCACGCAGAGCAGTTTTTAAGTCAATTTGACCAGTTTCGTTCAGCAGACAAGGCCGCAGCCACCCGTCAGCAGACAAACGCATCCGGTTGCAGCGATCGCAAAAACACTCCGACATTTGGCTGATAAATCCTAAAGTGCCCTTCGCCCCCGGAATTTGAAACACATCCGCCGGCCCATTTCCGCGAATTCCCGACTCGGCTAACCCGTATTTGTCGTTAATTTGTTGCCGCAATTCGGCCGAAGCTACCCAACCTTTATCGCCAAATAAATCCCCATTCCCGATCGGCATAAACTCAATAAAACGAACGTGCCAATTCCGGTTAATTGTTAACGCCGCCAAATCCAATATTTCGCCGTCATTCACACCGGGAATTACCACAACATTCAGTTTCAGCGGGTCGAATCCAGCTTGATAAGCCGCTTGAATTCCCTCCCAAACCTGCGTCCACCGCGATCGTCCCCGACTGCCAATTATCTTATCAAAAGTCTCCGGTTCCAAGGAATCCAAACTAATATTAATCCGGCGCAAACCAGCATTGTAGAGATTTTCCGCCATTCCCGCCAGCAAAAAGCCGTTGGTTGTCATTGACAAATCTCGCGTTTCCGGCAAAGATGCGATCGACCTCACCAATTCGACCACCCCAGGCCGCAGCAGCGGTTCCCCACCAGTCAACCGAAACTTAGTAAATCCCACGGGTATAAAAACTTCCCGCAGCAGAGTTAGCAATTCCGAGTGAGTTAACAACTGCTGCTGCAATACATAGTCCAACTCGCTACCTTCCGGCATACAGTAGAGACAGCGGAAGTTGCAGCGGTCTATCAAGCTAATCCGAAGGTAGTCTACGGCATCCATGTCAATAGTTTGTAATATTATTTAATTATAAATGGCGATCGAACTTTTTGCAATAATTGTAGGAATTGGGCGCGAGTTGTCAGAAACCGGGTTTTTTGCGAAAATCTTTCGCATTTACTCACAGATTCGGTAAAAAACCCGGTTTCTTGGTCTTAGCGCGCAAGTCCTGAATAGATTGAGGCGATTTAATATTTTGAATTTTAATGCCTTAAATGTTGCCTTAAAATCATCACATTCTCAGGTCAATTATCAATGATCGTCAACTGTCAACTGTCAACTATCAACTATCTATTATGTTCTTTGAATTTGAAGCTGATTTTGTGGAAGCTTTGCGCTGCATTCCGATGCAGGTACGTCTCAAGTTAGATACTTGCGGCATTAAATTGAAGTTGCAGGATTGGAATCATTTTACTCAAGCAGAACGTCAAATCATTGTAGAGAAACCTTGCTTGACACCAGCAGAAATTATTGATTACCGAGAACAGCTAAATCAAATATTAATTCTACACACAGGCAAACCGGGAACTGATTTGGCGGTTGATGAAAATCCCCCGTGGATGGATGCTGCAACTGTACCGGAGTCGGTTTCTGCAAAAGCGCAAGAGTTCGGCGTGAAAATTACTTTGGCACAGTGGGCGAGTTTGCAGCCTCTACAGCGATTTGCTTTGATTAAGCTTAGTCGATCGAGCCACGAAAATAGAAACTTTCTCCCGGCTGTTAAAGAGTTTCACCTCGTTGAATCATAGGTCACTTGCCCTGCCTCTAGTTCGTACTCTGGCTAACAGTCCCGCACAAAACTGCACGAACTAACGGCCTGTAGATACACTCCTGTCAAGTTATTTTTTGTATCTAAAACTACTATATGCTGGCTAGTTTCAGATATCGCCTCTAAAATCAGTATCAAAGACTACACTAATTACAGGAAGCCGATCGTGGACTTCTATGCAGATGTAGACTGGGACGAAGCATTCGGGTATCGACCCGGACAACAAGTTGAGTTCAAAGCACAGCCTGGAACCTTTGATTCTGTTGCTTGCTGCGAACCGATGATGGTACCCCCATCTGGCTGGAGAACGATCCCGTACCCCGCTGCCCTCGCCAACTGGGAGTAGTTTCGACCGCAGTGATTGACGCTGGTTGCTGGTTAGAGCCTCACCGTTGAGCGCTGTTGCCCCAAAAGTGCTAAAGTTGAGTCTTCTTTTCGGGCGATCGCCAAAACATTATAAATACTCATAAAATCTGCGGCTGTCTGCATAAAAGCCTTTTAGCTTCAGGCTTGGGAACGGTTCGGCACGCTTGCCGGGCCAGGTCAAGCGGCTGAGGCAGACCGTTCTGAGAAACCCATCAAAAAATTCATTTTTTTTTAAGTTATGTTACCTGCACGTGGTATTATTCGATGTGAAGTGTGCGAGCTGTAACGTTTGTCACACTTGTCGCTACAAGACGGTTTCAACCGAATTAATTGTAGTGGGAGTCAAATAACACCGACTGCTTTGAAAGTCAAGTAACCTTGTCAGATCAATCTCGCGCATCCACCGCCCAAACGCAGGACATCTCTCAGACAGGTTCGTCCGAACCGGAGTCCACTGATGCTATGCAAGATTTCTACAAACTTCAGCAACAGTTGTTTGTAGTCACACTCGCTTTCACGGGAATAATTTTTATTTCTGTGTGGATTTTTTATTCGCTCAACATTGCCCTAAATTACTTGATTGGGGCGATCGTAGGTGTGGTTTACTTGAGAATGTTGGCCAAAGACGTTGAGCGCCTCGGCCCGCAAAAGAGGAGTCTGAGTAAAAATCGGTTGGCTGTATTTATTGGGTTGATTGTAGTAGCAACTCAGTGGAATCAGCTACACATTTTGCCCGTATTTTTGGGATTTCTGACATATAAGGGCGCGCTCGTCTTTTATATGCTGCAAAGCCTGTTCGTTCCCGATCCCGTCAATGGGTCAGGCAGTCGGTGAACCCTCCACTGTGTGAACTTCTTGTGAATGGAAATGCTAAATGTCTTAAATGCCTTTAATGCTCTTCCCTTCGCTGTGTTGGAAGTTGGCAAGCATTTCTACTGGCACATAGGCAATCTCAAAGTTCACGGGCAGGTATTCATCACCTCCTGGATTGTGATTGCTCTACTCGTGATAGCTTCCCTGGCGGCAACTCGCAATATGCAGAGAATTCCGCGCGGAATGCAAAATTTCATGGAGTACGCCTTAGAATTCATTCGAGACTTGGCTAGAAATCAACTCGGCGAGAAAGAGTACCGTCCCTGGCTGCCATTTATTGGCACTTTGTTCCTGTTTATTTTTGTATCGAATTGGTCGGGGGCCTTAGTTCCTTGGAAACTAATTAAGTTGCCAGAAGGCGAACTAGCAGCTCCGACCAACGACATCAACACGACGGTAGCACTTGCTTTGTTGACTTCTCTGGCATATTTTTATGCGGGTTTCAGCAGGCGGGGTTTGGGTTACTTTACTAAGTACATCGAACCAACCCCAATTTTGTTGCCGATCGCGATTTTGGAAGATTTCACCAAGCCTCTTTCCCTGAGCTTCCGTTTATTTGGTAACATCTTAGCGGATGAATTAGTGGTAGCGGTGCTGGTGCTGTTAGTTCCCCTGTTTGTACCTCTGCCCGTAATGATGTTGGGTCTGTTTACCAGTGCGATTCAAGCTTTGGTATTTGCCACCTTGGCAGGAGCTTACATTCACGAAGCATTGGAAGGACACGGCGACGAACACCACGATTAACACTCTGGAATTGGTTAATGCCTAATAGCGATATGTCAGAGATCGGCAGTCCAATGACTAATGACTAATGACTAATTACCAATTACCAATTACGCACTATCTGTTTTTCAATCTGTACACCAAGGTTAAGGAAATTTATCATGAATCCGACAATTGCTGCTGCTTCTGTTATCGCCGCCGGTTTAGCTATTGGTTTAGGCGCGATCGGACCTGGTATCGGTCAAGGTAATGCCTCCGGTCAAGCAGTAGAAGGTATTGCCCGCCAGCCGGAAGCAGAAGGCAAAATTCGCGGTACTCTCCTGCTGAGCTTAGCATTCATGGAATCCCTGACCATCTACGGTCTGGTTATTGCATTGGTGCTGCTGTTTGCTAATCCCTTCGCTTAATACTGAAGGACTGCGAAAAGGGGCGGATGTCTTTCCGCCCCAAAACCAAGGAGGAACTAAAAGTGTTTGATTTTGATGCAACTTTGCCCTTTATGGCGTTGCAGTTCCTAGTTTTGATGGTAGTCCTGAATGCTGTTTTCTATAAGCCCCTGACAAAGATGCTCGACGAGCGGGATGAATACATCCGCACCACTCAACTGTCGGCTCAGGAACGCTTGGCGAAAGCTCAGAAATTAGCGCAGGAATACGAACAAAAACTGGGAGAAACTCGCAAACAGTCTCAAGCAGTAATTGCTGCGGCTCAAGCAGATGCCCAAAAAACCGCGTCGGCAAAAGTAGCTGAGGCTCAAAAAGAAGCTCAAGAGGCGCGAGAAAAGGCAGGACAAGAGATTGAGCAACAAAAACAAGAGGCAATGCGCTCGCTGGAGCAAGAAGTAGATGTCCTGAGCCGACAAATTCTTGAAAAGCTATTAGGCACTGCACTGGTCAAATAGCTCTATCGAACAGTTTTAGATTTTGGGTAAATGCTCAAATCTAAAATCGGTTCACCAAACCTGCACGCGCAATTATGGAAGAGTATCATGGGGACTGTTTTATTGCTAGCCACAGAAGCTAGCGGGGAAAGTGGTTTCGGTTTAAATTTCGATATCTTAGAAACCAACCTGATTAACCTGATCGTTGTTATTGGATTGCTGTTTTACTTCGGGCGCGGCTTTTTAGGGAATATCCTCAGCGAAAGACGCTCCGGCATCGAAGAGGCGATTAAAGAAGCAGAAACTCGCCAAAAAGATGCAGCAGCATCTCTAGCAGAACAACAGCAGAAATTGACTCAGGCCCAAGCAGAAGCGGAACGGATTCGATCCGCTGCTGAAGAAAATGCGAAGAAAGCCAAAGAAGCAATTCTAGCTCAGGCAGCGCAGGAAGTTGAACGTATGAAAGCAACAGCAGGTCAAGAGTTGGAAGCAGAGCGGGAAAGAGCGATCGCCCAACTCAGATCGGCCGTTGTATCTATGGCATTAGAAAGGGTGGAAGGCCAGCTAAAAACTAGCTTGAACGAAAACGCTCAACACCAATTAATCGATCGCAGCATTGCCTTACTGGGAGGCTAGAAAGTGAGTAAAGTCAGCACCGAAGTCTTACAGCCTTACGCATCCGCTTTGATGTCACTGGCTAAGTCTAACAACCTCTCAGAGCAGTTCGGCGAAGATATCCGCTCCTTGCTGAACCTGCTAGAAAATTCGGAGGAACTGCGCCTGTTTCTAGGCAGTCCTCTGGTGAAACCGCAGGATAAAAAAGCCGTCATCGATCGAATAGCTGGGTCAGAAATGAACCCGTTGATGCAGAACTTTTTGCGGCTGTTAGTAGATAAAGGACGGATTCTTTTTTTAGAAGGAATTGGCAAAAAATACTTGACCGAACTCCGAGAACTCAACCAAACTGTTTTGGCGGAAGTTACCTCGGCTGTCCCGCTTTCAGACGCTCAGCAGCAAACTGTTCGCGAGAAAGTGCAGGCGATGACAAGCGCAAGGCAAGTAGAAATTGAAACCAAAATAGACGCAGATTTAATTGGCGGAGTCGTGATTAAAGTAGGCTCTCAAGTGATTGATGCCAGCCTGCGAGGACAATTGCGCCGCTTGGGAATTCGATTGAATTCTTAATAGTTAATAGCTGATAACTATTAGCTAATTTAGTTAGGGGTTAACTGTTAGTAGTTTGGAAAAACTGACAATTGACAACTGACAACGGACAACTGACAAATAATAACTGACAACTGACATGGCAGCAATCAGACCAGACGAAATTAGCAGCATTATTCGCCAGCAAATTGAGCAGTACGACCAAGATGTTAAAGTTTCTAACGTCGGTACGGTTCTGCAAGTAGGCGACGGCATTGCCCGGATTTATGGCTTAGATAAAGCTATGTCCGGGGAATTGCTAGAATTTGCCGACGGCACCGTTGGTATTGCACTCAACCTCGAAGAAGATAACGTCGGCGCTGTGCTGATGGGTCAAGGCCTCGGCATTCAAGAAGGTTCGGCAGTTACTGCTACTGGCAGAATTGCTGAAGTCCCCGTGGGTGAAGCAATGTTGGGACGGGTAGTTGATGCTTTGGCCCGTCCGATTGACGGCAAAGGAGAAATTAAAACTACTGAATCTCGCTTGATTGAATCTCCGGCACCGGGGATTGTTTCTCGCCGTTCCGTTTACGAACCCATGCAAACAGGAATTACCGCTATTGATGCGATGATTCCGGTGGGAAGAGGACAGCGGGAACTGATTATCGGTGACAGACAAACTGGTAAAACTGCGATCGCGATCGACACGATTATTAACCAAAAATCGGAAAACGTGATCTGCGTTTACGTGGCGATCGGCCAAAAAGCTTCTACAGTAGCTAACATCGTCAACGTCCTGCAAGAAAAGGGCGCGATGGACTACACGATCGTAGTAGCAGCCAACGCTAGCGACCCCGCAACCCTGCAATACTTGGCTCCCTACACAGGTGCTAGCTTAGCCGAGTATTTCATGTACAAAGGCAAGCACACTTTGGTCATTTACGATGACCTTTCCAAACAAGCACAAGCTTACCGCCAAATGTCCTTGTTGCTGCGCCGTCCTCCCGGTCGCGAAGCTTATCCCGGAGACGTGTTTTACCTGCACTCTCGCTTGCTAGAACGCGCTGCTAAATTGAGCGACGATTTGGGCGAAGGCAGCATGACTGCTTTGCCAATTATCGAAACCCAAGCTGGTGACGTTTCTGCTTACATTCCGACGAACGTAATTTCGATTACCGACGGTCAAATCTTCCTTTCTTCAGACTTGTTTAACGCTGGTTTGCGTCCGGCAGTAAACCCCGGTATTTCGGTATCGCGGGTAGGTTCGGCGGCTCAAACTAAGGCGATGAAAAAAGTAGCCGGTAAGGTGAAACTGGAATTGGCGCAGTTTGAAGAACTGGCAGCATTTTCTCAGTTTGCTTCTGACTTGGATAAAGCTACTCAGAATCAATTGGCGCGCGGTCAGCGCTTGCGGGAACTGTTGAAACAGCCCCAAAGTTCGCCTCTGCCGATGAACGAACAAGTGGCTGTAATCTATGCCGGTATTAACGGCTATATGGATGACATTCCTGTGGAAAAAGTCAGCAAGTTTACTGTTGGTTTGCGCGACTATTTGCGGACTAGCAAGCCGAAGTACGGCGAAATTGTTCAAGGCGGAAAGGCCTTGACTGATGAAGCTGAGAAGCTGCTGAAAGAAGGTATCGCTGAATACAAGCAAAGTTTCTTGGTTTCTGCGTAATTAGTCATTAGTCATCAGTCATTAGTCATTGGTCATTAGTTAAGTCACAGATCCCCCCTAGCCCCCCTTAATAAGGGGTGGACAAGAGCGTTCAAAATTCTCCTTTGTAAGAGGGGAGACTAGAAGCACTCAAAGTCCCCCTTTTTAAGGGGGATTTAGGGGGATCGAGACTTCGAGACAAACATCGAGACACAGGGTTTTAGTCTTAAGTTGACACCAATGGTTAATGCCGTATCCCTACCGTAGCTAAGCTTAAAAATTGATGGCTGGGAACTAAGAACTCAGAATAAAGGCTAAGAAAAAAGGAGAAAATTATGGCAAATCTGAAAACTATTCGCGATCGCATTAAGTCGGTCAAGAACACTAAAAAGATTACAGAAGCAATGCGCTTGGTGGCCGCTGCTAAGGTGCGCCGCGCTCAAGAACAGGTGACTGCAACTCGGCCTTTTGCCGATCAACTGGCAGAGGTATTGTACGGTTTGGCGGAACGCTTGCAGTTTGAAAATTTGGATTCGCCGCTGCTGAAAAAACGCGAAGTGCGATCGGTGGGACTGTTGGTAGTTTCGGGCGATCGGGGTTTGTGCGGCGGCTACAACAGCAACATTATCAGATACGCCGAAAATCGCGCTAAGGAAATCAAAGCTGAAGGCTTAGACTACAAATACGTGTTGGTAGGACGCAAAGCTACTCAGTATTTCCAGCGGCGCGAACAGCCGATCGATGCTACTTACGCTAACTTGGAACAAATTCCCACAGCATCGGAAGCGGCACAAATTGCTGACGAATTGCTTTCTTTGTTCCTGTCGGGAACTGTGGACAGAGTTGAGTTAATTTACACCAAGTTTGTGTCGCTAATTAGTTCGCGGCCGGTAATTCAAACTTTGCTGCCCCTCGACCCCCAAGGTTTTGAAGTGCAAGACGATGAAATCTTCCGCTTGACTACGAAAGGCGGAGAGTTTCAAGTATCGCGCGAAAAGGTTGCTGCACCTACTAAGAAGAGTTTGCCCCGCGACATGATTTTCGAGCAAGATCCGGCGCAAATTCTAGATGCTCTTTTGCCCTTGTATTTGAACAACCAATTGCTGCGGGCTTTGCAAGAGTCTGCCGCTAGCGAGTTGGCTGCGCGGATGACGGCAATGAACAATGCTAGTGAGAATGCTAGCGATTTGATCGGTACTTTGACGCTGACTTATAACAAGGCGCGGCAAGCGGCAATTACTCAGGAAATCCTGGAAGTTTGCGGCGGTGCTGAGGCTTTGAAGGGTTAGATTAGGGTTGACAATTTGTTGATTTTATGGTAGGCGTCTGGGGTAACTCAGTCGCTTTTTTTTAGTAAAAATACATCTGAGTGCGATCGTCATAGCTTGCAGAGTCAATATCGAAATCTCAAGCTAGCACGCTCGTAATTTTGATACTAGGTTCCAGGATATGTGGCAATAATTTACCTGTTCATTAGTTGAGAAATATGGATGGTAAGATCGGGAAAAGCAAGGGGTTCAATGGTGCCTGTTCGGAAAGTATTTCGCTGCTGGTAAAAGTCGCCTTCCGGGAAGCGAAACACAATTAATTGTCGATCGCGCAGGTTAACAACCCAATATTCTTGAATTCCGGCTGCTGCATAAATCTTGCTTTTTTCCTCTAAGTCTTTAGTCAAACTGGAATCAGCATATTCAATCAGCCAAAAAATGTTTTCTGGATATGGGTGATGTTCCAGGTAGATATCGTTGAGAGGTTGAACGACGGCAATATCGGGTTCTGGTTCTGAGTTATTTGGCAGAGTAATCGGTCTGGCTTCGCGAATTTGGGCTCTCGTAGATAATGCGACTCGCAATCGGTTGGCAAATCGATCGCTAAAATAAGTATGGGCCGTTCCTTCGGGTACCATTTCGACTATTACTCCATTTAGTAATTCAACTTTGCGATCGTTTAAAATGCCTGCTTCGATCATTTTATGGTAGTGATATATTGTCCATTTTGCTGTAGTTAATGTCATCGCGATCGCTCCTTGCTTATATCTCACTTTGATTGACTTTTGGCTGAATTAACCTATTTTAGTCGATCGAGAAAACTTACGCGGATGTTTAGTAGCTAAATATACAATTTACATTTGTATCTGTCTCCTAACTCTGTGAAAAGATGGGCGAAAAATACAACGGGCGGTTAAAAGAAATCCGAGTGACTCGTAACACCCCCCCTGATGTGGCTTGCGTGTTTGACGGGGAACAAACCTCGTTTCAGGATATGTGGCAAGATTACCAAGATTAAAGGAAAGGGAGGAAAAATGGCAAAAAAAATCTGGATTGTCTACAAAACCGAAAGCATGAGTGCTCCCGGCTGGGAAAAACGTCAGCTTATGCCGAGGGGCGGTCTCACTAATATACTTTGGGAAAATTGGACTTGGGAAGAAAACCCAGAAATTCCTCAAGTAGGGGACAAAACCCGCGATTATGAAAATCTATCTGACCCCGGTAATGGAGTCACCCACGGCAAAGATGGAGATTGGGTAGTTACTCGCGTTCAGCAGTTTTTTGCTTCCGATACCCAGGAGCGAATTGTGGTGTGTTACTGTTCTTACCAACCTGTTACATCTGATTGGAAAGCGCTACAACGGGGTGAGTCTGTCAATCAGATGCTAGCAACTGTCGAGCAATATTGAGTGGATAATTAGTTCCTAAAAGCGATCGACTATTCCTGCACAATCTCATACAAATCTTCGATCGACAAATCAAAAGTCCTTGCCAACTTATGCAAGGCTGTCACGTCAACTGTTGCTAATCCAGGCGATCGGGCATAGGTTCTGAGCGTGCTGTAAACTACTCCCGATCGCTCTGACACCTCTTTGATCGTCCAGCCTTTCTCAGCAGCCAACTCTCGAACCCGCAACTTAATTAAGCCCATAACCTCTTGAGATGTGATTAATATTAGTCAGAGAATTGTACTGTAAAAAGCGATCGCCTACTCTTTTACCACCTCAACCAAATCTTCCACCATCACGTCAAAAGTACGTGCCAACTTCAGCAGACAAGTAAAATCAACCATTGCCATTCCCGGAGAACGTGAATAGGTGGTGAGTGTGCTGTAAATGACTCCCGATCGCTCAGAAACCTCTTTGATCGTCCAGCCTTTCTCAGCAGCAAATTCTTTAACCCGCAATCTAATTAAACCCATTGACAGAAAACTAGATTTAGTTTAGGATAATTTTATCGTAAAAAGCGATCGCCCCAACGTCTGGAAAACTTAAAGACGATCGCCTATCAAAGTTCAAATCCCATCAACTGGGATTTATTAACCATCTGAAATTCCCATCAAGTGGGATGTATCAACCATTGAAAATTCCCATCAAGTGGGATGTATCAACTATGTTAGCAAGCTTTCGACCAAAATCAACCCCCAGACACAGATTGAGCCGGTTTGTGACGAAAGAGGCGATCGCGCGGCTGCTGAAAATCAAGGTAGAACAAATATATCGCTTCGACTGCTGGGCGCATATCCTGTACGTGCACGCCAAAGGCATGAGTCGGTTTGTCAGTTATGCCGACTTTCCGCCTGTTTTGGGAGTGGAATCGCCCTCTGGTTTAGATTTTGGTTATTGGAAGCGCCGTTGGGCGAGTCAGAAAGAGAGACACGCGCCGGATTTTTGGGTGGATTTCTATGCGGCGAGATTTCACAAAGCTGTTTCTGTTTCTGAATTGTTGGAGTGGGGGGAATTGGTGGGGGTGATTAAATTGATGTTGGGGGCGATAGCCGTGGAGTCGCTGCGAAAGGTTTACGCACAAGAGAAATCTCTGCTGGAACATTTCTAAATTAGTCCTAGACGCAGGGGTGGTTAGAAACCGGGTTTTTTTGACGAGAAGATGCGTTACAGCCTGCAGATACGGTAAAAAAACCGGTTTCTGTAGTTGTGATTTGTCCAGGAATGTAAATGCTACTGTTTCTCCTACGCCAAACCCTGCGATACAAACCCCGCCCAATAATGGGGACTAACAAAAGGCAATGTTTTCCGACAAAGCAAATCTAAACGCAATCGCACATATTTGACAATTCATGCTTGCTTTTCTCCTTTTTGTTGCTGCTAAAAATAATCCTCTAACGGCAGTTAATATTTACCATAGAACTCATCTCCTGTCAAGTGGCGGAGCTTAAATTGTGCTTTTCGCAGGGCTTGCGATCGGCTATTATCCGGCTTTTCCTGATAGTATAAAATACAAAATAAAGCGGTTGCTAAATCATCCACATCCCCCAAGATACTGACTGCTTTGATATTTCTTAATTGCTTTCTCTGTTGGGTGCAATTGGCGGTAAACACTGCCGATATTGTTCAGAAAAGTCGCTTATCCGTGACGATGTTTAATTTCCAGATCGATTGCTAAAGATTTTTGTCTATCGCCGGAAATACCCGTAATGCCTACAACCGAAAGGTTAAAAGCTGTCGCTATTAGAACCAAGTCAGCCTGCGTTGCTCGGCCTGACGGCGTTACAGTATAATTTCAGCAGTGTCGGTCAAAGTGCGATCGGCAAGGGCGATCGGTCATAATAGTAACAAGTAAGTTTACTAAAAGCGAATAAATAACTATGGTCACTGCTACTGCTGCACAGAAGAATTTTACTTTAAAAGACTTCATGGCTAATCCCCCCGACAACATGGAATGGGTGGACGGCCAACTCGTTGAAAAAAATGGAGCCACGCTCAAGCATGGTAAAATTCAATCAAGCCTGGGTTGTGCTTGGGCAAATTACATGATTTCCAGCGGACAAGGAGGAGAAGCTTATGTCGAGGTTCCTTGCCGCACCAACCAACAAATTCGCCGCCCGGATGTCGCTTATCTCACACCCGAATTAGTTGCACAATTTGGCAATCTTGCCACTTTACCCCAAAGTTTCCCTTTAGTTGCCGAAATAGTTTCACCCACCGATATCGCTGAAGATGTCTTTCTCAAAGCACAGGAATATTTAGCCTCTAGCTGTCAGGAAGTCTGGTTAGTTTTTCCCGAAAGTCGTTTAATATTCGTGATGACTAAAAATCAAATATTGACATTTCGATCCGGCGATACCGCCAGCACCCAACAAATCCTGATCGGTTTTAGCATCGAGGTCGATCGATTGCTAGCTTAAACTAAATTCTACAACCTTTCATGTAGCAGCACGCCACACAAAATTATCCTCTACACGTTGCACCAGTTCTGAAATCAAATTGCTACAATATGTTTAAGACTCCCCCAGTCCGCCTTCGCGGACTTCGTTTGTAGAGCATCGGAATTCTATTCGGTGGTATTGAATTAATATCCCACCATTATCGGAGCAAACCGCCATGTCAGACGACTTTTCCTTAGACGAGCTTTTAAATACAAGTTACTACGCCTTCAAAGACGCAGAAAACCAAGTGGGACAGTGCAATGTTTTAGTCATAGGCAAAACCGGCGTCGGCAAAAGTACCCTGATAAATTCCGTTTTTCGCCAGCGCTTAGCAGAAACCGGAGTCGGCCGCCCCATCACTCAAGGCATTCGCCAATATACCAAACCGAATTGCCCAATTACAGTCTACGATACTCCCGGACTCGAACTCAATGCCGAACAAATTAAAGTTATTCAATTAAACGTTGCTAAACTAATTGAAGACCAAAGACTCCTGCACCCCAAAGAACATATTCACGTCATCTGGTACTGCATTAATCACAGCGCCAATAGAATAGAATCTGTGGAGGAAAGCTGGCTAAAAGAAATGGAAGTCAAAGATGTACCAGTTCTTTTAGTGCTGACTCAGACGACATCTAAAAAACAGAGCGAGTTTTTCAAGCAACTGGAACACATGAATTTGCCAGTCAGTCAAATCATCCCCGTCATGGCTGAACCGGAAGAAATTGATGAGGATTATACTGTAAAATCTCACGGTTTAGATAAGTTGGTAGATGCAACTTTTCAACTGCTGCCGGAAGTAGCTAAAAAAGCTTTTGTTAAAGAACAAATTGCCAATATTGCGCTCAAATCCGATCTGGCATTTAAGTATCTAAGTGCTTATGTTGCAGGTTCTGCAATTGTCGGTGCGACTCCTGTACCGTTTGCTGATGCGCCGATTTTGATGACGATGCAAACGGCAATGATTGCTAATATTACTGTGATTTTTGGAATGCCCTTTGATAAGGGCTTTATTTCGGCGATGCTGTCTGCTATTAGCGGCACAGGCGGGGTTACTGCTGTTGGCAGAAGTATTGTTACTAATTTGATTAAAATGATTCCTGGTGCGGGTACTGTTGTCGGCGGTGCTATCTCCGGTGCAACCGCAGCAACTCTCACGCTTGCCCTCGGTTTGGCTTACATTGAA
>Ga0164305_10000232_pt1 | contig 19587 bp, 17 predicted proteins | sample Whisoiple_237_MG_FD_110215 | JGI IMG/M metagenome (GOLD analysis project Ga0164305, IMG submission 110215) | Soil microbial communities amended with pyrogenic organic matter from upstate New York, USA - Whitman soil sample_237_MG | ecosystem: Environmental > Terrestrial > Soil > Agricultural...
CCCTCGTCCGTCACCGCCATCCGGGCGCGGTTGATGCTCCAATATGTCGGGCTGGGCATGGGATTGGTGCGTTCGTCCTCGGGCGCCGCGCCAGTGCGCTGCGAGGCGTAGCGGCCCTCGCCACGGGTCAGGGCAGCGATCGCAGCGGGCGTCAGATAGACGTCCGCGTCAGGCGCAAGCGCCGGAGAGACCTGTTCCAGCTGACGCCGCACCGCGCCGATCGGGTCTTCCATGAACGACGGCGCCGGGGCCATGGCCGCCGGATTGCCGCTCAGTTGAGGCCGCAGCGACTGCCGCACGGCGGTGAAGTCGATCAACCGCGACAGGCCCGCCACGTCATTGGCGTCCGCAGCGGACCGGATAGCGAAAAACCCCACCGCGGGCGCCGCGAAGAAGCTGATCACCGCGGCGATGATGGCCAGCAGCAGCAGATTGCCGAACAGCTTCTTCATGGTCGCCCCCCGAAGTCCTGCCATGACAATGCACGAACGTCGGTTCCGCTCAAACGAAAGGCTCGCCGGACGCGAGTCCGACGAGCCTTCTTTAGTCGGGCGCGGTCGTCGGCCCTTCGGGACCTCCGACCAGTTTACCCTCGGGCCGGCCGAGGCCGGACCCGGGGGCGGCCCGTCAGGCCTTCATCGCCACGGTCAGGTTCTCGGCCACCTTGTCGAGGAAGCCTTCGGTGGTCAGCCAGCCCTGCTGGTCGCCGACCAGAAGCGCGAGATCCTTGGTCATGTAGCCGGCCTCGACGGTCTCGACGACGACGCGCTCCAGCGTGTCGGCGAAGTTCGCCAGTTCGGCGTTGTCGTCCAGCTTGGCGCGGTGCGAGAACCCGCGCGTCCAGGCGTAGATCGAGGCGATGGAGTTGGTCGAGGTCGCCTCGCCCTTCTGATGCTGGCGGTAGTGGCGGGTGACGGTGCCGTGGGCCGCTTCCGACTCCAGGATTTTGCCGTCCGGGGTCATCAGCACCGAGGTCATCAGACCCAGCGAGCCGAAGCCCTGCGCCACCACGTCGGACTGCACGTCGCCGTCGTAGTTCTTGCACGCCCAGACGAAGCCGCCCGACCACTTGATGGCCGCGGCCACCATGTCGTCGATCAGGCGGTGCTCATAGGTCAGGCCCTTGGCCTTGAAGTCGGCGGCGAATTCCTCGTCGAACACCTTCTGGAAGATGTCCTTGAAGCGGCCGTCGTAGGCTTTCAGGATCGTGTTCTTGGTCGAAAGATAGACCGGGAAGTTGCGGCCCAGACCGAAGGCGAAGCTGGCGCGGGCGAACTCGGTGATGGAGTCATCGAGGTTGTACATGCCCATGGCGATGCCGGCCGAGGGGAAGTCGAACACCTCGTGCTCGATCTCCTGACCGTCGTTGCCCACGAACTTGATGGTCAGCTTGCCCGGTCCCGGGATCAGGAAGTCGGTGGCCTTGTACTGGTCGCCGAAGGCGTGACGGCCGACGACGATGGGCTGGGTCCAGCCGGGCACCAGACGCGGCACGTTCGAGCAGATGATCGGCTCGCGGAAGACCACGCCGCCCAGGATGTTGCGGATCGTGCCGTTGGGCGACTTCCACATCTTCTTCAGGCCGAACTCCTTCACCCGCGCCTCGTCGGGGGTGATGGTGGCGCATTTCACCCCCACGCCGTGCTTCTGGATCGCCTTGGCCGCGTCGATCGTCACCTGATCGTCGGTGGCGTCGCGATTCTCCATGCCGAGGTCGTAGTAGTCCAGCTCCAGATCCAGGAACGGGAAGACCAGCTTGTCCTTGATCATCTGCCAGATGATCCGGGTCATCTCGTCGCCGTCGATGTCCACGATGGGGTTGGCGACCTTGATCTTGGCCATGCGGGTGTTCGCCTCTGAATGGGAATGGGGAGTGAGGCGGGCGGTATAGCGGGGCGCGCGGGCGGGTGCAAAGGGCGCGGTCCGGCAGGTTAACCCTGCCGGTGAAAACTCTTCCACGGCCAAGCTGAACCAGATCCAGAAATGACGGTTTCCCGTTCTGGAAGGGCGCCTTCCTGCAGGGGAGACGTCTGATGGATCCGGAGACACGGGCGCTGGTCCAGCGCTGGATCCTCGCCTTCTGCGAAATGCCGATCCTGGTCGACAAGGAACTGATGCGGCGCGTGCTCGCTGATGTTGAGCAAAAGCCAGAGACCGCCCGCGATGCCGAAGAGTCTGAAAGCCGGAGACAAGGTGAGCTGGGATCACAGCCAGGGTGAGACCACCGGCACGATCATCCGCAAGGTCACCAGCCCGATGAAGATCAAGGGTCACAAGGTCGCGGCGTCTCCCGACAATCCGGAGTACATTGTCGAAAGCGGCAAGACCGGCGCGCGCGCCGCGCACAGGCCGTCGGAACTGCGCAAGGCCTGAACGGCCCCGGGGGAACGACATGAAGATCATCCATACAGGGGCCGCCTGCCTTCTGCTGGCGAGCTGTGGTCAGGACGGCGCTGACGCCTTACCCGCAAAGGCTGGGCCGGCCGTCGCCGCTGCCGAAGCAACGGCCCCCGAAGGCGGCTCATCCGCGCGCCGGACGTTCCGCGACTGGAAGGCCGTCTGCGACAACGGCAAGCGGTGCATGACGTACAGCGGCATGGGCACAGGCGGCTGGCTCGCGATTCGCCTCGACGCCGGCCCTGACGCGCGCCCGGAAATCCTGATGGACCTGTCGGCGATCAGCGGCGTTCCGATCCGGCTGGTGATCGACGGCCGCGCCCAAACGCTGACCGCGCCGACCGAAGGCGAAGCCGGCTTCCGCGTTCCCGCCGCCGACGTTTCAGCCACCCTCGCCCGGCTGGCCGCCGCGACCGAAATCAAACTGGCGGCGCCTGAGTTCGAAGGCGAAATCCCCGCGGCCGGCGCATCCGCCGCCCTGCTGTGGATCGACGAGCAGCAAGGGCGGCTGGGCACCACCACCGCCCTGATCCGCAAGGGCGACCGCCCCGCCTCGACCGTGCCGGCAGCCCCTTCCCTGCCCGTCGTCGTCGCCGCGCCGGCCGTCAGCCAGACCGGCTTCGGTGACGGGGGCCAGACCCTGCCGGCCGAGCTCGAGGCCCTGCCTGCGGTCAAGGCCTGCCGCGCCGAAACCAGCTTCAACGCGGACATCTCGAAGGCCGTCATGTCGGCGCGTCTCGACGCCTCGACCGAACTTTGGGCCGTCCCCTGCTTCTCGGGGGCCTACAACATGGGTCACGACTGGTACGTCAGCGGACCGGGCGGACGCGACCCCCGTGGCGCGGCCCTGACCGTCGGGGACAGCGAGACTCCCAACGGCACGGTCAACGGCGGCTACGATCCCGACACCCGCACGATCGAGGCCTTCTCCAAGGGCCGCGGCCTCGGCGACTGCGGCATTGCCTCCACCTGGACCTGGACCGGTCACGCCTTCGTCCTGACCCGGGAGGCGGAGATGGAGGATTGCGAAGGCATTCCCGCAGACGTCTGGCCGACCACCCGGCGCACGCGATGAGCGACGCCGGCCCCGAAGTCCTGATCATCGGCGCCGGCCCGGCCGGCCTGACGGCGGCAACCTATCTGGCGCGGTTCCGGCGGCGCGTGCTGGTCGCCGACGGCGGCGCGCCGCGGGCGTGCTGGATTCCCCTCAGCCACAATATGCCGGGCTTTCCCAGCGGCATCACGGGCGACGCCATCCTGAAGCGGATGACCGAACAGGCGGTGGAATACGGCGCGGTCATCGAGGGCGGACAGGTCGAAAGCCTGACGCGCAGCGGCCACGGCTTCATTGCCCGGCTGAACGGCCGCGACATCCCGGTCCGCGCCGTCCTGCTGGCCACTGGCGTCATCGACCACCACCCTGATCTGCCCGGGGTGGAGCGCGCGATCGAACGGGCGCTGGTCCGGATCTGCCCGATCTGCGACGGCTATGAGGCCATCGACAAGGCGGTCGCCGTGATCGGGCACGACGACAAGGGCGTGCGGGAGGCGGCTTTCCTGCGCACCTATTCCGACCGCGTGACCCTGATCCACATCGGCCCCGCCGAGGCCCTGACCGAGCATGGCGAGATGGCGCGCATGGGGATCGAACTGATCCGCGCGCCGATCGACAACGTCCAGCTGGAAGGCGACCGCGTCACCGCCCTCAGCTGGGGCGGGACCTTCCGCAGCTTCGATCTGGTCTATTCGGCGCTGGGGACCTCGCCCAATGCCGACCTGGCCGAGGGACTGGACGCGAGGGTCGGCGAGGACGGCCGGCTGTTTGTCGATGCGCATCAGTCGACCAGCGTGAAGGGCCTCTATGCGGCTGGCGACGTCGTGCGCGGTCTCAACCAGATCGCCGTCGCCGGTGCCGAGGCCGCCGTCGCCGCCACCGCCATCCACAACGCCCTGCGTGAGGCCGACGGCTGGGTCGTGCGCGACTAGGCCAGCCGCGCGGCCGTCCACTGTTCAACGACACGGCCAAGCACCTCCAGCGGCATGGCCCCGCCGTCCAGCACCGCCGAGTGGAAGCTCTTGATGTCGAACCGGTCGCCCGTGCGCTCGCGGGCGACGGTCCTCAGCCGGTCGATCTCGGTGTGGCCGATCTTGTAGCCGCAGGCCTGACCCGGCCAGACGCAGTAGCGTTCGATCTCGCTCTCGGCGGCGACGGGCGCGAGGCCGACGGTGTCGATCATGTACCGGATCGCCTGCTCACGGCTCCAGCCCAGGGCGTGAATGCCGGTGTCGATGACGATGCGCGCGGCCCGGTAGAGGAAGGACTGGTGATAACCCAGACGGCCTTCGGGGAAGGCGTCGTACATGCCCAGTTCGTCGGCCAGCTGTTCGGCGTACAGCGCCCAGCCCTCGCCATAGGCGTTGAAGCCCAACGACCGGTGCAGCATCGGCGTGTCGGGCGCCTCCAGCGCCAGCGCGCCCTGCAGGTGATGGCCCGGCAGGCTCTCGTGATAGGTCAGGGTCGGCAGGGCCCAGCGGGGCCAGACCGCCGTGTCGACCAGGTTGATGTAGTAGGCGCCCGGCCGCGACCCATCCATCGACGAGCTCTGCGAATAGCCGCGCGGAGCGCCCAGCTGGATCGCGGGCGGCACGCGCCGAACCTCGACCCGGGCGCGCGGCAGCCGCTCGAAGGCCTCGGGCAGACGGGCTTCGATCGCCGCGAGCTGACGGTTGAGATCGGCCAGCAGGGTGGCGCGACCTTCGTCGGTGTTGGGATAGAGGTATTGCGGGTCCTGACCGAAGGCGGTCAGGCGGGCGCCCACCGTGCCCTCGGTATAGCCGCGCTGGCGCAGCACGGGATCGGCCAGCGCCTTGATCTGCTCCACCTGTTCGAGGCCGACCTGATGCGCCTGAAGCGGGGTCAGGCCCGTCGAGGTCTGGTAGCGCAGGCACAGCTCGTAATAGGCCTCGCCGCCGGGGCGCGAACCGATGCCGGCGTCATGCGAGGCCAGCGGACGGATACGCTCCATCTGCGCGATCTGGGCGTCCAGCGCGGCGGCCACAGGGCCCTCGACGAGGGCGGCGGCGCGCCGGCCCCAGTCCCCGGCGACGCCGGCCTCCATCGTCTTGCGAACCAGCGTGCGGACCAGCCCGGCGCTCTCGCCAGACTGACCGCGCAGGGCGCGGAGCTGGACCAGCGTCTTGTCGATGATGAAGTCGGGCGGGACCATGCCGTGCTCGGCGGCGTCCAGGGCGACGCGCCCGGTTTCGTCATTGAGGCCCTGCGCGAAACTCTCCAGCCGGGACAGATAGGCCTCGGCGTCCGCCGCATCGGCGACGGCGTGCTGGCTGTCGAGGAAGTCGGGGACGGCCTGATAGAGGCCGGTCAGCTGGCTGACCACATAGGGGCAGGGATAGTTGTAGCTGTCGACGCCGCCGAACGGGAAGGCGGCGATCTCGGCCGACCGGTCGGCCATCCAGACGACGGTGTCGTAATCCGAGCGGTCGCGGCCCGTCAGCTGCGAGGCGTCGAGGGCGGCGAGCGCGGGACGCGCCTCGGCCATCGGCTTCAGGATGTTCAGGCGGTCGGCATAGGTGCGGCTGTCCAGCTGGGACTTCAGGGCGGTGCGCGATCCGACATCCAGACCCAGGGTGGTGGCGTTCACCGGCGAGACGGTGAGGCTGGCCTCGAACAGAGCGTCATAGAGGGCGCGGGCCTGGACCCTCGCCGCATTGTCCCGGGCGGGAACGCCGGCGCGGGCAATGGCGGGGAGGGCGAGGAGGCCCAGGCCGCCGGCGGCGGACGTCAACAGGCGGCGGCGGCTGAGCATTGGTGTTCCCCCGAATAGCGCTGCACCCTTGCGCGGCGGAGTAAGCCTGACAAGACTTGGGGATCGATGATCTGCGCCGGACACGGCTCAGCCCGGATCCCGGGAGCAGGAGACTCCAGGATCCGGGCCTCGACCCGTCGGGGGTCGACGATCACGCTTGGGGAGAAGGGAGTTTCGCCTGCGGCGGACCGGGTGGGGAGCGAGCCTCAGCGGCTGAAAGGCGTGGCGACAGGCGCCGGCGTGCGCAGACGGCGGCGGGTCCGGCTGCGCCGCCAGTCTTGCAGGACCGTGACCCAGCCCCATGCAGGCTCCTTATGGGTGTGGTGAACCTCTTCCATATCGGCCTCCTCCGCTCACACTGTGCTGATATGACGACGATGAGCTTGACAGGCGCACCCTACAAACCAGATTGTGCCAGCCCCACATAAGGTTTGCTTATGGCCGATCCCCTCGCTGGCATCCCCCTCGCCTCGATCCGGGTGTTCGAGGCCGCTGCCCGCCTGAAGAGCTTCACCCGCGCCGCCGAGGAACTGGGCATGACCCAGGCCGCCGTCAGCTGGCAGATCAAGGCGCTAGAAGGCCGTCTGGGTCAGAGCCTGTTCCGCCGCCTGCCGCGGGAGGTGCAGCCCACCGAGGGCGGCGAGCGGCTGTCCCGCGCCGCGACCGAGGCCATGACCCTGCTGCGCCGCGCCGTGAGCGACCTGACCGAGGCCGACGAGCATATCCTGTCGATCACCACCCTCGCCTCTCTGGCGGCCCAGTGGCTGGCGCCGCGTCTGGGCGCCTTCCAGGTCGCCAACCCCGGCCTGGCCGTGCGGCTGGACACCAATCCCGTGCTGCTCGACCTCTCGCGCGAAGGCTTCGACGTGGGTCTGCGCTCGGGTCATGGCGACTGGCCGGGGATGGAGAGCCAGCTGCTGATGCCCAGCATCTTCACGCCGGTTTGCAGCCCGGCGATGGCCGAGCGGCTGAAACTGACCACGCCCGCCGACCTTCTCGAAGCGCCGCGTATCGGCATGGAGAAGGAATGGGCCGCCTGGTTCGCCGCCGCGGGCGTCAGCGGCGGAACCCGGCCCATGACCCGGCTGACCGCCGACTATCAAGTGCTGGAGGTCGCGGCGGCGCTGGGCGATCAGGGCGTGGCCCTGGCCTCTCCCATCCTGTTCGCGCGCGAACTGCGCAACGGCCTGCTGGTCCGCCCCTTCGCCCAGTCGGTGTCATTTCACACCGGCTACTATCTGGTCTGGCCTGAGGGACGCAGACGTTCGCCCAAGATCGCCCGCTTCCGCGACTGGCTGGCCGCCCAGGCGGACGCCGATCCCACGATCGTCGCGGCCCGCGAAGCGGTGGGGGAAGGCGCCCGGGCCTAGGCGCTCATCAGCCCTTCCAGCACCGCCAGCGGCACCGAGCCGTTCAGCAGCACCCGGTCGTGGAAGGTCTTCAGGTCGAAGCCCGGTCTGGCCTCGGCCTCGGCTCGCAGCCGCGCGATGACCGTCTGCCCCAGCTTGTAGGAACAGGCCTGACCGATTGAGACGCAGTAGCGGTCGATCTCCTTCTCGGCCGACTCCGGCGGCTCGCCGCATTCCTCGATCATGTAGCGGATGGCCTGATCGCGGCTCCAGCGCTTGTGGTGCAGGCCGGTGTCGACAACCAGTCGCACCGCCCGGAACAGGTAGGACTGGAGGTATCCGACCCGGCCCAGCGGATTGTCGGCGTAGACGTTCAGGTCGTCGGCGGCCACGCGCTCGGCGTACAGCGCCCAGCCTTCGTTGTAGGCCGAGTTGCCGGCGACGCGGCGATAGATGGGCAGACTGCCCGCCTCGCGCGCCACGGTGATCTGGAAATGGTGGCCGGGAATGGCCTCGTGATAGGTCAGGGTGGGAAGACCCCATTTGGGCCAGTTCGCCGTGTTCGACAGGTTGATGTAGTAGGCGCCCGGCCGCGAGCCATCCAGCGACGCCGCCTGATAGTAGCCGCCCGGCGCGCCGAGCTCGATCGCCGGAGGCACGCGCCGGATCTCGACCCCGGCGTGCGGCAGGGTGTTGAACACCTGCGGCAGCAGCGGCGTCAGGGCGGCCATCTGGCGGTTCAGCGAACCGATCAGCTCGACCTTGGCCTCGTCGGTGTTGGGCCACAGGTATTGCGGGTCTTCGCTGAGCGTCTTGATCCGCTGGCCGACCGAACCCTCGGCCATGCCCATCCCCTTGAGGATCGTGTCGATCTCGGCCTGGATCTCGGAGACCTGCCGCAGGCCGATGTCGTGAACCTCCTGAGGCGTGTAGGCGGTGGTGGTGTAGGCGCGCAGGGCAAGGGCGTAGGTTTTGTCCCCTTGCGGCAGCTTCCAGGCGCCGGCGTCCTCGGTCGCGTTCGGGCGCTGGCCTTCAAACACGGCGATCTGCCGGCCCAGCGCCGGCTTGACCTCGGCGTCGATGATAGCGGCGGCTCGCGCGCCCCATTCGCCGGCGATCGTCTTCTCTCCGGTCTTGCGGACCAGCGCCTGCACCATGGCCATGTCGGCGGGCGCCGTGTCGCGCAAGGTGCGCAGTTGCGTCAGCGTCTTGTCCATCAGGAACGACGGCAGCATGACCCCGAGGCCCGCATCGGCCGCGATCCGCTCGCTCTCCTGATCCAGCACCACGGCGAAGGCGGACAGGCGCGACAGGAAGGCCTCGGCGTCGGCCGGCGTCTCGACCCGATGCTGGTTCGCCATGAAGTCCGGCACGGAGAAATAGGCGCCGGACCGCTGGGTCACGACATAGGGGCCGATGCCGCCGCCATAGGGGATGTCGGCCGACAGCGCCGCGCCCTCGGCGGTGAAGCGGTATACGGCCAGCGACACCTTCGCCTGATCCGACAGGCCGGCATCCGACACGGTCTGAATCTCGGCCCAACGGTCGCGGGCGCGAACGCGGTCGGCCTCGGCGTCGGCCAGACCGACCTGCCGCAGCTTGCCGGTCAGGGCGGCGCGCGCGTCCTTGTCCAGCCCGAGGTTGGTCGCGTACTCCGGCGACAGGTCGACGTTCTCATTGAACCAGCGGGTCAGCATGGCGTCCAGCCGGGCGTCCGCTTCGGACATCGCGGGAGCCTGGGCCGCGACAGGCACGGCCGTCATCCCGGCAAGCGCCGAGGCGGCGGCGGTGGTCACGAGAAAGCGGCGGCGGTCCAGCATGGCGAGCTCCGTGTTTGAGGCGGCGTAATGGAGGGCGCCCTGATCCGCTTGGCAAGGCGGGGCGCCAGTGGTCGGTCTATTGGGTCGCCGCGCCCAGCCATGCCTCGCGGAAGGCGAGCTGTGCGGGGGTGACCGCGCCGCCCGCCGCCTCGGTGCGGACCAGTTCGATCCCGGGGTCGTTCGCGAACCTCAGCCTGGCCGTGCGTTCAATTCCACGCTGGATGAAGCGGATCTCGAGCTCGTCGCCGGGCCGGGCGTTGCGGATCGCCGCATCCCAGGCCGCCTGGCTGTCGATGGCGGCGCTCCCGAGGCTGACGATCTGGTCGCCCCGCTCGAGGCCGGCGACATAAAGCGGCGCGCCGGGAACGGCGGCGCTCGCCAGTTTGACCACCGCGCCCGCGACCTGCAGGCGCGAGGCGCCGGCCCAGGCGCCGCCCGGATTCCTCGGCCGCAGGGTCACCCCGGCCCGAGCCAGCAGCGGCGCGAAATCAGGCAGGGCGCTGCCGTCGACGGATGCGGCGAAGAAGGCGTCGGCGAAACGGGCGTCGCGCGTGACCTCGGCCAGCCCCCGGCGCAGGTCCTCGGGCGTATAGGGCCTCTCGGTGACGCCGCGGGTCCGCCACATGTGCTTCATGTAATCGTCCAGCGTGACGCCCTCGAACCGCTCGCGCAGCGTCAGATCCAGCGCCAGGGCGATGGTCGCGCCATACGGATAGTATGAGGCGAAGATGTTGGGGTTGGTCGGGTCGATGGATGTCGCGGCGTCGGTGAAGGGCGCGCGCAGGCTCATGTCCTGCGGCGATCCGTATTGGCGCGCGGGCGAGTTCAGGATGAAGTCGAGCTGGGCGCCCATCTCCTCGAGGAAGGTATCGACCGTCGAGACGCCCGCGCGGCGGATCGCCAGCGGGCCGTAGTAGCTGGTGAAGCCTTCGGCGAACCACAGCGAGGGCGTCGGATTGGCGCGGGTGAAGTCGAAGGGTTCCAGCTCGTTCGGGCGGATGCGTTCGACGTTCCACGAGTGGAAGAACTCGTGGCTCAGGGTCCCGATCTGGTCGAAGTCGGCGTCCTTGAAGGACCGGCTGTCGGTGATGCTGGTGGAGTTGCGGTGCTCCATGCCGTCGCCGCTGACCTGCGGCATGTAGTCGGCCACGAAGGTGTAGGTCCCGAAATCATAGTTGGGCACGTCGCCGAAGACGGCGACGTGCTGGGCGACGACCTTCTTCGCCATCTCGGCGAAGGCGTCGGCTTCCGCCGCCGTGCCAGGGTGGTGGACAGCGATGCGGAGGGTGCGCGCGACGCCCGCGTCATCGACCTGCCACTCGCGAACCATGTGGTCGCTGAGCTCGGTCGGGCTGTCCATGAGGTATTGCAGGTTGGGCGCGGCGAAGGTGTTGGCGTCGGCGGTCGGCTGCAGCTGGGAGGCGACGGTCCACGAGGGATCGAAGGGATGGAAGGTCAGGGTGGCGGGCCGATCGTCCTGGCCCTGCGCCCACATCAGGGTGGCGGGCATGCTGAGGTGAGCGTGGGTGGCGTCGATCTGGGAATAGGTGCCGTCGGCCCGGTCCCCGTAAAGGGTGTAGGTCAGGCTGACCGTCCCGTCGTGGCCGCCGACGGTCCAGCCGTAGGGGTCGGTGCGGTCGATGGTCAGGGGCGGCCGGCGCCGTCGACGGCGGAGACCGAATAGACGTTCTTCGCGAACTCGTGGATCGCGTAGCGGCCCGGGGAGGAGCGGGACATCTCGAACCGGACGGGCGCGTGGCCCATGTCGCGATAGGTGACGGTAATCCGGGCCTCGTGGTGGACCGCGTTTTCGAAGCTCAGGTCATAGTGGACGGCGCTCCGCCCGCCCTCGTCCGCCGCCGCCGCGCCGGCCGTCAACAGGATCGCCGCGCCGATCAGTCCAAACCAGAGTTGTCGCATCATGGTCCCCCTGCCCGAAACGAGGCGGGACCGTCGCTTGGGGCGTATTCCTTGGCAAGTTACGGATGGTTCAGCCGGCGTGGAGTTCCTGCTTCACCCGTTCCGCCAGCGTCTTGATGTCCAGCGGCTTGGGCAGGAAAGAGACGCCGACCTCGTCCTGGAGCAGGTCCGAGAAGTCGCTTTCGGCATAGCCCGAGATGAACAGCACGGGCGCGTCACCGAGGAAAGGCCGCGCCTTCTTCAACAGGGCGGGACCGTCGAGGCCGGGCATGATGACGTCCGAGATCATCATGTCGATGGTCCCGGCGTATTCCTCGGCCAGCTCCAGCGCCTGTTCGCCGTCTTCGGCCTCGATGACCTCGTAACCGCGTTGGCGCAGCAGGCGGGCGGCGATGCCGCGCACGGCGGCCTCGTCTTCCACGAACAGGATGCGGCCGGCGCCCGACAGGTCCCGCGGCGCCTTGGCGACCTTTTCGATCACCGGCGTCTCCGCCAGTTCGGCCTCGGCGGCCTCAGGCAGGAAGATGCGGAAGACGGCGCCGCCCTCGGGCGCGTTCGAGACGTTGATGTGGCCGCCGGCCTGTTCGACGATGCCGTAGACGGTGGCCAGACCCATGCCCGTGCCCTCGTTCACCGCCTTCGTGGTGAAGAAGGGTTCGAAGATCTTGTCCAGCAGTTCAGGCGGCACGCCCGGACCGCTGTCGGCGACCTCGATCAGGGCGACGGCGTCGGTGGCCGGGCTGGTCCAGCCGAGGGCGCGGGCCTCGTCGGCGGTCAGGCGGGCGGTGCGGATGGTGACCACGCCGGCGCCCGGCTCGACGACGCCGCGCATGGCGTCGCGGGCGTTGACGGCCAGGTTCATGACCGCCGTCTCAAGCTGGCTCTTGTCGGCCAGGACCACCGGCAGGTCGCGGCCGTAGTCGGTCTCCAGCCGGACGTCCTCGCGCAGCAGGCGGCGCAGCAGGACGGCGAACTCGCCGACCAGTTCGCCGAGGTCCAGACGCTCGCGGCGCACGGTCGACTTGCGCGAGAAGGCCAGCAGCTTGCGCACCAGATCGGCGGCGCGGATGGCGGTCTGGCGGATTTCGTTGAGGCCCTCGTAGGAGGGATCGCCGACGGGATGGCGCTCCAGCAGACCGGACAGTTGCAGCTGGATGGCGGTCAGCAGGTTGTTGAAGTCATGGGCCACGCCGCCGGCCAGCTGGCCCACGGCCTGCATCTTCTGGGCCTGCGACAGCTGAAGCTCCATCGACTTCTGGGCCGAGACGTCGAACAGCCAGATACGCCGTTTGTCGCCCTCGGGAGCCACGTACAGATGCAGCATCTTGTCCGGCCAGGCGCGGGCGATCAACTCGATGGGGCCGGACGAACCGGCGTCCAGCCGGGCGCGGGCCTCGGTCACGAGGGCGGGGTCGAACAGGTGGCCGAAGGCGGCGTCGCGGGCGGCGGCGGGGCCTGTCAGCACCGAGAGGGCGGCGTTGGCCTCCTCGACCTTGCCGGCGAACAGGTCCTCGGCGGCGATGACGGCCGAGCCGAAGGGGGCGCCGGCGGCCATGGCGCGGCTCTCGACGGCGTTCGAGATGGTCGCGGGACGGCTGGTCGCGACGGCGCCGACGGGCAGGACGGCCTCGGGCGCGGCGCGGACGAGGAAGCGCCCCTCCCCGGCGGCGCCGATCAGCACCTCCTGCTCGCGCTCGCCGATGACGACGATGGCGCGGCCCTGCTCGCCGGCGCGGGCCTGGGCGAAGGCCATGTAGAGGGCCGAAGCGGACTTGCCCTTGGGCAGGGCGGTGGTGGCGCCGTTTGCCTCGGCCCATGCGCCGTTGAAGGCGAGGACCTGACCGGTGGCCCAGACCAGGGCGGCGGGCTCGGCCATGGCGTCCAGCAGGTCGACGGCGGCGTCGCCCATCGGCTGGCGGGACTCGCCGCGGGTGAAGGAGAAGAGGCCGATGAGGGCCACGGCGCCGACGGTGAAGATCAACACCAGCCCCGGCGCGCTCATGGGATCGGAGCGGAAGGCGGGATAGGCCAGCGCGCCGACAGCCACGACGAACCCCACCGCCATCAGCAGCAGCAGGGGATCGAAGGCTCGGGCCGGCGGTGCGGTCCTGGGGATTGCGGTCATGGCGCCTCGGCCCGAATCAGAAGGGCGGTTCCGGCGATAGTGGGCCGTATGCCCCCGAGGCGCGAATCCGGCCCTGGCGGTCGAAAAATACCGTTCACACCGTTCACACCGTGCGCTTCGTCCGCAGCGCGGTACGCGTTGCGGAAGCGGCCAGACGCAGTCTGGACGGCGGGTACGTCAGATTTGGACGCAGGCGGAGATCAGGCCGCCTTGCGCTGCTCGGCCTTCTGGTCGCGGGCGGCGTTGATGCGGGCCTCGGCGATGGCGTCGGCGATCTGGTGGGTCGGGCGCTTTTCGGCGGCCGAGCGGTCCAGAACCTCCTCGAAGGTTTCCATCAAGCGCGACAGCTTGGTCTCGACCCAGGCCGGGTCGTAGGCGCTGTTGGTCTGGCGGGCGCGCAGTTCCGAGGCGACGTTGATGATGCCGCCGCCGTTGACGACGTAGTCGGGGGCGTAGAGCACGCCGCGCTCGAAAAGCTTCTGGCCGATGTCGGGGGTGGCCAGCTGGTTGTTGGCGGCGCCGACCACGGCCTTGACCGTCAGGCGGTCGAGGGTCTGAGGGTTCAGCGTCGCGCCGAGAGCGCAGGGGGCGTAGATGTCGGCCTTGACGCCATAGATGGCGTCGGGGGCCACGATCTCGGCATTGGTGCGGGCGGCGACCTCGGCCAGCAGGGCCGTGTTGACGTCCGTCATGATCAGCTTGGCGCCGGCTGCGTACAGCTTGTCGGCCAGATAGCCGCCGACGTGGCCGATACCCTGCACCGAGACGGTCAGGCCGGTCAGATCGTCCTGGTTCCACAGCCGCCTGGCGGCCAGCAGGGTCGAGCGGAACACGCCCTCGGCGGTCACCGGCGACGGATCGCCCGAGGCTTCCGGACCATCGGACAGGCCCAGCACATAGGGGGTGACCTTGCGGGCTTCGGCGATGTCGGCGACCGACACGCCGACGTCTTCCGCCGCGTAATAGATGCCGCCCAGCGTATCGACCGCGCGGCCGAAGGCGCGGAACAGCTCGGGGGTTTTCTGGGTCTTGCTGTCGCCGATGATGACCGACTTGCCGCCGCCCATCTCCAGATCCGCGACGGCGTTCTTGTAGCTCATGCCGCGCGAGAGACGCAGGACGTCCTCGAGCGCCTCGGCGCTGGAGGCGTAGTTCCACATCCGGGTGCCGCCGACGGCCGGGCCGCGGGCAGTCGAGTGAACAGCGATAATCGCGCGCAGGCCGGTCTTTTCATCAAAGACAGCGTGAACGCCTTCGTGGTTCGCGAAGGACGGGGAATCAAACAGCGTCATGCTCACTTGAGCGTCTCCCGGGGTGTTTTTTTGTTGCGCGGGTGCTTACGCCCCGGCGCTTAACACCGCAAGCATGGCGGTTTCGAGACTGGGGTGGGCAGGCTCAGTCCCTCAATGCCGGCAAGACCGGCCCCGCTCCCGACGGCAACGGAGCGGCGGCGTCTCTCAGCCAGGCCTCGACGTCGCGGTAGACCGTCTCCGCCTGCAGGTCCCGGTTCAGGATATGCCAGCCGTCCGGATAGAAGGCGGTGCGAAAACCGGGCCTTTCACCCGCCCGTTCCAGCGCCGCGCGCATCGGTTCCTTCTGGATGACATTGTCGTGGCCGCCATACAGCAGCAGGGTCGGGGCGCGGATGTCGCCGATGTGCAGGGAGGCCTGCTCCATCAGATCCACCAGACCGTAGAGGGCGTCGAACCGGGTCGGCAGGATGCTGTTCGGGTCGCGGCCGTTGCGTATCAGCTCCACCCGGTTGTCCGAGGCCGGCAGGTCCTTCACCGCCCATTCCGGCGCGCCGACGGCCCGGTCGCCCATAGCGCGGGCGGCGACCCAAAGGCCCGCCGAGTTGACGGGTCCCTGAGCCGCCCAGCCCCAAACAGCCGGAGCCAGAAGGATGACGCGATCCGCCGCCGGCGGCCGGTCCGAACCGAAGGCGGCGACGGCGACAGCGCCGCCCATGCTTTCCCCGGCGACGGCGATCAGGGCCCGCGGGTGACGCGCCCGGGCGAGAACCACGGCCGTGCGCAGGTCCTCGGTCATCCGCGCCTCTCCGGCCCAGACGCCGCGGCCGGGCGCCTCGCCGAAGCCGCGCTGGTCGACGGCCCAGGTCTCGATGCCGTGCTCGGCCCACCAGGGACCGGCGAGGCGGAAGGAGGCGCGGCTGTCGTTCATGCCGTGCAGGGCGACGATGACCGCCCATGGCTCGCCATCGGGGGTCCAGCGGGCCAGCGGCAGGCGCGCGCCGTCGTCCATCAGCAGCGTCCGGGCCTCCAGCGCGGGTCCGGCGAAACCGGACGGCGGGGTCATGGGCGGCTGGACGGCGGGCGTGGCGCAGGCCGCGAGGGTCAGGACGACGGTCAGGGCGGCCAGTGCGCGCATCATGGGGTCAGGATGCCACGCACCCGTTCCCTGAGGTAGGGCACGACTTCTCCCTCGAACCACGGGTTCCTCCGCAGCCACGCCGTATTGCGCCACGAGGGATGCGGCATCGGCAGGATCGACGGCGCGTATTCGCGCCACGCCCGCACGGTCTCGGTCATGTTGATCTTCGCCCGGTCCCCGAGCGCCCAGACCTGGGCGTAGCCGCCGACCAGCAGGGTCAGTTCGACGTCCGGCAGTTCGGCCAGCAGCTGCGGCCGCCACAGATCGGCGCAGCGGCGCGGGGGCGGATAATCGCCGCCTTTCGGCGCCGTGCCCGGATAGCAGAAGGCCTGGGCCGCCACGCCCAGCCGGTGGTCGGCGTAGAAGGTCTCGTAGTCGACGCCCATCCACTGGCGGAGCCGGTCGCCGGACGGATCGGTGAACGGAAGGCCGCTTTCGTGGACGCGCCGGCCCGGCGCCTGGCCGCAGATCAGCAGCCGGGTCTCGGGGAAGACGCGGACCACCGGGCGCGGCGTATGCGGAAGATGGCCGAGACAGGCCCGGCATGCGCGGATGTCGGAAAGGACCTGATCCAGGCTCATATGATCACCGTGCATCCCGGCGAATGCCGGGACCCAGATCACAAGCGCGGGCGTCGTGGCATCGAGCGGCGGGCTTTCTGTTCCGCCTCACCAGATTTGGCATCTGGGTCCTGGCATTCGCCGGGATGAGCGGTTCAAAGGGATCAGGCGAAGTCGTCATCGTCCTCGACGACGGGCGGCAGGGCCGCCAGCGCCGCGGCGGTCTCGGCCTCGGTCGGCAGGCGCAGGCGGATCACGCCCTTGAAGGCGTTGGGGTCGATCGCCTTGCCCTTTTTGGTGATGGTCAGCTTGCCCTGACGCATCAGACCGAGGGCGCAGTGCCGCACCTTGGGCAGCATCCGCTGCCACTGTTCGGGCTGCAGTTCCTTGGCCACGTCGGCCGGTTCGATGCTCTTGCCGCCGACGCCCTTGGGGTCGGCCTTCGCCAGTTTTTCGAAGATGGCGGTTTCGATGGGGTCGCTCATCGGGCCTGTATGGTGCATTGCGGGATCAGAAAGAAGGCGGAGTTTTTCGATGGTTCAGAAAGTCACTGTCGCCGAGGGCGAGTTCGCCGGCTGGCAGATGTACGACCTGCACGGCACCTTCGATCAGGTGGTGGGCCCGTTCTACTTCAAACCGGACCCCGACGGACGGATGCGCTGCGCCTTCCGGGCCGAGCCCAAGCACATGAACGCCGGCCACCGGATGCACGGCGGCTGCCTGATGACTTTCGCCGACATCTCGCTGTTCCAGACCGCCTATCAGGAGATGGAGGGCGCCTCGGGCGTGACCGTGTCGCTGGATTCCACCTTCATCGACGGCGCCTATGAGGGCGAGCTGGTCGAGTCGACCGGCGAGGTGGTTCGGGCCGGCAAGAGCCTGATCTTCGTCCGCGGCCAGATCACCGCGGGGGACCGGATCCTGATGACCTACTCTGGCGTGATCCGGAAGTTCGAGAAGCGCGGCTAGCCGTCGATCATCGCCTGTAGCGTGACGCCCATACGCTCGGCCATGCGCTCGCATTGTTCTGCGGTGAAGCCAAAGCCACCGGTTACCTCGCGGCTTACGGCCATGCCCATGATGAAGGCGGCGGCCAGTCTCGCGCTGACGGCGGGGTCCGAACCGCCCACCCATTCCGCGAACGGGCCGTAGAAACGGGCGTTGGCGCTGCGCTGGACGATTTCCATGGCCTTGGTCGAGGAGATGGAGCGCAGCAGGATCAGCAGGCCCTTCAGCTTGCTCTCGCTCTTGGGCTCGAAGATCACCTCGTGCGCGACGCGCTGGCCGAAGGTCTCGCGCTCGCCGCTCATCAGCTCGCCGCCGTTGTCGCAGCTGTCCAGCACGACCTCGAACAGCTCTTCCTTGGAGCCGAAATAGCGGGACACCAAGGCCGCATCCACGCCAACGTCGCCGGCGATGTCGCGCATGCCGACGTCGTCATAGCTTTCGTACGAAAAGCGTTCGCGAGCCGCGTTCAGAATGGCGGCGCGAGTCGCCTCGGCGTTCCTGGGCCGTGGCGCGACGTGGCAAAACAATTCGTGATCTCCGCAATAGCCCCAAAATCCATATGGCTTTGTCATCCGCCGTTGACAAGCGAAACCGCGATCACCATTAAGTCACCGGGCGTTGACTACCGGCATCCCCCCCGTTGGCCGAGTCGACAAGACAGGGATCTACCTTTGATGCGAACCGCGAAGATCGTGGCCGCGGCCGTCCTGATGACGACCGTGCTCTATGGCTGCTCCCGGAAGAGCGAGGCCCAGGCGCCTCCCGCCCCCGCCGTGACCGTCGCCGTGCCGCTGGTGCGCGCGGTGCAGGACTGGGACGAGTTCACCGGCCGGTTCGAGGCGACCCAGTCGGTCGAGGTGCGCGCCCGCGTCGGCGGCTACATTTCAGGCGTCCATTTCCGCGACGGCGACTATGTTCGCCGCGGCCAGCTGCTGTTCACCCTCGATCCGCGCCCGGCGCAGGCTGCACTGGCCTCGGCCCGCGCCCAGCTGGCGCAGGCGCAGGCGCAGATCAGCCTTGCCCAGAGCGAGCTGACGCGATCTGAAACCCTGCTGGCGTCTCAGGCCGTTTCCCAAGCGGAGGTGGACACCCGCCGCGCCAATCTGATGACGGCACGCGCCGCCATCGCCTCCGCCAACGCCAATGTCCGCGCCCGTCAGCTGGACCTCGAATTCACCCGCGTCACGGCTCCGATCTCGGGCCGGGTCTCGGACCGCCGGGTCGATGCGGGCAATCTGGTCGCGGGGGGATCGTCGGCCGCCGACGTCCTGACCACCGTGGTCTCCAGCGCCCCGATCCACTTCGTCTTCGACGGCTCCGAAGCCGTGCTGCTGAAGTACCAGCGTCAGGCCCGCAACGGCGCCGCGCCGATCCAGGTGCGGCTGCAGGACGAGAGCGATTTCACGCGTTCGGGCACGCTCGACTTCACCGACAACGCCGTCGACACCGCCTCGGGCGTGATCCGGTTGCGGGCGCTGATCCCCAACGCCGACGGTTTCCTCAAGCCCGGCATGTTCGGACAGGCCCGGCTGGCCGGGGCCGGAAGCTACAACGCCATGCTGGTGCCCGACGCCAGCGTCGCCACCGATCAGGCGCGCCGCATCGTCTATGTCGTCGCCCGCGACGGCTCGGTCGCGCCGCGCCCGGTGCAGCTGGGGCCGCTGGTCGACGGGCTGAGGGTGGTCCGCTCGGGCCTCGCCCCGACCGACCGCGTCATCATCAACGGCGTCCAGCGCATCCAGCAGCCGGGCATGAAGGTGAAGCCCACGCTGGCGCAGATCCGTCCAACGCCGGCGCGCGCCTCGCAGGCGCCCGTGACCCAGGCGGCGCCCGCCTCCAGCGCCACCTTCGCCAACAGCCTGTCGTCGGTCGACTAAGCCGATGAACATCTCACGCTTCTTCATCGACCGGCCGATCTTCGCGGCCGTGATCGCGGTGTTCATCACCCTGGTGGGCGCCTTCTCCTATCCGCTGCTGCCGCTGTCGCAGTATCCGGAGATCGCACCGCCCACGATCGCGGTGACCGCGGTCTATCCGGGCGCCTCGGCCGAGACCATGGCCGAGACCGTGGCCGCGCCGATCGAGCAGGAGATCAACGGGGTGGAGCGAATGCTCTACGTCTCGTCGTCCTCCACCTCGGACGGGGTGGCGACGGTCACGGTGACCTTCGAGCCCGGAACGAACCTCGAC
>Ga0164305_10000233_pt1 | contig 19568 bp, 19 predicted proteins | sample Whisoiple_237_MG_FD_110215 | JGI IMG/M metagenome (GOLD analysis project Ga0164305, IMG submission 110215) | Soil microbial communities amended with pyrogenic organic matter from upstate New York, USA - Whitman soil sample_237_MG | ecosystem: Environmental > Terrestrial > Soil > Agricultural...
CGTGCCGATCACCGGCGGGATCGGGACGCAGGCGCGCGGCGTGCAGTTCCGTGTCGCCAATCCCGATGATCGCGCGAAAGTCCTGCCGAGGCTCCGCCAGCTGCAGCAACAGACCGGCAATGTGCTGCTCGGGGGCGGCGGCGCCGGCTCGCTCGACGTCAAGGATTCGCCCGACGGCCTGATCCAGGTCACCGTCACCGATGCGGGGATTGCCGACAAGGTGCGCCGCGCTGTCGATCAATCGATCGAAGTCTTGCGCCGCCGCGTCGACGCGCTCGGCACGACGGAACCGAACATTCAGCGCCAGGGCGCCGATCGCATTCTCGTCCAGGTGCCGGGACTGCAGGATCCCGAAAAGCTCAAGGAGATCCTTGGCACCACCGCGAAACTCGAATTCCGCCTTGTCGCCGAGCCGGGCGCCAACCCGGCGGACATCGAACTGCTGGACCAGACGGAAGAACCCGGCAAGCTGCCCGTCGAAAAGCAGGTGATGGTGCAGGGCGAGGACTTGACCGATGCGCAGCCCGGCTTCGATCAGCGCACCAGCGAGCCCATCGTCAATTTCCGCTTCAATATTCGCGGCGGGCAGAAATTCGCCGACGTCACAACGAAGAACGTCGGCAAACCGTTCGCCATCGTTCTTGACAACAAGGTGATTTCCGCGCCGCGCATTTTGCAGCCTATCACCGGCGGCGCCGGTCAGATTTCCGGCCGCTTCACGGTGGAGCAGGCGACCAATCTTGCGATTCTGCTACGTGCCGGCGCCTTGCCCGCTAAACTCAACATCGTCGAAGAGCGAACGGTCGGACCGGGCCTCGGCGAGGACTCGATCAAAGCCGGCGAGCGCGCGGCTTATGTCGGGGCGGCGCTCGTCGTCGGCTACATGCTCATCACCTACGGCATATTCGGCGTGTTCGCTAATCTCGCGTTGTTCGTGCACATCGCTTTCATCTTCGCTGCGCTGGTGCTGCTCGGCGCGACGCTGACCTTGCCGGGCATCGCAGGCATTGTGCTGACGATCGGCATGGCCGTCGACTCGAACGTCCTCATCTACGAGCGCATCCGCGAGGAAGCGCATATGGGCCGCTCGATCATCTCGGCTCTCGATGCCGGCTTCAAGCGCGCCTTCGCGACGATTGTCGATTCCAACGTGACGATGTTCGTCGCCGCCGCGATCCTGTATTTTCTCGGCTCCGGGCCGGTGCGCGGTTTCGCCGTGTCGCTGGCGCTCGGCATTCTGACCACGATCATCACCGCCGTGACAATGACGCGGATGATGATCGCCGTCTGGTACCGCTATGCGCGGCCGACGCGACTGCCCATTTGAGTATCTGACATGAAGCTCCTGCGTCTCGCCCCGGAGAACACGAAATTCGGCTTCATGCGCTTCCGGCGCGTGAGCTATCCCTTCTCCGCTTTCCTGTCGATCGTGTCGGTCACGCTTTTCCTGACCGTCGGCATGAATTTCGGTATCGACTTTGCCGGCGGCACGCTGATGGAGCTGCGCGCCAAATCCGGCACCGCCGACCTCGCGCAATTGCGCTCGACGGGCGAGCACCTCGGCCTCGGCGACATCGAGGTGCAAGGCTTCGGCAGTGCCTCCGATGTGACGCTGCGTTTCGGTCTGCAACCCGGCGGCGATGCGGCGCAACAGGCGGCAGTGGAGAAGGTGCGCAAGGCCGTCGAGGGCGCCTATGAAATCCGCCGCACCGAGGTTGTCGGGCCGCGCGTCTCCGGCGAGCTCGTGCAATCCGGTACGCTCGGCGTCGTCGTCTCGATCATCGCGGTCTTGAGCTATCTCTGGTTCCGCTTCGAATGGCAGTTTGCCGTCGGCGCCGTCATTGCCACCATGCACGATCTGTTGCTGACCGTCGGGTTCTTCTCGATCACGCAGCTCGAATTCAACACGACATCGATCGCGGCAATCCTGACCATCGTCGGCTATTCGCTTAACGAGACGGTCGTCGTGCTCGACCGTATCCGCGAGATGATCCGCAAGTACAAACGCATGTCGACCGCAGACATCATCGACTTGTCGGTGAACGCAGTGCTGCCGCGCACGATCATGACGGCAACGACGGTGTTTTTGGCACTGCTGTCGCTTGTCATCTTCGGCGGCCAGGTAATCCGCTCGTTCTCGCTGGCGATGATGTGGGGGATTTTCGTCGCCACCTACTCCTCCGTCTTCATCTGCTCGCCGATGCTGATTTATCTCGGCCTGCGCAGCGACAGCGTCGAGCCGGCGCCGGTGCCGGAGGAAAAAGTCGAGACAAAGCCGCGCGCCAAGGTGGCCTAAGCCAGACCATGGCGGGCAGTCGACCGGACGGCTTTGTTCCCGGCGCGCATTCGATCGACGCCTACGGTGCCGGCGGTTTCGGCTTTGCCGGCGTGTCGCATCGCGGCTCGATCCTGGCGCTGCCGTCGGGCGTTCTCGCCTGGCCTGTTTCCGACCCGTCGCAGATCGATGTGGAGTCGCTCGCACCGCTGTTCGAGGAGCCGGAAGGCGCAATCGAGCATCTGCTCGTCGGCACCGGGCCCAATTTCGTGCCGCTTGCGCCCGCTCTACGCAAAGCGCTACGCGCCCGCGGGATTGTCAGCGAGCCGATGGCGACCGGCGCCGCGGCGCGCACCTACAATATCCTTCTCAGTGAGAAACGACGGGTCGCTGCGGCCTTGATCGCCGCGCCATGATCGCCGCGCAGGAGGCGGAAACGACCCGCGCCGCGTCGCTCGCGAACCACTATGAACATTGCGGGACACTGGTACACGAGCATGATCGCGACCGCTGGCTTGCGAGCCTGTTCGCGCCAGCAGACAAGCGCCCGCATCTCCATGCCCTTTATGCCTTCAACATCGAGATCGCGCGCATTCGTGATGTCGTCTCGGACCCGATGCCCGGCGAAATCCGCCTGCAATGGTGGACCGAGGCGCTGGAAGATGCCGCGCGTGGCGACGTCCAGGCCCATCCTGTCGCGGACGCATTTCTCGACACGATCGCGAAATTCGGGCTCTCCCGCGCCGATTTCTCCACGCTGATCGAGGCCCGGCGCGTCGACCTTTACGACGATCCGATGCCGGATATGCGGGCTCTCCTTGCCTATTGCGACGCGACGGCCGCATGCCCTTTCCGGGCGGCCGCGAAAATCCTCTCCGGCCAGCCCGCCGGGGAGGCAGCGCATGCCGCCGGAATCGCCTGGGGGATCACCGGTCTGTTGCGGGCATTGCCGCTCCACGCAGCACGCGGGCAATGCTTTTTGCCCGCCGATCTCCTGGCGAGACACGGAACCTCGCGCGCCGATGTGATCGCCCGGCTGGGCACGCCTGAACTGCGCGAAGCCTTGGGCGAGTTGCGGACGATCGCGCGAGACCACCTCGAGCAGGGGCAAGCCTTGGCCGGTTCCATCGCATCGGTTGCCCGTCCAGCTTTTTTGCCGCTGGCGGTGTTGCCACTCTATCTCGCGGCCATGGAGCACCGCGATTCTCATCCTTTTGCCCTGACCGAAGTGCCACTATGGCGTCGGCAGTGGCGGTTTTGGCGCGGAAGCCGGCAGCCCTGATGCCGTCCGGACGCGATGTCCTCCTCTTTCTCGCATTTATCTGCTCACGGAGGCTGGAACTGCCCGATCTTTTGCCTCGCGGGAGGTTATTCTGTCGTCAACAAGCTGAGCAACAGCTCTTTCCAAGTGAGGGGTAATCCAATGCTACGCAAAATCCTAATGGCATCCGTCGCCACCGCCACCATCGCCGGCTCGGCCATCGCGGCCGATCTTCCGTCCCGCAAGGCGCCGCCGCCGGCGTACATTCCGCCGCCCATTCTGAGCTGGCAGGGCTTTTATGTCGGCGTGAACGGCGGCGGCATGTGGAGCAATTCCAAAACCATCACCACCACCGCGGCAGATTTGGGCGTGGCAACGCTTGGAGGGGCCCGCGGCCGCCGCTCTGTCGGCGAACAATACCTTTGGCAACAGCAATAACAACAACCGCTTCGGTTTCCTGGCCGGCGGCCAGTGGGGCTATAACTGGCAGTGGAACCAGATCGTGCTCGGGACAGAGAGCGATTTCCAGGGCACCTTCGACAATTGCCGCAATAACAATAATAACAACGGCTTCTTTTTCTTGGGCAACAACAACAATGGTTGCGTCGTCGGCGGGGTAGGCATCGCGCCGATTGCAGGAACTGCGCTCTCGATGATCACCCAACAAACCGTCGAGCGCCGGATGGATTGGCTCAGCACCTCGCGCGTCCGGGCCGGATATCTCGTTCTCCCGACCTTGCTCCTCTACGGAACCGGCGGCGTCGCCTTCGGGCACATCAGGACGACAAGCCTTATCTCCACGAATGTCATGGGCGTTCCTCCCGGTGCCGTTGTCCCCGGCGTCTCCTTCTACGACGATCGGCGGATCAAGGCCGGTTACACTGCCGGCGGCGGTATCGAATGGATGTTCCTGCCGAACTGGTCGGTTAAGTTTGAGGCGCTGTACTACGATCTCGGCCGCACGACGTTCTATCAGAACTTCGTCCAGCAGCTGGGGAGCGGCCGTTTTGCGGGGCTGGCGCTCTCGAATACCGCCACGCGGACAAGCTTCCGCAACGACGGTGTGATCGCTCGCGCCGGCATCAACTATCACTTCTCCTGGGGTGCGCCGGCGCCGGTCGTCGCGCGCTACTGACCCAAACCGCACGTCTGAAAAGGAAATGCCCGGCCTTGCGCCGGGCATTTCCTTTTCATTCAGCGGCGTGGCGCTGCGGCCCTGATATCCAGGTCTCGAGATCGCGCGCGGCGCGTTCGCTTAAAGCGCGCTTCTTCGCCAGCGCTTTCTCCGGGCCGCGCAGTCTGCGTCCATCCTCCGCTTTCGGCGTGGAGGCGAGCCGCGGGAACAAGCCGAAATTGACGTTCATCGGCTGAAATGAGCGCGGGCCGGCATCGATCGTCTCGATATGCCCGCCCGTAATATGGCTGACCAGCGCGCCGACTGCGGTCGTAGCGGGCAGGGGCGCCAGCGCCTCGCCACGTCGTTCCGCTGCGGCGAAACGCCCGGTGATCAATCCGATCGCGGCACTCTCCACATACCCCTCGCAGCCGGTGATTTGTCCGGCAAAACGCAAGCGCGGCTGAACCTTTAGCCGCAACTGCTCATCCAAAAGCTTAGGCGAGTTGAGAAACGTGTTGCGATGCAGGCCGCCGAGGCGCGCGAACTCGGCATTCTCCAGACCCGGAATCAGGCGCAAGACTTGTTTCTGCGCACCGTGCTTCAGCTTCGTCTGGAAGCCGACGATGTTGTAGAGCGTGCCGAGCGCATTGTCCTGCCGCAGTTGTACGACCGCATAAGGCTTGCGCTCCGGCGCATGCGGATTGGTAAGGCCGAACGGCTTCATCGGTCCGTGGCGTAACGTCTCGCGACCGCGGGCCGCCATGATCTCGATCGGCAGGCAGCCGTCGAAATAGGGCGTGCCTTCGAATTCACGAAACTCGCTGGTTTCCGAGGCGAGTAGCGCGTCGACGAAGCTTGCGTAATCGTCGCGCGATAGCGGACAATTGATGTAATCGGCGCCGGTGCCGCCCGGGCCCGCTTTGTCGTAGCGCGACTGGAACCAGGCTTTGTCCATGTCGATCGAATCGTGATGGACGATCGGCGCGATCGCGTCGAAGAAGGCGAGCTCGTCCTCGCCGGTGATGCCGCGGATGGCCTCGGCCAATCCCGGCGAGGTCAGCGGTCCGGTGGCGATGATGACACTGTCCCAATCGGCGGGCGGCAGGCCGGCGATCTCTTCGCGGCAGATATCGATCAATGGCTCTGCGGCGATGGCTGTCGTGACAGCGCTGGCAAAGCCATCGCGATCGACCGCCAACGCGCCGCCCGCCGGCACCTGGTGTGCATCCGCGCAGGCCATGATCAGCGAACCGAGCGCTCGCATCTCGCGGTGGAGAATGCCCACCGCATTCGTCGCCGCATCGTCCGAGCGAAAGGAATTCGAGCAGACGAGCTCGGCAAGACTGTCGGTGCGGTGCGCGTCGGTGACGCGAACCGGCCGCATCTCGTGCAGCACGACGGGCACCCCGGCGCGGGCGATCTGCCACGCCCCCTCCGAGCCAGCCAGGCCGCCACCGATTACGTGGAGGGGTTCCATGCGCCGCTCTTAGCGGCTTCGATGAGAGTGCTCAAACGAAAGCGCCCGCCGGGGGAGGAACCGGCGGGCGCGTCGCACATGCAGACGGGGAGGCTGCAGGCTGGAAAATTCAGGAGAGCGGCGTCAGGCGCGCAACGCTTTCCGCGTGACGAACTCGATGTCGGCGCGGGAAATGCCGAGATCGTGAAGCTCACGATCGGAGAGCTGATAAAGCTCGCGCACGGCGGCGCGCTGACGGCGCCAATCCTTGATTTTATGGGTGATGTCCCTGATGGTCATCGACCGCTCCTTTGGTTGAGCCGGCCGGGGCGGAAACGTCCCGAGTCGGGTGTTGCTGCGATGGGAAAGGTAATCCCGATCCGGGAACTTAGAACCCAGCTCGACCATAGAGCAGATATGCACTGCATGCATGCGTCTGCCCATATGCGCTGATTTGTCCTAGGAAAATCAGTTAGCCCTGCGACATTCTGCGCAAGAAATGCATGGCTTGGAGGTAATCTGCAGCATTTTTCTGCTACGCCGGCTATTCCGCCGCCGGTTCAGCCAAGAAGCTTATCGTAGTCAGAATGCGAGCCTATCCAGAACCACAGAAGCCCGTCATCGACTTCGGCCGCCAGAGCACGATAACGGCGGCCAATCCGGACAGACCAGTACGGACCAACCTTCTTGAGGTGCAGCGAAGGATGTCGTGGGTCGCGCTTCATCAGGGCGTATAACGCATCCGCCTGACTCCGGATCTGTTGGGGAAGCGCTTGGTGGGCAGTCCAAAACGAGGCACTTGCGAAATGCCTCATATCTCGCGAGCGGCCCCCTCGCGGAATTCTTTCAGAGCAGATTGTGCGAGCTGATCGAGCTTTCCGTCACGGGCGTCCTGTTCAATTTTGGCGTCGAAGCGGATCGCGTCGAATTCTTCGAACCATGCGCGAAATGCTTCCAGCTCCTGTGGCGGGAGTCCGCGGACCGCCTGTTCGATCGCCTCGAGCTTAGTCATCGGTCCTTACTCCGCCGCCTGCGCCGGCTTCGGCGGCCGGCGCTGCAGCACGTTGCGCAGAAAACGCCCCGTATAGCTCTTCGACGCCTTGACGATCTCCTCCGGCGTGCCGGTCGCAACGATCTCGCCGCCGGCGTCGCCGCCCTCCGGCCCCATGTCGATGATCCAGTCGGCGGTCTTGATCACTTCGAGATTGTGCTCGATCACGACAATGGAATTTCCCTGCTCGACGAGCTGATGCAGCACTTCGAGCAGCTTGGCGACGTCATGGAAATGCAGCCCTGTCGTCGGCTCATCGAGAATGTAGAGCGTGCGGCCGGTCGAGCGCCGCGACAATTCCTTGGCGAGTTTCACGCGTTGCGCCTCGCCGCCTGAGAGCGTCGTTGCCTGCTGGCCGACCTTGATGTAGCCCAAACCCACGCGCGACAGCGTCTCCATCTTTTCGCGGATCGACGGCACCGCCTTGAACAAATTGCCGGCTTCCTCAACCGTCATGTCGAGCACGTCGGCGATCGATTTTTCGCGATATTTTACTTCCAGCGTTTCGCGATCGTAGCGCTTGCCGTGACAGACGTCGCAGGTGACGTAGACGTCCGGCAAAAAGTGCATCTCGATCTTGATCAGCCCGTCGCCCTGGCACGCCTCGCAACGCCCGCCCTTCACGTTGAATGAGAAACGCCCCGGCGCGTATCCGCGCGCCTTTGCCTCCGGCAGGCCGGCGAACCATTCGCGGATCGGCGTGAACGCGCCCGTATACGTCGCCGGATTGGAGCGCGGCGTGCGGCCGATCGGCGACTGATCGATGTCGATCACCTTATCTAGGTATTCGAGCCCGTCCAACCGATCGTGCGGGGCAGGGTGCTCTAATGCGCCGTTAAGCCGCCGTGCCACCGCTTTGTACAGCGTGTCGACGATGAGCGTCGACTTGCCGCCGCCGGATACGCCGGTGATGCAGGTGAACAAACCGAGCGGCACTTCCGCCGTGATATTTTTCAGATTGTTACCGCGCGCGCCGATGAGTTTCAGCTTGCGCCCGGGCTGCGGTTTGCGCCGCTTGCCGGGCAGGCGCACCTGCCGTGCGCCGGTGAGATATTGCCCGGTCAGCGAATTTGAATCCGCCATGATATCGGCGGGCGTGCCTTCGGCAACGATTTCGCCGCCGTGGATGCCGGCGCCGGGCCCGACATCGACGACGTGATCGGCGGTGAGGATCGCATCCTCGTCGTGCTCGACAACAATGACAGTGTTGCCGAGATCGCGCAGGCGCTGCAGCGTTTCCAAGAGGCGTGCGTTGTCACGCTGATGCAGCCCGATCGACGGCTCGTCGAGCACATACAGAACGCCGGTCAGTCCCGAGCCGATCTGCGATGCCAAACGAATGCGCTGGCTTTCGCCGCCCGACAGCGTACCGGCGCCGCGTGACAGCGTCAGATATTCGAGCCCGACATCGACAAGAAAGGCGAGGCGCTCGCGGATTTCTTTCAGGATGCGCGCGGCGATCTCGTTGCGCTTGGCATCGAGGCGATCGGGTAGGGCGGTGAACCACTCCGCCGCCGCTTTCACCGACAGGTCCGACACATCGGCAATGTGTGAGCCGCCGACGCGCACCGCGAGCGCTTCCGGTTTCAACCGATGGCCTTTGCACGCGGTGCACGGCGTTGCGGCCATGTAGCGGCCGATCTCCTCGCGCGCCCATTCGCTTTCGGTTTCGAGATAACGGCGCTCGAGATTTTTCACCACGCCCTCGAACGGCTTCTTCACGTCATAGGCGCGAAGTCCATCATCGTAGGAGAAGCGGATCGGTTCTTCATCCGAGCCATAGAGGATCACGTCCTGCGCACGTTTCGGCAGGTTCTTGAACGGCGTATCCATGCGGAACTTGTAATGCTTACCGAGCGCTTCGAGCGTCTGCTGGTAATAGGGCGAGGTCGAGCGCGCCCATGGTGCTACCGCGCCTTTTCGCAGCGTCTGTTTCGGATCGGGAACGACGAGATCGGCATCGACCCGCTGCTCCGAGCCGAGCCCTCCGCAAACCGGGCACGCACCGAACGGATTGTTGAAGGAGAAAAGCCGCGGCTCGATTTCCGGAATCGTGAAGCCGGAGACGGGGCAGGCGAACTTTGAGGAGAAGGTGATTCGTTCTGGCGAATTGCGCGTAGCGAGTAGCGAATTGTTCTTCGTTCTATTCGCTATTTCGCTATTCGCTATTTCGCTCCGCGCCGCGGCTTCATCTGCAAATTCAACAATCGCGATCCCATCCGCTAGCTCAAGCGCCGTCTCAAAACTGTCGGCGAGCCGCGCCGCAATATCAGGGCGCACGACAATGCGGTCGACCACGACGTCGATGTCGTGTTTCAGCTTCTTGTCGAGCGCCGGCGTTTCATCGATCGAATAGAACTTGCCGTCGACCTTCAGCCGCTGGAAGCCCTTCTTCTGAAAGTCGGCGATCTCCTTGCGGTATTCGCCCTTGCGGCCGCGGATGACCGGCGCCAGCAGATAGAGCCGCGTGCGCTCCGGCAGCGTCAGCACCCGATCGACCATCTGGCTGACCGTCTGGCTTTCGATTGGCAGACCGGTTGCCGGCGAATAGGGAATGCCGACACGCGCCCAGAGGAGGCGCATGTAATCGTAGATTTCGGTGACGGTGCCGACGGTCGAGCGCGGGTTTTTCGACGTCGTCTTCTGTTCGATCGAGATCGCCGGCGACAGCCCGTCGATTTGGTCGACGTTGGGCTTCTGCATCATTTCGAGGAACTGCCGCGCGTAAGCCGACAGCGACTCGACGTAGCGGCGCTGGCCTTCGGCATAGATCGTATCGAAAGCGAGCGACGACTTGCCCGAACCCGACAGGCCGGTGAAGACGACCAGCTTGTCCCTGGGAATCGTCAGATCGACATTCTTGAGGTTGTGCTCGCGCGCGCCGCGGACCGCAATCACCCGGCCGCCGCCGAAATCCCGGCGCCGGGCAAAAATGTCGGGCATGTCGGCGGAAGCGCCGGCCTTGGCTTTGGAGCGCGCCATAAAGCTCAGTCTGAACGGGCGGAAAACCCGAATTTAAGGGCTCCCGCCCGGTTTGCCATTGCGGGTCGAAGAAATCCACTGTTCTCTTTATGTACGCGGCTGCCCGCAAAGGCTGAACCGCTTGAAGCGGTTCGACATTGACACAGTTGAGAAACAAGGCTCGCTCAAGGCCAAGGTGGCGTAGACAAACTGCGCCGTTTGAGGAGGTGAGCATGGTTGCGGCAACGACGCGCGGGATGAGCACCACACCAGCGGCCCGCCCCACCACCCGCAAACCCTGGTACCGCGTCCTCTATATCCAGGTTTTGACCGCCATCGTGCTCGGCGCGCTCATCGGTTGGCTGTTTCCGGACTTCGCCAAGAACGACTGGATCAAGGCGATGGGCGACGGCTTCGTCAAGCTCATTAAGATGGTGATCGCGCCGATCATCTTTTGCACCGTCGTGTCCGGCATTGCGCATATTTCCGAAGTGCGAAAGGTCGGCCGCGTCGCGGTGAAGGCGCTCGTCTATTTCGAAATCGTATCGACCTTCGCGCTCGTGCTCGGCCTCATCGTCGGCAACGTGCTGCATCCGGGAGCCGGCTTCTCCGGCAAGGCGGACGCCGGCGCCGTTGCCAGTTACGCCAAGCAGGCGAGCGAAATGAAATCGGTCGATTTCGTCCTGCACATAATTCCCGATTCCGTCGTCGGCGCCTTTGCGCAAGGCGAGATTTTGCAGGTTCTGTTATTCTCGATTCTCTTCGGCTTTGCGCTGATGGCGCTCGGCGACAAAGGCGCGCCGGTGCGCACGTTCGTCGACGATGTCGCGCATGCGATGTTCGGCGTCATCGCGCTGATCGTGAAGGCGGCGCCGATCGGCGCGTTTGGCGCGATGGCCTACACGATCGGCCGCTACGGACCGCAAGCGCTCGGCAACCTCGCCGGCCTGATTGCAACGTTCTATCTCACTGCCGGCGCGTTTGTCTTCCTGGTGCTCGGCACGATCGCTTGGTTCGCCGGCTTCTCGATCTTCAAATACCTCCGCTACATCAAGGATGAGCTCCTCATCGTGCTCGGCACGAGCTCGTCGGAAAGCGCGCTGCCGCAATTGATGGAAAAGCTCGAGCGGCTCGGCTGCTCGAAACCGGTCGTCGGACTGGTCGTGCCGACGGGTTATTCCTTCAATCTCGACGGCACCAACATCTATATGACGTTGGCGACATTGTTCATTGCGCAGGCACTCGGCGTGTCGCTGAGTTTCGGCGAGCAGATGACGATCCTCATCGTCGCGATGCTCACCTCGAAAGGTGCGTCTGGCGTAACCGGCGCGGGTTTCATCACGCTTGCCGGCACGCTCGCGGCGGTGCGGCCGGAGCTCGTCCCCGGCATGGCGATCGTGCTCGGCATCGACAAGTTCATGAGCGAATGCCGCGCGCTGACCAACATCTGCGGCAACGGCGTCGCGGCGATCGTCGTCTCGGCCTGGGAGGGCGAACTTGATCGCGACAAGCTCGCGGCGGGTTTGAACCAGGAGATCGATCCTTCCGACCTCCAGGAGGCTGTGGCCACCGGATAGGCGGGAACATCCGCCCGGCTGCCCTCGTTGTCCGGCCGCCAGTAGGTCGAACGGGGTGAGCGATGCCGGAAATCATCTTCAACGGGCTGTTCAGGGTGATTGCCATGCGCCTGGTGACGCCCGGCAATTGGTATATCGGCTTCCGCTCGAAGGTGTCCGGCAAGCTTTTCGCCATCCTCGATGATCCGACCGGAACCGGACAGCTGCGTGCCGGCGGCAGCGGCACATTCGAAGTGGAGACGCCGGAGACCGGTTCGATCGAGCGGTTTTCGGGCGCCGATCTTCTCGTCTTCCAGGCCGCCACGGCGCGGCTTGAGGAGCCGGTGGAATAGCCGGTACGTCAGGCTTGACGAAGGGCGCCGCTTTATTAGAACATAATGAGAACACGGGCGAGCTGGCACAGGACCAGCTGAGGATTATGTGGACGGCGCATGTCGAGCGCCGGAAGTTCGCGCGTGAGCCGCGATGATCTGGTTAGATCGCGGCGATAGAGCGGAGCAGCGTCATGTCTGGCAGCGTCAACAAGGTCATCCTCATCGGCAATCTCGGACGCGATCCGGAAGTGCGCCGGCTGAATTCCGGCGACAGCGTCGTCTCCTTCTCGCTGGCGACGACCGAGTCCTGGCGCGACAAGACGACCGGCGAGCGGCGCGACCGCACCGAATGGCACAATGTCGTGATTTTCAACGAGAATCTCGGCAAGATCGCCGAGCAGTACTGCAAGAAAGGCTCGAAGATTTACATTGAGGGCCAGCTGCAGACGCGCGAATTCACCGACAAAGACGGCAATCAGCGCAAGACCACCGAGGTCGTGCTGCAACGGTTCCGCGGCGAGCTCACTCTGCTCGACAGCCGCAATCGCGGCGGCGAGGCGGGGGAAGAGCGCGGCGCGAGCGGCAGCTTTGGGCGGACCTCGCCGATGGAGCAGCGCCGGCCGGCAACCGTCGGCGGCAGCAAAATGGCCGATGCGCTCGACGACGATATTCCGTTCTAGCTGGTGCGGCACCAAATAAGTCTCGCGGGTCCTCGCAGCGGTCTGCCACGCCATCTAACCGTGTGAATTCCGCCATCCTATGCAGTTCGCCGCGCTTCCATAGCGCCGCGGCTAGAGGAAACCTCGTTCCGTGCAAATGAGGGAGACTCTGGATGTTCTGAATCGCATGGTGGCGGATCGTGTCATCGGCCGATATGCAATCGGACGCGCGGTCGCCACTTACAATTATATCGAAGCCACGGTCACTGACGATCTGGACATTCTGATTGCCGTCGATGCCTTTGAGGAACGACCCAGGTCTAGCCTGGTCCTGCTCACGCCGATTACGCAGTATCTCGCCGAGCGCGGATATACGGAGTGGCGCAACGAGGGAATTGTTATCGGCGGATGGCCCGTACAGTTTCTGCCCGTCTCCAGCAAACTGGACGCTGAAGCCTTAGATCACGCGCTCGACCACGTGATCCGAATCGGGGTGAGCGATTCGGTCGAGACGCGAATATTGCGGGCCGAACATCTGGTGGCGATCGCGCTCAAGGTTGGACGTCCAAAAGGTCATATTCGCATCGCTCAATTTCTGGAAGCAGGTGCCGTCGATACGGCCTACCTCTGCGCCATCCTCGGCCGGCACGGTCTTCGATCACGGTGGCAGGAATTCTGTGATCGCGCTGGGATTTCCAACCCATGCGAGCTACATTCTGCCCCCGATGACCGATAAGTACCCCGACATATCCGACATACTGAGGCGCAAGGCGGAAGGCCGCCGGAGCCGCGCCGCCCGGACTTTTGTCGAAAAAGTCGCCGATATCGAAGCGTTGCGAGAGCGGCTTGCACCGATGAAGCAACGGCGAGCGCAAACTCAGCACGAGCGGAATGCGCCCAAGTCGGAATTTTAAAACCGCGAGCCGAGACCGTTCAGCTCCGCGACGTTTTCACACTTCCTCTTCGACCCGCTTTGCATGCGGCAATCGTGTCGGCCGCAGCAGGAAAGAGGGGACGTGATCGCCGAGTCCGACCGGCGCGGAGTCGCGCTCGCGCCCGGGCGCGTCGCGGCGAGGCGGATGCCGCCGTTCGCCTTGATGTGAGCCAGCTGGTGGGCGGCCCTCCTGCCGGGGCTGATGGTGTTTCGTCCGCTCATCGGGGCGCGTCTCGCGGGGGCTATGCTCGCCGTCGCGTGCGCGCGGCGGACGCGATCTCTGTTCGCCCTGAGCACGCGGTTGCTCGCCAACGGACTCCGGCCGTTTAGCCGAGTGGCGGCCGCTACGACCGGCTGACGGTCTTTGCCCACGGCCACGTCGCGCCGGGGCTTCTTCTCCCGGCCCGAGCTCATCTGGATGCGGGCCTTGCCACTCGATCTTGTTGCCGATCAGTCGCTCGATCGAGTCGACATATTTTTGGTCGTCGCGGGTGACGAGCGTGAGCGCCGTGCCGCTGCGGCCGGCGCGGCCCGTGCGGCCGATGCGGTGCACGTAATCTTCGGCATGAATCGGCACATCGAAATTGTAGATGTGCGACACGTCGGGAATATCGAGACCGCGCGCCGCAACATCGGAGCAGACGAGAAGATCGACGTCGCCGGTCTTGAATGCTTCGAGCGAGGCCATGCGGGCGCGCTGATCCATGTCGCCATGCAGGGCGCCGACGGGGAAACCGTGTTTCAAAAGCGACTTGTGCAGCAGGACGACATCGCGCTTGCGGTTGCAGAAGACGATCGCGTTCTTGAGATCATCGGCAGAGCGCAGAAGCTGACGCAACGTTTCGCGCTTGTCCGGACCGCCGCGGGTCGCGACGAGATGCTGGGCGATATTGTCGGCCGTTGTCGCGGCGCGCGCGACTTCGACGCGCACGGGATTTTGCAAGAAGGTTTCTGTAAGTCGCGTGATTTCCGGCGGCATCGTCGCGGAGAAAAACAAAGTCTGCCGAGTGAATGGCACGAGCTTGCAGATGCGTTCGATGTCGGGAATGAAACCCATGTCCAGCATGCGGTCGGCTTCGTCGATGACGAGAATCTCAATGCCGGTGAGCAACAGCTTGCCGCGTTCGGAGAAATCGAGAAGCCGCCCGGGCGTCGCGATCAATACGTCGGCGCCGCGCGTGATCTTGGCTTCCTGATCGCCAAAGGAAACGCCGCCGATCAAGAGCGCGACGTTTAGTTTGTGGTTGACGCCATATCTGATGAAACTCTCTTCGACTTGCGCGGCGAGTTCGCGTGTCGGCTCCAGGATCAGTGTGCGCGGCATGCGGGCGCGGGCGCGGCCTTTCTCGAGGCGCGACAGCATCGGCAAAACAAAGGCCGCCGTCTTGCCGGTGCCTGTCTGCGCGATGCCGAGAATGTCGCGGCCGGCGAGGGCATGCGGGATGGCTTGTGCCTGGATGGGGGTAGGGGTGGTGTAGCCGGAGGCCTCAACGGCGCTAAGCACCTTTTCGCTGAGGCCGAGTTCGTTGAATGTCATTTGGTTCCTGAATGCGGCAAGCGTGCAGAACTTAAACCGCGGGATTTACGGGCGCTTCGGCCCGTCATGAGCTTTGGACTGCTCTCAAATGCGAGACTTTTGGCGATTCCGCCGTCTCGTTGCACTGCAACGGAGGTAAGCGGTAATTACGTCAAGTCAATGATAGATAGCCCGCCGTCCGGATTAATCCGGTCAGTTCCTTGCCAATACACAGGTACTGAGCAGCATCGGCGGCCCCCCGGCGGGGGCGACCATGCTGACTGTGCGCACGCCGCCATGGCAGGCGGGCTGCAGCGTGGCTTCCCCGAATTGGCCGTAGCCGTGAAGTTGCTCTGGCGTGCTGCGGGCGCAGGAGAGCCGGATATGCGTGCCTTCGCAGCCGGAACTGCACGGGCGAGCCGTTCCAAGTCGGTTTGGTTTTCGGCTGCTATGGCGACCTGGTTTCGCGACGCGAGCGGCGCCTCGAGCACCCGTACGCCGATCAGTGAGTCGAGCGCCAAACCGCTCGCAATAACCGCGAGCCGGGGCGTCGAGACGCCACGCTGGTTCTTGAAGAAGAACGCAACCCGCATCGATTGCCGCCCCGCCCGGATGGAGAGAGGTAAGCGCAATCTTGCTACGAAGCTTTTAATTTTAACGATCGACCCGAAGGGGCAACTCACGCGCGGTTAAATATCGACTAATTCCGCCTCCGACGCGAAGCTCGCGCGCTCCTGAATGAAGGCGAAACGTGCCTCCGGCTTGGTGCCCATCAGCCGCTCGACAGTATCCCCGGTCTCCTCGCGCTCCTCGGCATCGATAACCACTTTCAAAAGGGTGCGTTTGCGTGGGTCCATCGTGGTTTCCTTGAGCTGGTCCGCCCGCATCTCGCCGAGCCCCTTGAAACGGCTCACCTCGATCTTGCCTTTGCCGGTCAGCTCTTTGGCGATCAGTTCCTCGCGGTGCTTGTCGTCGCGCGCGTAGACGCTTTTCGCCCCCTGCGTCAGCTTGTAGAGCGGCGGCACCGCGAGATAGAGGTGCCCGCCGTCGATGAGCCGCGGCATCTGGCGATAGAAGAAGGTGATCAACAGCGAGGCAATATGGGCGCCGTCGACGTCGGCGTCCGTCATGATGATCACTTTGTCGTAGCGCAAATCATCGTGCCGATAATGCAAGCCGGTCCCGCAACCTAGCGCCTGGACAAGATCGGCGAGCTGCTGGTTGGCGGAAAGCTTGTCGCGCGTCGCTGAGGCGACATTGAGGATCTTGCCGCGTAGGGGCAGCACGGCCTGGCTGGCGCGGTCGCGGGCCTGCTTCGCCGAGCCGCCGGCAGAATCGCCTTCAACAATAAAGATTTCAGCGCCTTCCGCGGAAGAATTCGTGCAATCCGCGAGCTTGCCGGGGAGCCGCAGCTTCTTGATCGCGCCCTTGCGCGCGATGTCTTTTTCGGCCTTGCGGCGCTGGCGTTCCTCTGCGCGCTCGATCGCCCAATCGAGCAGCTTCGTCGCCTGCGTCGGCGCGGCCGCAAGCCAATGATCGAAAGCATCGCGCACGGTCGTTTCGACTAGGCGCGAGGCGTCGGCATTCATCAGCCGGCTCTTGTTTTGGCCCTGGAATTCCGGATCGCGCAGGAAGACCGAGATCATCGCGGCGCAGCCGCCCATCACGTCCTCGGTCGTGACATTGGCGGCGCGCTTGGCCTGGTTGATCCGCTCCGCGTGGTCTTTCAGGCCGCGCAGTAAGGCCAAGCGAAAGCCCGCCTCGTGCGTGCCGCCATCCGGCGTCGGGATCGTGTTGCAATAGGAGCTGACGAAGCCGTCGTCCTCCGCAAGCCAGGCGGCGGCCCATTCGATCGAGCCATGGCCGCCTTCACGCGTGATCTTGCCGGAGAAAGCCTCCGGCGTGACGCGGTCCTTATGCTCCGTTTCGCGGGCGAGATAGTCCGTCAGGCCGCCGGGGAAGCGGAATGTTGCTTCCGGCGGAATGTCGGTGCCGGGCTCAATCAGCTCGGTCGCGCATTTCCAGCGTATCTCGACGCCGCCAAAGAGGTACGCCTTCGAGCGCGCCATCCGGAACAGACGGGCAGGGCGGAAATGCACGTTCTTGCCGAAAATCTGCTCGTCCGCCTTGAACCGAACTTTGGTGCCGCGGCGATTGGCGACACGGCCGAGTTCCTGCAGCTTCCCCTGCGCCACACCGCGCGAAAACGTCTGCCGATAGAGCTGCTGACCGCGCGCGACCTCCACTTCGAGCCGCTCGGAGAGTGCGTTGACGACCGAGACGCCGACGCCATGCAGTCCGCCGGAGGTCTGGTAGGCGCCGGAATCGAATTTCCCGCCGGCATGCAGCGTCGTCATGATGACTTCGAGCGCCGACTTCTTCGGGAATTTCGGATGCGGGTCGATCGGGATCCCGCGGCCGTTGTCGATAACCGAAATCCAGCCGCCCGGCTCGACGCTGACTTCGATGAAGGTGGCGTGGCCGGCCACCGCCTCGTCCATTGAATTGTCGATGACCTCGGCGAAGAGGTGGTGCAGGGCAGCTTCGTCGGTGCCGCCGATATACATGCCGGGGCGGCGGCGGACGGGCTCGAGCCCCTCCAGGACCTCGATCGAGGCGGCGGTATAACCGCTTTCGCCCGGCGTTCCGTTGAGGCGGGCAGGGGCGTTGCGCGCGGCAGCGCCGCCCACAGCTGGCTTACGCGCTGTTGCACCACTGAAAAGATCCGCGCCCTTCGCCATGCGCCGCTTCACCTCTGATTCGCCTCCGATGATACGCCAGGATTGTGCGCTGATCGGGCCCGCGAGCGGAGATTTCCGCCTTTCCGTTACGCGCCCTTAAGCCCGCTCACATAGGCTCTCGCGATGTCGTTCGCCAAAGAGCCGCTGACGATCGTGCTTTGCCTCGACCACGCCTTCGTGTCGGGCGGGCAGGCCAAGGTCGCTTTCGACAGCGCCATCGGCCTCAAGGGCACCGGCCGATCGTCTTTGCCGCGGCGGGTCCCGTGGACGACGCGCTCACGGCGGCCGGCGTCGAGGTCGTCTGTCTAGGCCAGCGCGACCTTCTCGGCAATCCGTCGCGGCTCGCCGCAGCAGTGCAGGGGACTTGGAACAGCTCGCGCGGCTGCTCGGCAGTCTGCCGGCAGAGCGCACGATCGTCCACGTGCATGGCTGGGCGAAGGCGCTGTCGCCCTCGATTGCGGTGCCGATCGCGCGGTCCGGTCTGCCGGCGGTCTATACAATCCACGAATATTTTCTCTTCTGCCCGAACGGCGGCTTCTACAATTACCAGCGCGGCCACACGTGCAGCCTGGAACCGCTTTCGGCCGCCTGCTGGGCAACGCATGCGATTCCCAGAACTACGCACGCAAGCTCTGGCGCAATGCCCGGCTGACGCTGGCGCGCGATATTGCGCATCTGCCGCAGGTTTTCTCCGACTACATCGCGATCTCGCGGTTTCAGGTGGATGTCGTTGGCGAGCTGCTGCCGGCGGGAAGTCGGCTGCATCTCGTCTCCAATCCGATCGACGTGCCGGACCTCGGGGCGAAGCCTTCGCCGGCGCAGGGCGACATCATCTTTGTCGGACGTATCTCGGCCGAGAAGGGGCCTTTGCTGTTTGCGGAGGCCGCCCGGCGCGCCGGCATCGTGCCGGTCTATATCGGCGACGGTCCCGCCGCGGCGGAATTGCAGGCGAAATATCCCGAGGCGCGGCTGCTCGGGTGGCAATCCGGCGACGCCGTGCGCGCGGCGATCCGCGCCGCCCGCGCGCTGGTCTTTCCCTCGCCCTGGTACGAAGGCCAGCCGCTGACGGTGCTCGAAGCCAAGGGGCGGCACGCCGATCATCGTCGCCGACGGCTGCGCCGGACGGGAGGAGGTTGAGGATGAGGAGGCCGGTTTGTGGTTCGCGAGTGCCGACGTCGGCGATCTCAGCCGCACGCTCATCCGCATCCGCGACGACTCGCTGGTGACCGGACTCCCGGAAGGTGCGTACACGAGCTTCTGGTCCGATCCGCCGACGCGCGCACGCCATGTCTGAGCGGATCCTCACTGTCTATCGCAGCATGCTCGCGCCACAGCCTGCCGCCCACACATTGCCAAGAGAAGCGGCAGAATGAGGCTGTGACACGGAAACCGCTGCCCACATTTTTTGCGGGACGCGGAGCTTTCTTAGGAACGAATCGGCTCAGCTTGGATTATTCTTGCGACCAGTCCTGACGGATGAGCCGCACGATGACGCGCAGGCGCTATACGACCCTCTCCCTCTCGCAGGCGGCGGAGGCGGCGGGATTCGCCACAGCCTGCAACTTCGAGCCGGCGGAGCCGGCCCAACCTATGCCGCTGTCGCGATGGATTGCGGGAAAAATTTTCAGCCGCCTTGAAGGGCTGCGAACGGTTCTCGCGTCGCTCTCAATTCTTTAACTACCTCAACCTCAACCTCAACCTCAACC
>Ga0164305_10000234_pt1 | contig 19533 bp, 18 predicted proteins | sample Whisoiple_237_MG_FD_110215 | JGI IMG/M metagenome (GOLD analysis project Ga0164305, IMG submission 110215) | Soil microbial communities amended with pyrogenic organic matter from upstate New York, USA - Whitman soil sample_237_MG | ecosystem: Environmental > Terrestrial > Soil > Agricultural...
CTCTGCTTTTAGTAATATCCGGGCAAATGGCTTAATTGCCATCTCTTTAGAAGAAGGCGATCAACTGCGATGGGTGCGTCTGGCGCGTGTGGAAGATAGTATTATCATTGGCGCACGCCAGGGTAAGGCAATTCACTTTAGAGCCAGTCATGAGCAACTCCGTCCTCTTGGTCGAGATACCAGAGGAGTGAGAGCCATGAAGCTGGAAGCAAAAGATGAGTTAATTGGGATGGATATTCTTCCAGGCGCACTGATTGCCAACCTAGAGCAGGACTCCACAGAAACTGATTCTGATGCTGAAGACCTGAATGAGGAAGATTTGGGCAATGTTAGTGCCCAAGAGCCTTGTGTCCTAATTATTACCATGGGTGGGTACGGCAAGCGGGTGCCAGTTTCACAGTTCAAACTCTATAACCGCGCCACTAAAGGGAAAATTGCCACTAAGTTCCGTTTGCCAAAAGATCAACTCGCTGCTCTGATGGTGGTTAACCAAGGGGATGAGTTGATGATGGTGACTAGCCGAGGGATTATCATTCGTCAGGCGGTCGATGCGATTTCTCACCAGTCTAGAATGGCTACGGGAGTTAGGGTGCAGCGCTTAGATGAGGATGATGCGATCGCGGCAGTTGCCTTAGTCCCTCCCACCAACGGCGAGGAAGAGGAAGTTACTGAAGCCTAAAGGATGAAGTTTTAACCTTATTCCGCATCTGAGGGCTTACGCAACGCTGCGTAAGCCCTCTTCATTTATAGGCAATTTCTACTTTAAAATCTAAGAGGGTATAACTTTAAAAATATGTCATACAGTGATTTTAAAACTATTGATCAAGCCGTTTCTGCACTTCACTTAATTGTTGAAGATATTCCCCATTTATTTAGCTATATTTTACCTATTGAACCTTCACAAAAGCTAAAAGAAACGCTAGAGGAAACCTTAGATTTGGCGGCGAGTATTAGTACAGAAAAAGCTCGCTCTGAATTAATTATTACGCCTATTTTATTAGAAATAAGACGGATATTTAATAATCAAGTTGGTTATTTTTCTGGCAATACCTTCAATATTGATGAAACTCAAGGCTTAACAGGTGCTTGCGATTTCCTCTTAAGTGCATCTAGTAATCAATCTTTAGTGACTGCGCCTGTTTTAACTTTGGTTGAAGCCAAAGATAATGATATCCGTATCGGTTTAGGGCAATGCATTGCTCAAATGGTAGGTGCTCAAATATTTAATGATCGGAAAGGACTAGAACAGCCCATTGTTTATGGTGCAGTTTCAACAGGAACTAACTGGAAATTTCTTCGCTTAGAAAACAATATTGTACAAATTGATTTAACTGAATATTTTGTTAATCAGCTAAATCAAATTCTAGGAATTTTAGCCGAACCGTTTAGAATTTACTTTAATCATTGAAATTAGCAATTCTCCCAAGAAATGAATTTTTTAAATAACGTCAGTTCGGGTTAAGAAGCTTTATTCAACCTTGAGTGGCTGAAATGACGTAAGCACGTTGACAGATCCCAGCATAACGCAACGGCGTAATGAGGGTTTTAGCTTATCCCGAACTCAGGTTAAATAAATATTTCTGTTGATAAACTGGTTAAATATTGTTTGTACATAGATAAAAATCTACCAATCACTTGCTGCCAAGTAACTTGATGAAACTGAGTATTAGCATTGCCTTTATTGGCGGTATTTTAATGGGATTTACGCCTAGTCCCATAGGCGCTTGGTTTTTAGCCTGGGTTGCCTTAGTACCACTTTGGATTTTAGCGATTCAACCCGAAAAGCTAAAGGTTAAAAACGAAGGATTTTTCTCTAAGTTTTTAATCGGATTAGCCTGGGGAATGGGTTATCACGGCTTAGCTTTGTTCTGGATTACAGGTATTCATCCCATGACTTGGATGGGTGTGCCCTGGTTAGCAAGTTTAGCGATCGCTCTCTTCTGTTGGTTATTTATCACCCTTTGGGGGGCAGTTTTAGTAGCGATTTGGACAACCTGTCTAGTTTGGTTCAATCAAAAGGTAAAAATTTCGTCTTTACTACGTGTACTGATAGGAACAGCCATTTGGTGTGGGCTAGAATCTCTTTGGAGTAATGGTGCTTTGTGGTGGACTTCTCTGGCTTATACTCAGAGTCCCCATAATTTATTTATATTGCACCTAGGTCAGATTTCTGGTCCCCTGATGGTTACAGCCGCAATTGTTGCGGTGAATGGATTGTTTGCAGAAGCTTGGATTAACTATAGATATAGACAAATAAATACAGAGCGTCAATCGCAAAGTTGGTTGCAGCAGCTTTTTTCTGTTGTTCTGAATCAAAAATATTTAACAATTGCTCTTAGCCTCTTAGTATGTTTACATCTAGTTGGCTGGGGACTTTATAGCCGTCCGCTACAACAACAACCAGAAACAGCGTTAAAAGTAGGAATTATTCAAGGTAATATTCCCAACGAAATTAAACTTTATCCCGGTGGCTGGCGACGTGCTATCGAAGGCTATACCAACGGTTATTTAAAGCTGGCAGCACAGGGAGTGGATGCCGTTTTAACGCCGGAAACTGCGCTACCGTTTACCCTAGATGAACTCAAGCGGGGTTCTTTCTATGCAGCTATTTTACAAAAAGGGGTTCTCGCTTGGGTGGGTGCATTTGGGGAACAGGGACGTAGCATTACCAATAGCCTGTTTACCATCACAGGAACTGGGCAAATTTTTAGTCAGTACAACAAAGAAAAATTAGTGCCATTGGGAGAATATATCCCCTTTGAGCAATACTTGGGAGGCTTAATTAATCGCCTCTCTCCTCTCGACGCACATTTAATTGCGGGTTCTCCCTCTCAGTTATTTGATACACCTTTTGGACGGGCGATTGTTGGTATCTGTTATGAGTCCGCTTTTTCTCAGCATTTTCGGTATCAGGCTGCGCTAGGGGGACAATTTATCCTCACAGCCTCTAACAATGCTCATTACAGCACAACCATGCCTGCTCAACACCATGCTCAAGATGTGATGCGGGCAATTGAGACGGATCGTTGGGCGGTGCGGGCAACAAATACGGGGTATTCTGGCATTGTTGATCCTCACGGCAGAACGCTGTGGTTATCTAAAATTAATAACTATGAAATCTATGCCAGTACGGTATATCGCCGACAAACCCAAACCTTATATGTACGTTGGGGAGATTGGGTAACTCCCCTATTATTAGTCGGGAGTGCGATCGCATACATAGTGATAGCAAGCACCGCTTGGCGTTATGGTCGCAGATAAGCTAAGCCTTTGAGGAAGAAAATCGTTTACATTCAGAATAGGCGATCGCACTTATTGAAGCTTCATTAGCAAAGGCTTGATGGGTTATTCTTTTCAATTATGCGATCGCTCTATGCATCCCATGAATAATTAAGTTACTACTTACTTTTCCTGATTAATGCTGCATTATAGGAAACCTTAATCCCACCCACTTCGGGAGTCCATAACCAGCCATATTTACCTCAGCTTATGCTAGGACAGGAACTAAAAGGTCGTTATAAAATTATCGCGGCTCTGAGTGCTGGGGGGTTTGGTCAGACTTATATTGCCGAAGACACCCAGCGTCCGGGTTCTCCTCAGTGTGTCGTCAAACATCTTAAACCTGCAACGAATGACAGCACCTTTTTAGAAATTGCTAGACGCTTATTTAATACCGAAGCCCAAATCCTAGAAAGAGTCGGTAGACACGACCAAATCCCCCAACTCCTTGCCTATTTTGAAGAGAATCAAGAGTTTTACTTGGTGCAAGATTTCATTGTCGGACATCCGTTAGCGGAAGAAATGAAGCCGGGACAACCGATGTCTGAAGCCCAAGTCGTGGGAATCTTACAGGACGTTTTAGGAATTCTAGCTTTTGTGCATAGTCATGGTGTGATTCACCGCGATATCAAACCGAATAATATTATGCGGCGCAAACATGATAACAAACTGGTTTTGATTGACTTTGGGGCTGTTAAAGAAATTCGGACTCAATTGGCTAATCCTGATTCACAAGGGGGAATCATTTCAACGATTACGGTTGCTATTGGGACAGGGGGTTATATTGCACCCGAACAAGCAATGGGGCATCCTCGGATTAGTAGTGATATCTATGCGTTGGGAATGACTGCTATTCAAGCCTTGACGGGTTCATTACCGATTCACTTACCGGAAGATTCCCAGACAGGAAACTTAATTTGGCGTAATCGTACCGAGGTTAGTAGTGGCTTCGCTGCTATTTTAGACAAAATGATTTGTAAACCTTTGGTTCAGCGTTACCCATCAGCTGTAGAGGTGTTAGCAGATTTGCAAATCCTTACAGGTAGTCAGGCTCCTAGTACTATCATTGCAGGTGCGATCGCGCCCACACTTCCTGCTACTAGTGCGCCGCAAATCAATCCCCCAATCAGCCTTTCCCCAGAGTTACAAGCTAAACTAGAAGACCTTCTCAGCCAAGTAATTGGTCCTATTGCTCATTACATCGTCAAACAAAGCCTGAACCAAGTAACAACCCCCCAAGATTTAATTGAGTCTCTGATTCGCAATATTCCGGTTCACCAACAAGCAGAGTTTCGCACCTCGGCGCACAGGTTACTAACCACGTTTAAGCAAGCTACCAATCAACCTATTTCGGGAGGTTCTACTCCGGTTGCCACACCTCCCAGTTCTGTTTCCTCCCCTCAACTTGATCCCGTTTTTATCAAACGTTGCGAACAAGAGTTGAGTCAATTAATTGGTCCGTTTGCTAGCTTTATTTGTCAGCGAACGATTACCCAAAATCCTGGAATTTCAGCCTTACAACTCGTAGAAGTGTTGGCTCAACAAATTCCTCACCCCAAGGAATCCATAGAATTTCGTCGTCGTTTACTCTCTTAGCCTTGGAGTTCCTGATTAAATCAAGCGTGATTAGCTTTCTCGCTGGTTCAGCATATTCATTGCCATTTCTAGGCTTAACTTCATGCGATTGAAAGAAGCTGCTAAAACCCCAATTTCATCATTCGCATCATGCTCAAACTCTCCCTGCATATTTCCAGTACTGACTTCTTTGGCTTGATGAGCCATTTGCTTTAACGGATGAATCACCGTTCGCCTGAGTAAAAAGTTAATTAACAAAATTGCTACGGTAAATACGCCAATAATAATTCCCATCACTAAAGATAAGGAATGTCGGGAACTACTAATAATTTCACTGGCAGGCACAGACATAATTTGTGCAGCAACCACTTCATTTAATTTCCAGCCAAAACCGTTTTCTCTGCCGTAAGTTGTGATCTGACTTTTTGGAGCCGCTTCTGGCGTACTATGACAACGAAGACAGCTTTCTTGACCAATGGCTAAAGGACGCGCTACATAAAATAAGTCGCCACTAGGTCTAGAGCGAAATCCGGTTAATTCTTTCAGTCCAGATTGACTCCGAAAGCGCTCAACAATTTTGGTTTCAAAGTCATCTGCTTGATCAATTGAATTAGTGGGATTCAGGGTCGCTTCTTTATAGAAAAAGTTATTGTATCCTTGCTTACTGCGAAAGATTTCAAAAACTTCTCTGGCTGAATAAGCAGGAACAGTTTGGGGTAAAAACTGTTCTTCTGTCTCTAATCTAGCGGCAAGCTCTGGATTAACTTGATTGCTGGTATAGTTACGAACAGAATTCATGGTTTCTAGCAAAATCAAGGCTTTGGAAGCTACCTCATTTTGAGAATTGCGTTCAAGAAGGTTCGATAAAGACCAGCCACTCATTAAAACTCCAAACACAAAAATTAACATTAAAAATAAGTTAAATTTTGCACTTAGCTTCAAATTTTTTAACATTTTTCCCTTCCTTAAAGGTGATTTCCGGGAAAATTTATGTTGATAATCTTCTTCAAGAGAGAATCTCTTCTATTCTATCTAGTAAAAATTAGTTAAGCCTTGACATCTATGCTTTCACGTCGTTTATTTTTAGCACAAACTCTCTTGTTTTTAACGAGTTGTGCTACAGAACAGCCGCCCCCAGAAGGAAAGTTAGTAATTGGCTTGGTTAGTTATGGTGAAGGAGTGCGTTCTATTGAAAAATTTACGAATTTTAAGAACTATTTAGAATCCCAAATCAAACGAGTGATTGAGGTAGAACCTGCTTACAACGAAGTGAAGGCTTTAGAACAAATTAAACGCAAAGCTTGGTCTTTGGTGTTTGCGCCTCCTGGTTTAGCAGCTACGGCTATTGCCAAGGAAAAATACTTACCTCTGTTCTCAATGGAAGGGGTGAACAATTTACGCTCAGTGATTGTTGTACCTAGAGATAGTCCTATCCAAAAACTCTCTGATTTAGCCGGGAAAACTATAGCGTTGGGTCAAGAGGGTTCAGCAACAGGATATTATCTACCTGTCTACAATCTTTATGGCATTACCTTAGCTGAGGTCAAGTTTGCTCCAACTCCGAAAACGGTTCTAGAGTGGATTGAGAAGGGAGAGGTAGCCGCCGGAACCTTATCTAAAGCTGAATTTGACCGTTACCGCTCTGACTTTAGTCAATCTCGGTTTCGCATCCTTTATACTGACCCCCATAATATTCCTCCTGGAGTTGTGTTGATCGGCTCAACGGTAGAGCGTAATCTTCAAGAGCAAATTCGGCTAGCGATGAAAACTGCCTCTTCAGATATTGCTCAAGCAGCTGGTTATATTCCGAATGCTAAAGTACCTGACTATCAGTATTTAATTCAGGTGGTCGAAAGAGTCAGACCAATTGCCGAGCGAATTAAGCAAAAACCTGCCCCTTTATATGAGCAAAGTCGCAAACTAGGGGCAACGCTCTGACGATGATAAATCTGAATAATAAAGCGATCGCGCCTACCTACACTGCTGAGGCGATCGCTTCTAAAATCAAGCTATTGATCAACTATTGAATCTTTGTTTGACGCGCCCTTTGTAAATGCTCTCGGAGTGTTGGCAACATCTTAGTGGCGAACGCTCTCACATCTGGATCTTGACCTTGCTGCGATTCTTGCAGAAACAAGGCGATGACCTTGTTATGATCTTTCACCATCTGATTTATGTAGGTGGTGTCAAAACGTTTACCAGGAATCTGTCCAATCCGTGCCCTAAATGCCTTATGCTCAGCATCAATATCGCTGGGCAGAGTCACCCCTTTTTGAGTAGCCAGTTGCATCAGCTGATTATTAGCCGTCGTATGCTCATCAACCATGTGCTGTCCATACTGCTTGACACTGGTACTCACCCCACGTTGTGCCGCCAGTTGACCCAATCTGACTTCAGCCATCCCTGCTTGCGCGGCTTTGGTCATAAATTGCCGATCAGCAGCGCTGAGGCGGCTTGCATCTGACTGCACAGTCGGTTGAGTTGGCTGAGTTTGTTGAGCTACTGCCGTATACCCTAGAGAAGCCAACATTCCCAGCACGATTGCACTCGCTGTCAGCGTTTTTTGCATAATCATCTTTACAATTCCTCACGAGATCAAGACTGAACAAGAAAGTCGCTCTATCTCTATGTGTCCTGATCCCTTTCCTCCAATGCCTCTCCCCTTAGGTATGTTTACTCGCTTAAATAAAAAGCGATCGCCCTAACCTACTGGTAAAGCGATCGCCTATGCTGCTCACAACAGATTCAGATATAGCAGAGGGCAGAAGGCAAAGCTAATAAAACCAATGGTTTGGGCAATTAACAATGCCTTAACAACCCTAGCTGCTGCTATAGATATAAACAGGACTTACACAAATCATGGGAATAAACACCACTTGGAGGGGCAATCCTGACAGGTGTAGGTTTTTAATCCACAGATGAATGGACACTATCCAAACCAAGGAAAAATCAGCTTTTTCTCCCTTGTCCTCCTTGTCCCCCTTGTCTCCCTTGTCCCTTCCCAGCCTTCAATGTAAAAAACCTACTTAGGTAGCATCTGGGAAAGTGCGCTTAAACTCATCAATGAGATCATCAATTTCTTCCAAAGTCTGATTGACATCAATTCTCAAAGTTCCCAGATTAGGTTGCTCCAACAACCGTACCAAAGACTCGCGCTTACTCTCAATCAGATCAATTCTTTCTCGAATCGTTTGTGGGTCCATTGGCTCCATCATCTACTTCCTTTGTATACCTCTTATATAGGATAGACAACCCTAAGCAAGTAGGAACAACCACAAACAGCTATTAGCTAGGAATTCTCAAATCAAGAAACCAAGTTCGCCAAATATTTTACTAACCACTAATTAGCGCAGGAAGGGCGGACGTTTAGAATCAACAGGCTTATTCTTAATCACTTCAGCAATAAACCGCTTGAGTGCCTTCTCACGATTTTTCATGAAAGCCGCCCAGAATCCTGGTTGAAATTCGTCCATCGTTTTGGCTAAAGCCCAAACATCTACAGCCAAGATATTATAAAGCGTCTCATCTTCCCGTTTGAGGGAATTGAGCTGATCTAGGATAGGACTACTCTTTTTGGTAACTTGTCGGTCTTCTTGTTTAATCATCTTAGGGACTCATCTGGGACGGGTTCGTGGCAGAAAACAGCAACCTGTCTTGATAATACGGGTTATTTTGATAGCAGCCCTGATTGAGTAATTTATACCGTTTAATGTTGCTCAAACACAGCCTGGGGTTAATAACCGTTTTGGTTTACCAAGGCTGAATTTCCCCTGGCAATTAGCCGTGTCAACATTCTCTGAAGATAGAAAACGTTGTCACGAAAACTCAAGAGGATGGAGAGAGGGCGATTCATCGGTAGACTAGGGTATGTCAACAGGCTTGATGATCATGAGAGAGTGCATACACCTATTGTTCCCAAACTGATGGTTTAACAACGCTATCTCCATCAAGCTGAAGTGATTGCTCGTTGCATCCCTTAATTAAAATGTTACGTCAAACTTCTCTCGCCACCTTAGGTTTAAGCGTGGGTTCCATCCTGACCATTATTGGATTGATTGCCTACGCCACCGATAACCCCACTTTGAATCTGGCAGGTTTTTTCTACGGGATTCCGCTTGTCCTAGGAGGTCTAGCTCTGAAAACGGCTGAACTGAAACCCATTCCTTTGAGCCAACCCACGCCTCCAGAAATTCTGGCACTCCGGGAGCAACAAGCAACCGTTACTCAAAACCAAATCCGCAAAGATGTAACTCGCTATCGCTATGGTCAAGATGTGCATCTCGACTATGCTTTGGCTCGTCTAGGTTTGGGAAGAAATGATGAGGAAAGACCTGTATTAACAACTTTAGAAGAAAGCGAGACGGATGGCGCTTATACTTTAACGCTCCAATTTGAGTCACCCCTGATTTCTTTAGAAGCTTGGCAACAAAAGCAGGAGAAAATAGAAGCCTATTTTGGTCCTGGAGTGCGTGTAAGGCTGACTCAACCCACTGAAGAGCGAATTGACCTCGCCTTGATTGCCACACCTCAGGAGTAGTTCGACTCCAGAGCTATTTTTCTAGGCGCACAGCGTACCACTGTAAGTATTCTCCGGCTCCTACATCCAAATCGCAGGAAGTATCAAGCAGATATTGAGCCTGTGCTTCTATAGATGGGAGATGCTGTAAATCTCGCGGCAAATCATCTTGGCGATGGGTTAAAACAGCCTTGAGCTTGTCTAACATTTCTGCGGGGGTCAAGAGTTGCTCTTCTTGGTTCGTTTCTAGTACAACGTAGGCATCTTGCCGATACATCAATGGGTCGGGCATTTTTTGTTCTGTAAATTTCTGATTGACACACAACCTTTCTCTATAGTAGGGGCGTTTCCTCTCAAGGAGAAAAACGTCCCTCCCAATCAGGTTTACCGCCAATTAACAGTTCGTAGCCATTGCCATACACCTGTTTTTCGTCTCACCTTAATGCCTTCACTCAGTTCTGCCACCACAGTCTGCAACTCATCCGTCGTAAAGTCGTAGCCTGCTGCCTCCGCAGTTTTAATGAATTCGTCCGGGGTGGCTACGTTTTGAAATTTTTCTCGTAAATTTTCATCGTGAGCAACCAATGACAAAAATCTATTCGCACTTTCTTTAGACATTTTGTAGAATCCCCCATTTGGAACGCATCTGCGTTAAATCCACTACCTTAGTGTCAAAGCTAGAGTACCCAAAATCCTACCCCGCTTCTCAGATAAAATTAACAGAGGTGTCTATTGCTATAGTATTTAGCTGCTCATCTGGATCACTACAAGCAGACTGCACAGAGGAAGGTTAAGGTAGTGGGTGATGATGCAATATTTTAGTATCGTCTTGGATAGTGAATTGCTGCGATCGCCTAAAACAGAAATCCGCTTAAACTTAGTCCCCTGGGGAAGCAACCGATGACTCAAAATTTAAATGATGGATTAGAGCCAATTGATCGTTTGCCTGAAGAACCGACAACTGAGCGCATACGGCCTTGGGGTACGGTGACAGTTTTAGAAGAAGGTTCGCGCTACAGAATTAATCGTATTGAGGTGAATCCAGGACATCACATTAGTACGCAGATGCATTACCACCGCAGCGAACACTGGATTGTTGTTGCTGGCACTGCCAAAGTGATCTGTGATGGTCAAGAAACTGTCCTCATGCAAAAACAGTCAACCTATGTGCCCATGTGTACTCCTCACCGGGTTGAAAATCCAGGAGTCATTCCCTTGGTCATGATTGAAGTGCAAAATGGGGAATATTTAGGAGAAGATGATATTATTCGTTTTCCAGGGGATGCTGAATCCTAGATTTTAAGTTCTAACTGCTTTTACCAAAGCTTCACAGGCTCGAAAGAAGATAGCCACGTCCACGCTCAACCCAATATACTGCACCCCAGCATCAATCCACTGCTTAGCAATTTCTGGATTATCCGCAAAAGTTCCCACCGCTTTGCCAGAACTGCGGATAGCGTTAACTGCCGTCTTCATGAGATCCACGACTCGTGAATCTCGGATTTGACCGGGAATCCCTAGAGATTGGGAAAGATCATAAGGACCGAGAAAGATCACATCGATATGAGGGACGCTGACAATGGTTTTGATATTGTCGATCCCGCGCTTGCCTTCAACATGCACCACGACTAAAGATTCCTGGTTTAGTTGGTCAGTAATTTGAGTCCCCGCAGATGTATAAGCCCCAGCACGGGTAGCAAAAGACAGACCTCGCGCCCCTAAAGGATTATACTTAGCACCGCGCACAACGGCTTCGGCATCTGCTTGCGTTTCAATCTGGGGAACTTGAACCCCGGCGCTGCCGATGTCCAGCGCCCGTTGAATTTGGGGCGGATCATTTTTGCCAATCCGAATAATGGGGGCTAAACCCACGCAATCGGCTGCCCGACAAAGATCTTCAGCAACGAGTGTGTGTAGTGGCCCGTGTTCCATATCAATGATGGCGAAGTCAAAGCCTGCGTGTCCACAGATTTCAATGAAGGCTGGGTAGGCGCAGTTCATGAAGGGGCCAATGACGACCTCACCTTGTTTGAGTTTTTGCTTGATTGGGTTCTCACGCATGAGAGAGTTTTTATTGCCGATATGAGGAGATATAGTCGTTGCCAGAGTCGTTAGGATAAGGGGCTTACATCAATTTTCGCCCCCTAAATCCCCCCAAAATTCCAAAATTGGGAGGCTAGGGGGCAAATGTATGCCTAGAAGCAGGCGAGGTTAATAAAACTAAACTGGGTTACCAAGAGTCTAAGTCGAGGGAACGGGAACCGCCTTTTTCTAGCTGTAGTAGCAGATTACCCAGTTGTCCCCAAACTAAGAAGGCAATAAACACGGTTAGGGGAAGTGAGATCAGATAGGATAGCCACCAGGGAAAGCCAAAAACTTCTAACCCAGCCCCGAGAAATACACAAATGCCAACTACCATGCCTAAAAAAGGCAGGAGTAATTGTGAACCTTGCATTTGCGCTAGAGTGCGGGTAGAACGGTTTTTTGACCATTCTTGGACTTGTTGTTTCAGGGTTGATTCAAAGGCTAAACCAGAGGCGATCGCAGCCAATAAACCCGCAACGAGTAGAAAATAAGGGGGATCAGGAAAATAATACACAAAGCACTCCTAAACGCCATTGGAAATGGGAGACTTTAGATTTTAAAGGGGAGATTGCTCTAAAATCAAAAATCTAAGATTGAGAATGGGACTGCTGAGGTACTAAGGCGGCTACGCTGCCTGTAGAAAGTTCAGTTAAGGCACCCAATGCCACATTAAACAACCTTCCCGGTTGTAAGTCATCTTTGATCAGGTTCCAGAGGCGGCGCACTTCTTCTGTATGCAGTCGGTCGTCTTCAGTTAATGCTAAAACTAACTGACGGCGGAGAAACTGACCTTCCTCAGAGAGGAGATATTGCAAACCGAGTTGGGCAGTGGGCAAGAGATCGAAGTTGCCATCCGAACGCGCGATCGCGATCATATTCTCTAACCGTTCCCACTGGAATTTACCATCTTTAAATAAAATCTCAATCAGCCGCCGCCGCATTTCAGCAGATTCCCCTTTTAATAGACGGCGGGCGACGTAAGGATAGCCGACTTCCACAATTTTGAAGTTGGGATTCAAGCTGAGGGCTAATCCTTCTTGGGTAACCAGAGAACGAATAATTAGGGCAAACTTAGCGGGAACTCGGAAGGGGTAATCATACATTAACTCCGAAAACTTGTCGGTAATCGTCTTGAAGTTAAAGTCTCCGACGCTTTCCCCAATTGCCTGTCCTAAGACGCTTTCTAGGGCTGGTACAATCGGCCAGATATCGGTATTCGGAGTCAGAAAGCCTAGCTTCACAAAGTCGGCAGCTAACTCTACATAATCTTTGTTAATTGGGTGAACGACTGAACTGGCGATCGTTTCTTTGGTATACTCCTCCATCTGATCCATCATGCCGAAGTCGATATAAGCCATTCGACCATCAGCTAGGGCAAACAAGTTGCCGGGATGGGGATCAGCATGGAAAAAGCCATGTTCTAATAACTGGCGTAGTCCTGCAATCACCCCAATCTTGATCAAGGCATCGGTATCTAAACCCGCAGCTTTGATACGGTCAGTATCCGTTAATTTAATGCCATGAATCCACTCTAGGGTGAGGACGTGATGACTACTATAACGCCAGTAGATAGAAGGAACTTTGATGGTCAGGTCGTCTTGGAAGTTAGCCGCAAATTTCTCAGCATTGCGACCTTCATTGAGGTAATCAATTTCTTCAAATAACTTGATGCCAAATTCATCAACAATCAGCTTTAAATCATGCCCTAGGTTCAAGGGCAACCAAGGAGAAAGCCAGCCTGCTGCCCAACGCATTAAGTAGAGGTCAAGGCTGAGGATGGGTAGCAAGTTGGGACGCTGCACTTTAACAGCGACTTCCTCGCCTGTATGCAAACGTGCTTGATAAACTTGCCCTAAGCTAGCTGCGGCGATCGGATTTGGGGAGATTTCGCTATAGGCTTCTTTAACAGAGCGCTTTAATTCCGTTTCGATGATATTAAAAGCGATTTGATTGTCAAAGGGTGGCAGTTGGTCTTGTAACTTAATCAGTTCTTCTAAAAAGTCTTTGCGAACTAAGTCCGGTCGTGTAGAAAGGGCTTGACCAACTTTAATAAAGGTAGGGCCGAGGTGAGTGAGGATTTTCCGGAGTTGGGCAGCGCGTTTGTATTTTTTTTGCTCAACTTGGTTGAACCACTCGTCCTTTTTCAGACTGAGAATAAATCCACCAAAGAACCAAAGGATGGTTAGGGTACGCTTGATCCCCAGCCAGGGGCGATTTTGGTAGTATTGCGCGATCGCGTCTGAATCGTAACGCCTCAGCTGAGCAAGTGGATGCTGACTCACGCCTTTTATTTGCCTCTCAAAGTATGAATTTACTTTAAGCGATCAGCTAGCTGATCCCTCTTTTTTATCTTTTTATTAACTATAGTATATAAAAATACAAACTTATCTGTTGTAAACTATGGTAATTTTGTTAATTTCTTGAGGCTAAATTAAGCGTGGATTGTGCCATCCGGCATAATTGTGCCCACTAATATAGCCCCCGTTAGTTTGACCATAATTCGGTCATTAAAGCCAATCTTAGCTCCTGTCAAATCAGCATCACTCAAATCAGCCCCACTCAAGTCAGCACCAATTAAGTTTGCCTCCCGCAAATTGGCGTTCCGTAAATTTGCTTGTAGCAGATTGGCTCTAAATAAGTTGGCTCTATACAAAGAAGCTCCCTGAAAGTTGACATTATGCAAAAAGGCATCGCTCAGGTTAGCCTGACTGAGGTTCGCTGACTGGAGGTTTCTGCCAGATAAGTCTTTCTCTTTCAGGTCAGCGCCCCTTAAGTCTGCGCCTGTGAGATCGGAAGGAGACCGATGATGCTGATGATGAGATTGAGAGGATTGAGAGTAGCTTTTAGATGACGGTTTGCGATCGCTCGCCGGTTTAGATTGCGGTGCAGAACGCGACTGAGTAGGCGATCGCTTTGACCGCAATTGGTCACGAGCGTGATTAATCTCTTTCAGTTTTTCCTGAGCGAGTAGCTGTAGCCTTTTGTTATCGGTGGGAATGCGATCGGGATGCCAAACGAAAGCGAGGTCTTTATAAGCCTGGTTCACTTCTTCAAGTGACGCTCCAGGCTCAAGACCTAACACTCTATAACATTGGTTTAGATCGTCCATTGCTGACACAAACCAGTAAGTAGAGTAGGTAAAGGAAAGTTTTTCAGATCAAGGGTTAGCGACTGGACTTAGCCTCTAGGTTTTCTAAGCGGCTTTTAAGTTCCTGATTTTCCTTCTTAATTTGGTCAAACTCTTCGCGCAACTGTTTCACCGCTTGATCAGAGCCAACTTTTTGTTGCACGGTTTGAATAGCCTCTTCCGCAATACGACGAACTCTGCCATCGGGAGTTTGATCAGCAAGCGATCGCAAAATGGGGATTGCCTTGGGAGTTTCCATCTGTCCTAGGGCGCTGACGACGGCAACTTGGGTTAGGAAGAAGGTTTCTCTAGAAATTTCTTCTAACTGTTCTAGAATCCATTCAACATTATTGGGAGTTTGCCCAGTAGAAATAGCTCCGAGGGCGCGAATAGCAGGTAGGCGCAACGCTTGGGGAATCCCTGGTGTTGTATATTCCAGGATAGTATGGACTGCGATCGCAGAACTTTTCAGTTGGCTTAAACCCGCGATCGCCCCTGCTCGGACTACTTCATTCCAACCGGCTCGTTCTCTGAGAATATGGGTGAGTAATTGCAGTACCTCATCTTCTTTATCCTTGAGACTAGCGGCGATCAGTTCCCCTAACGCCCTGGCTGTGGTTGACTCTACATAGTAGCTAGGATCTCCTTTTTCTACCAAGAGTTTAAGTATTTCGTAAGTTTCAGCCGTTTTAATGTTACTCAACGCATCTACCACAGCACGGCGCACTAGAGGATTTTTATCTTTTAGACCTACCTCTAAACCTGCAAAGGCTTGGTCAAGTTTAACGGCTGCTAGTTGTTTCGCCACTTCTGCCCGGACTCCCCAACAAGAATCCTGCTGAAGGGCTAAAGAAAGCGCTTTGACCGCTTCTAATCCCCCTTTCTTTGCCAATGCCTCGGCTGCATAGATGCGAGAAATAGGGTCAGGATCAAAGGCGAGTTGAGCCTTGAGTTCTGGCAGGGGATACTCTAAGGAAACCGTTTTGAGGAACTTGTTACCCACATCAAAGCTAACAAAGGCGGGTTTTTCTTCTAAGGGGAAGTAAAAACTTTGTTCTGGCTGATTGACTCGAACTGTAAAGATTTTAGAGAGAGTTGCAGGTTGCCCAAGAGAACCGAAACCAATCGGGATTTTGAGATCAAATAAATCCTTGCTGTTCGTGCTAGCTTGCGTTTGGGTGACTGTAACTTTGGCTAACTTACTTTCTGCATCCCAATTATAGGCAACACTGAAATCAGGATGACCTCCTCGATAAACGTACTGGTCAAACAAGAAGAGAAGATTACGCCCAGTCGCTTTTTCAATAGCTCTTAACAGGTCAACCGTTTCAACAGTTTTATGGGCGTTATCTTGAACAAAGGTGTGAATCGCTTTGAAAAATAGCGCCTCACCCAATTCTGCCCGAATCATATGATAAACACAGGCTCCTTTTTCATAAAGGTGCCGATCATAGAGTTCGATCGCTTCCCGGTAAACATGAGTGACAATGGGACGGCGATAGCGGGAACTGTCTTCTGCCAAATAGTTCCGGGCTTCTAGCAACATATAGTAGGCAGCGTCATCAGCCCCATACTCTTGTTGAGTCCATAAAACTTCTGAGTAAGAAGCCATGCCTTCTTTAATCCAAGCATGAGACCAATGCTTGATAACGACTAAATCGCCAAACCATTGGTGGGCAAGTTCGTGAGCGACTAAGCTTTCGCTAGTGCGATTATCTAGAGATGCCCGTTCATCTAGTAAGCAGCGATCCGTTAAAAGTGTGGTTGAGGTGTTTTCCATCCCCCCAAAGATGAAATCATCGACGCAAACTTGGGCGTATTTAGGAAACGGATAGGGATAACCAAACTTTTCGCTGAAAAACTCAATCATTTGAGGAGTTTTGCCCATGCTGCGGCGGGCATCTTCCTCACGACCTTTTTCGACGTAGTAGGTAACAGGTTTCCCTTGCCACTCATCTTTAATTTCAGCAAAGTCACCCACTGCTAAGGTCATGAGATAGGTGGGATGAACTTGTTGCTGTGACCAGTGGTAAATGGTTTCCTCGCCGACAACTTCTGTGTGAATCAGTTCCCCGTTAGAGACGGCAATTAAGGGTTGAGGAATCTGCACCCGAATTTCCGAAGTTGCCAGTTGTCCTGGATAGTCGAAGCAAGGGAACCAGAAGCGAGAGTCTTCATCTTCGCCTTGTGTCCAAACTTGAGTCGGTTTATTGGGATAATGTTTGTCTGGAGTGATGAAGTAAAGACCACGCTGGGGTTTTTCTACAGAGTAGGCGATCGCGATCTTCAGCAGTTTTTGTGCTGTAGTGGGTTGCCCAAGGGTGATGTGGAGTTGTTCACCATCGTACTCAAACTGTTGTGCTATCTCATCAGCTTGCACGGATTGGATATTGAGGTTGACCGCATCTAAAGTCAGATGCTCAATCCCATCTCTAACCGGAGTTAATGTTATGGTGCAGGTGCCGTGAAAGCTTTGATGAGGAATATCTAGAACTAAATCTAAGAAAATATGCTCAACCTGTCCAGGACGGTCAGGATTGTAGTGCGGTCTAGCACCGGGTAATTCAAAAGACTTGTGACCGCTATTGTCTGAATCAAAAAGAGACTGCAACTTCATTCTGGGGGACTGCGCCTGTAGAACAGCATAGGTAACGCCTAAACCGATTCTAAAAAGCGGTTTGGGTATCTCTTCCAGATTAGCGCCTCTTCTCTGCGTCTAGGCTAGTGGAGGGAGTGGGGAAGAGGGGCGGAGGGAGCAGAGGGAGCAGAGGAGGCGGAGGAAGCGGAGGGACAAGGAGGACAAGGAGGACAAGGAGGACAAGGAGGACAAGGGAGAAAAAATTGATTTTTTCGTGGCTTTGGTAGTGTCTACTCAAGCGTGGATAGTGTTTTTGAAATGGGTAGGACGCAATTAATCTATCTAATTACGGATTTTTGCAGACCACAGTTGAAGTCTTTCTGTAGTGAACTTCTAAGAGACCAGCATAAATGCGGAGCAGTACTTGGCATTTACTGAGCCTTTTAGGGGTGAATCCAGGGTATTTACAGAAATGCCCCAATCTCAAATAGAGAAATTGCTGCTAACAATCTGAAAAGAAACAACTTTAGGTTTATAAAAATGTCTGAGAATAAATCAAAACTAATTGCTCCTCTGATTGGTGCTACAGTCGTGATTGCTGGAGGAGTTGCGGCCTATCTTTACTTTAAGGGTTCTATCGGCGGCGATGCTGTTAGCCCTCTAGCCAGTGCCAAAATAGTCCCGAATAATGCATTGATAGCGGGTTCTATTTCTACTGATCCGAAAGCTTGGTATCAGTTACAACAGTTTGGCACTCCAGAAGCCCAGAAAGTGATCGCTCAAGGACTCCAGGATTTCAACAAGCAGGTGTTGGATGAGTCGAAAATTAATTATGAGCAGGATATCAGACCTTGGTTAGGAAATGTGATGTTTGCGATCTTGCCATCTTCTACGGCTAAGAATGTCCAGAATTCATCTAAATCGACATCTGCTCCCAGTATCTTATTAGTCGTCGGCATTAAGGATAAAATTAGCGCTTTTAATTTTGATAGAAAACTAAAATCTGACAAAAAAATTACTACCAAAGATAGTGATTACAAAGGCGTTAAAATCTCTGAAAGTACCGATCAAAAAGGCACCACTTACACAGCTTTGTTAGATAACCACTTGGCTATTTCTTCTGACAGAAAGCCAGTCGAACTTGCCATTGATACTTTTAAAGGGCAACCTTCCTTTGCAACGAAAGAGGGTGCAACTAATCTTTTATCTAAGGGAGTAGATGTCAAAAACTCCATTGCTCAATTTTATCTCCCTGATTATGGAAATGCTATGCAGCAACTGATCGCTAGCAATCCTAATGCTGCCCAACTGCCTGCTGAAACCCTCAAACAATTGCAACAGGTTAAATCGGTTGTTATGGGAGTTGGAATTGATAACGATGGCATACGCATGAAGGCGCTGGCTAAGGTAGATCCGACGGCGATTAAACTGGAGTATAAGCCAACAGCCGGAAAAGTTGTGGCTCAATTTCCCACAGATACTTTAGCCCTCATTAGTGGGCAGGGAATTAGTCGCTATTGGTCAGCCGCCGTAGAACAAGCTAAAACAAATCCGGATACTCAGAAGGCTTTTGATCAAGCTAGAAAGCAACTTAAAAGTAGCGTCAATCTTGATTTAGATAAAGATATTTTTGGGTGGATGGATGGTGAATTTGCGATCGCGGCAATTCCATCTAGCCAAGGAATCTTAGCACCTGTAGGCTTTGGGGGCGCGTTTGTGTTTAAAACTAGCGATCATGCAACGGCGGAAGCAACCTTGAGTAAACTGGATGCGATCGCTAAAGGGAACTCCTTAACCGTGGCGCAAAGAGAGGTACAGGGAAAATCTGTGACTGAATGGCAAATCCCCCAACAAGGCGCTTTGTTAGGACATGGCTGGTTAGATCAAGAAACCGTCTTCTTGGCAGTTGGCGGCCCTGTGGTGGATGCGATCGCCACTAAGCCGACTCAATCCCTCGATAATAGTGATACCTTCAAAGCGGTCACAGGCTCCTTGCAGAAGCCAAATGCAGGCTACTTTTATCTAGATATGGATAAAACCATGGCGATCGTTAATCGCAATCTTGCCCAAACTCAACCCAGTTCTATATCACCCGAAACTAGCGCCATTCTCAATTCCATTCGCGGCATTGGCATGACTGCTACCTGGCCGGATTCCGCTACCAGTCAAGTTGAGATGTTGTTAGCACTCAAACCCAAAACTGCTAAATAAGTAGCTGGATGAAATTAAATCTCAGGGCGTTCTCTTGATCAAGAGAACGCCTTTAGTTTAAGTAGGTCAACATAATTAAATATAAGATCTGAGTTTTGAACTCCCTCTGCTTCCTCCGCCTCCTCTGCTTGCCACCATCTTATGTTTTATGAAGTGGAGCTA
>Ga0164305_10000236_pt1 | contig 19449 bp, 12 predicted proteins | sample Whisoiple_237_MG_FD_110215 | JGI IMG/M metagenome (GOLD analysis project Ga0164305, IMG submission 110215) | Soil microbial communities amended with pyrogenic organic matter from upstate New York, USA - Whitman soil sample_237_MG | ecosystem: Environmental > Terrestrial > Soil > Agricultural...
GTTAGAAACGATCGCTATCGATATTCTAGAGATGATTTTAGGCGATCGCTTCCGTTACTGTCCCCAAGTTCCCCTAGAAATCATCTGTTCCCGTCCAGAAACTTTCACCCGTCTTCCCATTGAACTTTGGAAATTTTGGGTGAGTTCCAGAGTCGATATCGCCTTGATGGAACGCGGTTATTGTGCTAGTCGCAAAGCCAAACTGGTGATAGAATGTCAATCTCATTGGCACGATCGCCCAGAGGTGCAGGTGCGCGATCGCAAAAAAGCCCGACTCCTTGCATCTGTTGGCGTTCCCTTAGTATACCTGCGACAAATCGATCTCGATCGACGCTTCTATCGTTTCTACACTCCCAATGGACAAAAAGAAGTCTTCTACAACTCAATTACCCAACAAAGACGGACAGAACTGGAAGCATTTTTGCAACACTATTCAACACCGTTGACAGTTGACAGTTGACTCTTAGACTATAAATTTTCTGTGTAAGTCCTGTAATTAACACAGGACTTACAGACGGCATCTCTCCAAATCGAAAATCAATAATCGACAATGGTATTACTCCCACTCGATCGTTCCCGGCGGCTTAGAAGTAATATGGCATTTTTTGCTCTGATCTACTGAATATTTTGTACCACATATAGATGGAATATGCTAGATGATTAGAAATACCGATCGCAACTAGGACAACGGTACAACATTGGTGGGAATTTAGCAAACAAGCTTTACTTTCTAAAAAGTTAGAGAAGAAGGCAGGCACGACACGGATTGACACGGATACACGGATTAAGTATTGAGCGTGATTTACTTTAAGTAGAGTGCATCAGTTAGCATGATTTTTCCTACAAACCAACAATCTCACAACTAACGCATTTTGCAACAAATGATGCGTCAGAATCACACTTTCTATGCTGACTAAGAATCTCAAACCTGACGCACCCTACCCATCTTATCTATCTTTAGAGTGGTGACATAATTATGAAGTTTCGCATAATTTGTTGGCGCGGGGATGTTGTAGGACAATGTTCGATATGAAACGTTTAAAATTAAAATCAATGCTGGTGGCGGCGATCGCGATCGCCCTTTGTTTAATTGCGATCGCCAGCTACGCCCAAGCCAACAAGACTTTAACACTAGCGACTTCCCCAGACTACCCGCCCTACGAATTTAAAGATACGGCTGTTAGCGGCAAAGAAATTATCGGTTTTGACATCGATATTGCCAAATATATTACTAAAAAATTAGGCTACGAACTGAAAGTAATTGGCATGGATTTTAACGGCTTAATTCCCGCTTTGCAGGCGGGTAGAGCAGATTTTGTGATGGCTGGAATGACTCCCACAGCAGAAAGGAAAAAAAATGTTGATTTTTCTGACCTTTACTACGAAGCTCAAAATACAATTGTCGCCAATAAAGGCAGCAATTTGACCAAAGCTGAAGATTTAGCCGGGAAAAAAGTAGGCGTTCAACTCGGCAGCATTCAGCAGGAAGCTGTGAAAAAAATGGCCGGGGTGCAACTGGTTCCTCTGAATAGGATTCCTGATATCATTCAAGAAATTAAATCGAACCGTCTCGCGGCGGGAGTGATTGAGGATACTGTCGCTACGGGTTATGCCGCAGCGAACCCGGACTTGGAATTTAACACAATCCCGAATACTGAAGAAAGCGGTTCGGCGATCGCCTTTCCGAAAGGTTCAAGATTAGTTCCAGAATTCAACCGAGTCCTCCAGCAAATGAAAGCCAGCGGTCAAATTAAGGAACTAGCTACTAAGTGGTTTTCTCGACCAATTCCGCAAGAACCTGCTCAAGCAAATCAGCCTGCGGTAACGCCCAAGTTCGGGTTAGATTTTGGCAAAATCTTGCCAAGTTTGCCTTATATTTTGTCCGGGCTTTGGGTAACGCTAACTTTTACCTTGCTGTCGGCATTTCTCGGATTTATCTGGGGAATTGTGCTGTCTCTGTTTAAGATTTCTAGCATTAAACCGCTGTTTTGGTTTGCCACTGCTTACACCTCAATTTTTCGAGGAACGCCGCTAATTTTGCAGTTGACTTTAGTTTATTTTGCAACGCCGCAGCTTACAGGCTATAATATATCGGCGCTGCAAGCTGGCGTGATTACTTTTTTCCTGAATTCTGGGGCTTATATTTCCGAAACAATCCGCGCGGGAATTCAAGCCGTAGATAAAGGTCAAAAAGAAGCCGCAGAATCCCTTGGCGTTCCCTACAAACTGATGATGGGCGATATTATCTTGCCGCAAGCCTTGAAAAACATCTTGCCTGCATTGGTGAATGAAAGTATTGCTTTGCTGAAGGATTCAGCTTTAGTTTCAGTAATTGGCGTAGAAGACTTGCTGCGCCGCGCTACAATTGTGGGAGCAGAAAAGTATATTTACTTTGAACCTTTGATATTTGTCGGTGCAATTTATTATTTGATGGTGCTTAGTTTAACTTGGGGGGCCAATGTACTCGAACGCAGACTCCAAAGTAGCAGTTAAGGTCGATCGCCTGTATAAATCTTTTGGCAACCTGAAGGTTTTGCGCGAAATAACTACTGAGATTCACAAAGGAGAAGTGATTGCCATTATCGGCCCTTCGGGATGCGGCAAGTCTACTTTTTTGCGGTGTTTGAATTTACTGGAAATTCCCACTTCTGGACACATATACATTGACGGAGTGGATATTACTGCGCCGAAGGCAGATATTATGAAAATCCGCCAAAAAGTGGGGATGGTTTTTCAGCATTTCCACTTATTCCCGCACATGACTGTGCTGCAAAATGTGATGTATGCGCCTGTAAAGGTCAAGCAGGTTGCTAAGGATGAGGCGCGTCTGAAGGGGTTAGAATTGCTGGAAAAAGTGGGTTTGTCAGATAAGGCCCAGGTTTATCCTTCTAAGCTTTCGGGGGGACAAAAACAGCGCGTGGCGATCGCCCGCTGTTTGGCTATGGAACCGGAAATTTTGTTGATGGACGAACCGACTTCTGCACTCGATCCAGAAATGGTTAAAGAAGTGTTAGATGTGATGAAAGCTTTGACAAAAACGGGCATTACAATGGCAATTGTAACTCACGAAATGGGTTTTGCGCGGGAAGTCGCCCACCGGATTTTGTTTTTGGATGGGGGAAAGGTGGCGGAAGATGTGCCGCCGCAGGAGTTTTTTAGCAACCCGAAGTGCGATCGCGCCAAGCAATTTCTGGAAAAAATGCTTTAATTCATATAATAATTAGAGTTTTTAACCGCAGAGGACACAGAGTTAGAGGAGAAAGAGACAGTTGCGGTAGTCTGCGTCAGGTTGGAGATGCTCGATCGCCGCGGAAAGTATAATAATGTTCCTCCGATGATTAACTTGGTAATTCTGTTAGAAAAATGAGAGAATTCTTTGAATCACCTGGGTATTAAAATTTTTCGGAAAGCGGTGTCTTTCCTGAGCGTGATCGAGAAAGAAAGTCTTGGGATAATAAGCAAGACCGGCTTCGATCTCGCTAATCTTTTCTAATAAGGGTTCGATCCGATCGATTTTGTCGGGATGGCGATGTTGGATGAGAGTCGCAGCATTCCTAAAATGCCGCCCCTCATCCTGCGTGACCAAATGTCCTACGCGAGCAAAGCCGTTCCCATAGTGTTGGTAGAATTCCTTAATATCCCGGTGATAAGACCACACGGAACCCATTTCGTCAAACATTAAACCAACTAGAATGGTGAATTCGTTCTCAATCAGAAACGAGATCGGTTCGAGTTCATGCACCCGACTCTGGTTTTTTTGGTCGATCGCCTCTGGGGACAAACCTGATACCATGTGATAGACCTTACGTAGAGCAACGTAGTGCCGTAATTCGTCTTGGAACCAAAGTTCGATCGCACTCATGAATTCTAACGAGAACTCCGAACTGCGAGATAGCAGATGCTCGTAGAGTGGCTGACTGTCTCCCTCAGAGAACACATCCCGGCTAAGGAGATCCATAAATCCAGCCTGAATTGCAGGCGCGACTTCGGGAATTTTTAACTCATCAGCAATAAATTCATCTACACTCCACTCACTGCTAAGAATCGGAATTCCTCGGACATCATGAGTTTGTAATTTCATAGTTTTTCTGATTAGAAGTTAAGTATTCACCAGATTATCGCTCACGATATGCGGAACGATTAAGCAATGTCGTCCGGTGATCGGATTGGTATCTCCGCGCAATACGATGCCCGATGGAGTATCGCCGACAATCCAGGAACCTACGACGAAGTGGTAGCCAAAATATTCGGGCAAGGGTTGATAGGACTGAATAATGAATCCTTCGCGATCGTAGCCCATCGCCTCGCGGGTATGAACGGCTCCGGCAACAAAATCGCCTGTTTCAATAGAAACCCCAACACCTTCTAGACCGACGAGGGGCTTTTTGACGTGCATTTGGGTCAGTAATGCTGTGGATTCGATCGAGATAGTATCTGTGAAGAAAGTGGGTAGCAAAAATTGAGCGTACACTGGGTGGTTGCCAAATAATTCCCACATCCACACCATCGATCCTTTATTGCTTAAAATCTGTTTCCACAGCGGTTCAATGATTTTCACGTCCCCTGCTATCAGGCGCGATGCTAGCGCTTCATCTGCGTTAAAGGATTGGCTGGCGAGTTGCAAATCCAGCCAATCGACGATTTTCCACAGCCGCAAGATCCGATTATTAAATTGATCGACAAAAAATCCTTCTTCATCCACGCCCAGATGGTTACGCAATCCTACAAGTTGGGTGAAAAAGCGATCGTTTCCCAATTCTTGATTAATAATTTCGACCAGTTGTCCTGCCATCTCGGTATCTTCTGACAGATGCTCGTCAATTAACAAGCTCAGGCCGAACTGCTTTAAATCATAATGACGACTTAGAGTGCGGAATCGACCCGCAACTTCGTCCCAAAAGTTGTTGAACTGATTGGCATCGTTGGGAAGCGATCGCAAATCTAGGCTTGATTTTTTCATGTCATCTAACCACAGCCATTGATAGACTGTTTCTGCACCCAAGAGAGGAGTTTCGCCGTTGATTTCTAGAAGGCTAATTTTTCCATCTTCAGTGACGGCAAGATCGAAACGGGTATAAAGAGACATATCTTCTGCTTCGTCAACCCGATCCCACGAAACCTGAATTGCTTCCCAGAAAGCAGGAGGAATAGCGAGTTTTTTCATCCGATTTTCTAGGCCATCGGCGGTGAAAAACCAGTCCAAAAACTCCCGACACATATCCCAAAGAGCCTCAGTAGCATCCCAGATCCTCGCCTCTTCCTGGCGCGAAAACATCACCCCAAAGGGACGGTGTAAGGCTTCTGCCCAGTAGCGTTGGTTGATGTCTGCAAGAGGCTGACATTGGTAGGCGTTATCTAATACGTGCTGCTGCCAATTGCGCCGTCGCTGAAACAAAAAGGGATACATGGTTGAAGCGCCTTGCTAGTGGTGTGGAACTCAAGGATTTACAAAAACAGAGAAAAGAACTAGAGAAAAAATAGTTGTGAGATGAATCGCCGCTCAAAAATGCTTGCATCATATCAATTCCGGCTGCCCCGGAATGATATCAAATCCGCGCTTCATCGTCGGGCCTAAAGTCGAATCAAGCTGCCAACAAATAATTCGCGCCATTTTCATTTTTTTGACCCCTCCTTCTACAGTCAACAGTCAGCAGTCAACAGTCAACAATGATTCCGGTGCAACCGGAATCGATATCACTTGCCTCCGCTTCCCAAAGGAGCCGTGGAGCGGACAGCATTACCAAAGCTCCCTCGTCCCTTGATGGTTCCCCGAGCTGCGTGGCCTGGGGGGCGATTTGGGGTGTCGCGACTGGGGGAAAAGTAGGGAGAATCTAGCTGTATGCCTGGTAGGGGACGAGTAATCAGGGTTCTATCTGGAGTTACAATTCCGATGTTGGAGCGGTAAACGGGTTGCACTGGATAAACCGTGTAGGAGCCGCCGGAGCCGCCGTTGACCACTGTTGGAGGGGCATCATCATCGACATCATCGGTGAAATAGAAGCCGCCGAAGTCTGGTCGCCATCCGGGGGTAGCAACGCTGGAATTCGATACCTGCGAGCAAATGCTTGCTGTGTCTTCTTGGCATTCTGGCTGCGTGCGATACACGGGCGTAATGCGTTCGTATTCCTGCATTGCGTACCGGAACTGGGCCTGACACTGCTCTTTGGTGAACCCGTTGCTTTGGTTCGTCGCATCTACAATACATTGCTGTTCGGATTCGTAGTAGCGTACTTCGTTGGGTTGGCGCAACATGGTATAAGCAAGATAGCCTAATCCACCGATCGCCAGTACACCTGATGTAATTAGAAGGTAACGAATTGTTGTCGTTCGATTGTTGTTATGAGTCATGGCTAACCGGAGGTTAGAGTCATTATTTCAAAGAACCTGTAAGGTGATGAATTTGCTGCCACTGAGATGATTGGATTTACACGGTCAGCCAAAGTTCAAGTAATTTACCTAAGCCTGTGAGTTGGCACTCAGGACTTTGATTATAGCTTTTACTACATTGCCCGATTTAGGGATTTCTCGAACGCAGCAAATTATATTCCTCAAATATTTTATTTCAAATTCACCTTGTTTTACTGTGCCGATCGCGCTGGCGATCGAGCTTCGCTAAAAATGCACCGGAAACATCCGCCAGAATGCTAATTATCCGATACAAAGCCACGGCACTCAGAATTATACCCGTAGAAAAGCGATCGGACAGCAGGGCGATCGCCGTTGCTTCAAATACTCCCATTCCCCCCGGTGCTCCCGGTACGACTAAACCGACAACAAACGCAAAACAAAAAGCACCGAACAAGTTGGGAATATTGCTAAAGTTCACCGGAGTTAAAACCATTACAGTTAGCAAAAATCCGCCGCCCCGCAATCCGATAAAACACATTTGTCCGATTAACGGCACTAAAGGATAGCGTTTAATTGGCAAATTAATTTGGCGGCGGGACTTGACAGGCAATCTTTTTTTAGCTAGATTGGAGCTAGACTCTACAGGAAAATTCAGTCCCTCGCCCGCAGGCTCCCCAGTATTTGAATTTTCCCCATTGTTCTTGGATAACTTCAACCGCTCTACAAATAGAACGATCGGATTTAAAATGCGGGGATGAATCGCCGTTAAAATAGCAGCACAACCGACAATCCGCAAAAACCAATTGAATTTGTCAAAACAAATCAACCCAATCAAAACGCCCGCAGAAGCCATCAGCAGCGGTTCCAGCAACACGCTGAGAGTAGCAGCTTTCGGAAAAATACCGGCTTTTTTCGCGTCCAATATTCGACCCCAAAAATGCCAAATATTCCCCGGTAAATACTTGGCAATATTAGTTTTGAGAAAAACTTGAATCGCCCAGGCGGCAGTTACAGGTTGGCGGAATTCTCGCAAAATCAACATCCACACCCAGCCGACAAAAATTAGAGATAATAAAGTGACGCCAAGGGCGATCGCCAGCAACGGAAAACTTTCGGCTCGAATTTGGATATTCGCGACTTCTCGCCAGTGAGTTAACAAAGCTTTGGCAATAAATAAAAACGTCCCGCCCAAAATCAAATAGCGCAAATAAGGCTTTAAATGCGACTTCGCGAGGTTGAAAAATTTCTGAATTCGATGCAAGTGTTGTTTTCCCATTTTCCGATCCCGATTTTGAATTTGGGATTAAGTTATACTGTTTGAGATTTTATATTTTATATGGGTTCAGGCGGAATTGCGGTTGATTTACACGGCATGATATGACGGAATAAATCTGTTTAACCTAACCTATGCAGACCTCTACAGACTTTGCGGAATGCCCGCCTTACAGACTATTTAGGGCGTTCTTAACCACAAAATTAAATTTAAAATCTAAAATTTAGATCCATATACCTCGCTAGGAGTACATTTCTATGCCCGGCCCGAGCCCTGACGGTCTTTCCTATCTTTTAGATGATAGCCCCAATAGTTTCGCCTTGACTCCGGGCTTTTTGACTTCTTATCCTAACGGACTTTTTGCCCTCGGCGGCAACGATTTTATTGTTGGTTCGTCGGATGCCGATCGCATCAGCGGTGATAATGGTAACGATCGCATCCTCGGCGGTGGCAATTCCGATACCCTGTTTGGGGGTTCGGACAACGATTTGCTTAACGGTGGTGCCGGCGCAGACTTCCTGTTTGGCGATGCCGGCAGCGATACCTTGCAGGGAGGTAAGGGAGGAGACGCCCTCAACGGCGGCGACGGCAGCGACGTTTTAGTGGGCGATGGGGGTAAAGATACGCTGACAGGGGGTTTGGGCCCAGATACCTTTGTCCTCCGCAGCGACTCCGCAGTCTCCGATCCGGCTGCTGCAGACGTGATTACTGACTTTAACAGTTTTGTGGATTCGATCGGACTCACTGACAATCTTACCGAAGCTGACTTGATTCTCGAAGAAATATCGATCGCCCCCGGTATTTCCAATACATTAATTAAAATTCGCCAATCCAATGCTATTTTAGGCTTGGTAGCCAACGCATCTCCACAAGACCTCGCCAATACATTCATCTCTGCAACTACCGTATTGGGCAACCAACTGGATCGAGCTCGCGATTTAGGCGTTTTGGGCGGCACTCAAACGATCGCAGACGCGGTTAGCAACGCCCGGCCAAACGGCCTTTACCGCTTTACTTTGCCTGCAACTAGCGACTTTAAATTAAGTGTCAGCGGCTTGACGGCCGATGTTGACGTGGCTTTAATTAAAGATCTTAACGGCGACAATTTTATTGACTTCACCGATATTATTGCTGCTTCTCAACAACCGGATTTATCGCCGGAAGCGATCGACATCAACGGTTTAGCCGCAGGAACTTACTTTGTCCGAGTTTATCAATACCAAGGCAGTACAAATTTCACCCTAAATCTGTCTGCAACTCCTGCAACTGTTTCTGATAACAATCCGAGCAACTTGCAGGGTTTTGACTCTCGTTTTGGGTTCGGTTTGGTGAATGCAGCAGCGGCAGTTGCTAAAGCTGAGGGTGTTCCAACTTTTCCTGATGTTCCCGACTTGGGTGGCGACGAGTGGGGCAGAGATTTAATTAAAGCTCCAGAAGTTTGGGCGAAGGGCTTGACTGGAGACGGAATTGTGGTGGCAGTTATCGACAGCGGAGTTGACTACAATCACCCAGATTTGACGGGGAATATTTGGAGCAATGCGGGGGAAACCGGCGTTGATGCGCTCGGTCGCAATAAAGCTAGCAACGGGGTTGATGATGACAACAATGGCTTTGTTGACGATTTCCGAGGATGGGATTTTGTCAATAACGATAATGACCCGATGGATGATAACAGTCACGGCACTCATATCGCGGGTTTAGTTGCTGCGAAAAAAGATGGGGTTGGGATTACTGGAACGGCTCCGACTGCGAAGATTATGCCTTTGAAAATACTCGATAGCGCGGGAGTAGGGAAAATTAGGGATGAGATTAATGCGATTAATTATGCGGTAGCAAATGGAGCGAAGATAATAAATGTGAGTTTGGGCGGTCAACAGTTGAATGCTCAAGAATTGGATGCGATTCGAGCGGCTGAAGCTCAAGGCGCGATCGTGATTTCGGCGGCGGGAAATGATGCTCGCCTACAACCAGATTATCCGGCTCGGTTTGCCAATGAGGTAGGAATTGCTGTCGGTGCTGTTAGCCGAAATGGCTTGTTTGCGGATTATTCTAACCAGGCGGGTGCGGAGGGAATTAATTATTTTGTTGCTCCGGGCGGCGACGGTGGTAGGGCAGATTCTGGTGATGTTTATTCAACTGTGCCGCTTTCTCAACCGGGGATTCCCTATCGATATTTTGCCGGTACTTCAATGGCAGTGCCGCAGGTAGCTGGGGTGATAGCTTTGATGTTGCAAGCTAATCCGAGTCTGACTCCTGCTGATATTAAGAGGATTCTTGCGGAAACTGCGAATCGAGCGGTTTGAATTGGATGTGGTGCGATCGATCTACAATCCTCAATCTTCTACCAATTATTAAAAGCGAACCGTAGGGACACCGCAATGCCGTGTCATACTCCCCGCGCCGGACACGCAATGCCGTGTCCCTACTTTTGGGAATTGGTATTAAAAATTGGCGGCGTAAGTTAAGTCAAATTGGCGGCACAGAGTGATGCAGCAGTAGTGTGGTCGATCGAATACTAACTCGTAATTCATCTGGCCGTCTATTTTGGTGATCGGCTGCTTTAAGGGGATGCCCTGAATATCGTATTGGCGGCGTTCTAAGGCACTCCAGTCGATAATTTTGAAGTCGATTTGGTTCTGCAACTCAGTTGCGATCAGATATAGGTGCATCTTGTCTTGAACTTTCCCAGTCAGGGGAACTTTGATTAACACTGACTGGGTGACGAGGGGTTTTTGGTCGTTGGGATGCTTCTGGGTGTGGCAGCTTTTGAGTTCTATATCGTAAGGTTCTACCTTGAATTTCTCTCCACTGGCGATCGCAGATGAGTGCAAATCTTTCAGGCACTTTTCTAGGTGAGGGATCAGCCCTAAGTCTGGATCGCACAGCAGTTTACGAATGTTGGAGGTTTCAGTGACTGTCATTTGAGATTTTTGATGTTATTTTTTTATTCTTAACTTTGAGCTTACCACAAAAAGCAAACCTATCGAACTATACTTGCGACATATTTCCACAAAGGTCGTTTATGGGCAGTATGTCGCAGTGACTAAGAGATTTATTTTTGGCAGCAAACCCGTGTTTTTTGCATTAATATTTTAGATTATTTCTTGGTAATTTTCCACAAATTAAGCTCGATATTAGTGTCAGCCGGCTCTATTTGATAGTTTTGTTGCTGAATTGCCGATCGCAAAGTAGAGGACGGTCTGTATAAAAACAACTCACTGAAACCGCCGGGAATTTGCGGGGGTTGGGGTTTTTTCTTTACCAATTCTCGATTTTTGTAGCAAGAAGTGTAACAGCCAGGTTCTATTAGCAGTTTGACTTTTGGTTCTAGGTAATAACTTAAAGGCATGATATATGCGATATTGGCATCGCTGATAATTAGGGGATTGCTGGCTTGATTGACAGTCCCAGCTACTTCCAAGGCACGCAACCAACCGCTGCCTTTATTCCACCAAATATCTGCTTGAGAACTAACTCCACCGGATATAATACCTGCGGAAAAAACTGCAACTATAACTATTTTCCACAGTTTTTGCTGTTTGAAGTTCTCCAAATTGTTACTAATTTTCGCAGACAGCAGGTAAGCCACTGCTAGCTGAATTCCCACATAACAAGGAACTAAATATCGCGGATTTGCCGATCGCCTTCCACCCTTGATTAGATCGGGGACTGCTAAAAACAAAGCAGTTGTTGCAATTAATAACAATACAATCAACCACACTCGCTTTGGTGTTTGTCGGCATAGATAATAAAGGGCATAGCCAACTAAAGCTAGAATCACTATCCCAACTGGAATTAGCAAGGCTAGTTGTGTGGCGTTGGCGGTTCCATCAATGCCAATATCAAAAAATGCTATGCTGACGGAACCAACCCACCTGCTGACTAATCTTAAGTAATTTGTTTGTTCTGCCCATGCTGTTGTGCTTCTAACTTGATTGAAGTTTTCTACAGTATGTACCAGGGAAGGCATGAAGCCGATCGAGGCGATTAAAGATGCGACATAATAGGAAATGAATGTTTTCACATCGCGCCAGTTGGCAATAACTGCGACGTAGATTGCGTGGGCGGCAGCGACGCAGACAAATAACAAGTGGGTGTACAATCCCAGTGTTGCTGTACCTGCATAAAGCGCCCAGGAAAGAACGAGGGCGACAGCATTTTGATTTTCGTCAGGGCGCATTGCTCGCAGCAAGGCAGCAGTGGATAAAATAGTAGTTAATGTCCACAAACTGTACTGTCTTGCTTCTTGGGCAAATAGGATGTGGTAGGGAGAAATTGCGAAAATTGCGATCGCCATCCACGCTACTGCTGAAGATTCAAATAACTCCCAAGCCAGCCAATAAATTGCGGGAAATACTAGCAGGCTAATCACGGCGGCCAAACTTCTCATTGCTGCCACGGAACTGCCGAACCACTGCGCCCAATATCGCGCTAGTACATAATACAGGGGCGGGTGTTGGGGGTCTTCTGTTGCTAAAGAATTCTGGGTATCCCTTAAAGTTTTTTCGGAATTTATCTGCTGATATTTTTGTAAATCCGCAGGCGAGGTTATTTTCTGGTACGAAATTTGTTTAATGATTTCGGCTTCGGTGTAGCCAGAAACTCTCAAAGAAGTATATGTTTCGTCGATCCAGTAAAATTTGCGATCGAGATTGGCGAAGCGAAATAAAATACCGATGACTAATACGGCGATAATTAAAAATCGCAGCCACTTGTCAAGTGAAGGGTTGTGAGAATTTAGTCGATCGCGATCAGTCGTAGATTCCATTTTATAACTAGCTAATCTCGCACAAATTTTTTCTGTCACCCCACCCGTAAGGTGCGCCCTTACGCACCCTACCAACTTAACAGCCAGAGAGAGGACTTCAGTCCTCACTACGAACAAAGGAATGATTAATCATCCACTCCTTCAATCGGCGCAAAACCTTGCCGCTGAATATTTTCGGTTATGGTGCGGGGTTCGAGGAATTGCAGCAAATAATCCGGGCCACCCGCTTTAGAACCAACTCCCGAAAGTTTGAATCCTCCGAAGGGTTGGCGCGATACCACAGCGCCGGTAATTCCGCGATTGATGTACAGGTTTCCGACTTCAAAATCGGATGCGGCTCGATCGATATGCGAAGGCGTGCGAGAATACAATCCGCCGGTTAAAGCAAAATTCGTGCCGTTAGCAATAGCAATCGCTTCGCTGAAATTTTTTGCCCGAATCACCGACAAAACCGGGCCGAAAATTTCTTCTTGGGCGATAGTTGCTGTCGGCGATACTTCCGTAACAATGACTGGGCCGACAAAATAACCGGTTTCCGGTGCCGGCATTTCTAAAGCTATTTTAGCTTCGGCGCGGCCTGTTTCGATGTATTCGCGGATGCGCGACTGGGCATTTGCATCGATCACAGGGCCGACTTGAGTGCCGGGATTTTCTGCTGGGCCGACATTGAGCGATCGCGTCGCTTCTACCAATCTTGCCACAAAATTATCGTACACCGATTCGACCACAATTACTCGCGAACAAGCGGAACATTTTTGGCCGCTGTATCCAAATGCCGAATAAACTACGCCTGCAACTGCTTGGTCTAAATCCGCACTTTCATCGACAATAATTGCATTCTTGCCGCCCATTTCAGCAATTACTCGTTTCAGGTGTTTTTGTCCAGGCTGCAAAATCGCAGCATCGGCATAAATCTGACAGCCAACTTCCTGAGAACCGGTGAAAGTAATCATGTGAACGTCAGGATGTTTCACCATGTAAGCACCGACGGTTGAACCTTTGCAAGGCACGTATTGAAATACACCTTTGGGGATTCCAGCTTCTAGCAAAATTTCGGTGATTTTTGCTGCAATTACTGAGGAAACTTCCGCAGGTTTGAGTAAAGTACAATTTCCAGCAACTAGGGATGCAACTGTCATGCCGACGGGAATTGCGAGGGGGAAATTCCAAGGCGAAATGATTAAAGAAATGCCGCGTGGCTGATAGGTGTAGCGGTTGGTTTCTCCGGGAATGTCGTAATTTTTTCCTTGTTCTAACCGTTCCATTTCGTCGGCGTAGTAGCGGCAAAAATCAATAGCTTCGGAGACTTCGGCATCGCATTCTCTGACTGGTTTACCGACTTCAAACACCATCCAAGCTGACAGTTCGTGCCGCCGCTGTTCCATCAATTCTGCGGCTTTGCGGAGGACGCCGGCGCGCTGTCGGACGGGGGTTTTTCGCCAACTGGTGAAGGCTGATTTTGCTGCTTCAAGGGCTTGTTTGGCCTGTTCTTCGGAAAGCAATCCGATTTTTCCGACTACTTCTGTGGGATTGGAAGGGTTGAGAGAGTTAACTGTTGCTTCAGTATTTTGGTACTCGCCATTGATTAGCGGTAAATAGCTTTTACCTAAGTTGGCGCGCACTGATTTGATGGCTGTTTCTGCTTGTTGCCGCAATTTGGTATTGGCGTAGTCGGTATCAGCAACGTTGGGAAATACTTTGCTGTAAACTAGCTGGTCATTGCCGCTAGCAACTGGTGCGGCTAACAATTGTTCGATCGGCATTTCTTCGGAACTTTGCCGGATGAAAGAACTGTTGGCGGTATTTTCCAGCAAACGGCGGATCAAATAAGCCATTCCCGGCAGCAAATCGCCGTAGGGGCAGTAGACTCGGACGCGATAACCTCGATCGACCAAAAGCTTAGCCAATTTGTCGCCCATGCCATACAGCACTTGCATTTCAAAGCGGCGGCGCGGTATATTGAGAGTTTCGGCAATGGCGATCGCCTTCGCTTGCGATCGTACATTATGACTGCCAATTGCTGCATACAAATATTCGTGATTTTCTAGCAGCAACTGCGTCATCTGCTCGAAATTAGCATCGGTAGCAACTTTGTCATTGTAGACCGGCTGCGGCCAATCTTTCTGCATCGCTTTGATAGTTTCCTGATCCCAGTAAGCGCCTTTTACCAGACGCACTGTTACCGGATTTCCGCGTTTTTTTGCCCAGGAAATCAGGTTTCGCAAATCTTGGGCACTGTCGCGCAAATATGCTTGCAATGTAATTCCGATATCCGTGCGACTGCGAAACTCTTCCTCTAACAATAAGTCTTTGAGAATGCTCAAAGTCAAACTTTTGTAAGCATACTGTTCCATATCGAAATGAACGGCCGCTCCCAACTCCTTCGCGCGGCGCAGTAAAATGCGAATTCTCTCGCTTACTTTCTCCTCGCTACCTTTAGCATCCAAAGGGTCAAACTGAGAATAAAAAGCTGTTAATTTTACGGATACTTGCACTCGCGGCAAAGTTTCATCATCAGCTTTATCAATTGCATCTACTTGCGGCCAATTATTCGCTGCCTTAGCCAGTTCCTCCATCAATTCCAAATAGCGGTTAAGATAAATTTGCGCCTCCGCTTCAGTAATGACAGCTTCCCCCAAAAGGTCAACTGTAAAACCCATTTTATCTTTGCGAAGTCGCTCTAAGGTTTTAATTACCTGCTTGATATTTTCCCCAGAAATATACTTGTGTGCCAAAGTTTCCACAGCAGGCGCAACCGTCGTCGCCGCCAATTGACCCGGAACTGAATCAGGGCTAGCAAAGTTGAGCAATTTTTTCAAGGCTTCGGGCAATTCAACCTCTTGGGCGGTCAGATATTCTTGCAGATGGCGGGCAATTTCCGGCCTGCTGCGGAGGGCCGGCAAACAGTCAATAAATCGAAACAACTGCACCCGCAGTCCTGGGCTGGCCATCGCCCAATCCATCAGTTTGTCATCCCAGCGCATTTGGTCTTGGAGTTGACCGAAAAAAGAGCGCTTTTTCTCTTGAGTTAGCCGCAGGATTTCTTTGGCAATTTCCTGGGTTTTTGCTTCGTAGATGTTTTCAGATACTTGTGCGATCATTGGTAATAAGTAATTGGTAATTTGTAATTAGCAACAGGGGGGATTATATATTTTGTAACTACCCCCTGATACAATTATACTTGCTATTTGACTTCAATCTTAACTTGGTAGTTTGCTTGGCGATCGCCTGAAATTTCAATAGTATAATCGCCGCTAATGGCTAGTTGACCCTGCCACTGACTTGTGCCATCCGCAGTACCTAAATTTTTACCGTTAGGAGCAATAATTGCGGCGCTAACTTGGCCTTCTTGAACCTTTATTGTCATGCTTTGGCCGCTATTGCACTCCAGTAAGTAGCGCCTGGATATGTTGGCTCGCAAACTATTGCTCAGAGTAGTTCCCGTAGCACCGGCTTGAAAGTAAACTCGCTCGGTTACAGGGGTTTCAACCGCAGCGGGAGTAGGAGAAGGAGAAGGCAACGGCGAGGGCGAGGGCGAAGCTTGTTGCGGAACACCAGACAGAGAGGGTATTTGAGTGGGACGGGGCGACGGAGAGATTGTGGCGGGCAGTGGAGTTCCAGGTGCTGGGGGAAGTCCGGGCCGGCGGTTGACGGGCGCTGTTGCGACAGGGGGAGGGCTTTCGGGGAGGGGTACGTCAGCGGGTAGTTTGATTTGAAGGTTCGCTCTTTCCTGATACATTCTCCACGCCAGCAAACTGCCTAGACTGAGGACGGAACCCACTAACATTCCGCTGAGAAAAACTGCTAAGATTTGCCACGAGCGAGCTGGTTTGGCATCGGGGTTGGCAATTGGAATTGTTGGAGGCGGATAACTTGTAATTTGAGTTGTTTCCGGCGCGCTATCGGCGGCAATTGGAATTGTTTCGGCTGCGTCGATTGGCGCTGAAATATCTTCGGGCGCGGCAATTTCTGCTGGAGTTTCTGGGGGTGCGGAAGTTGAATCGGCACTAGCAATTTCACTGCGATCGGACTCATCGCTAGTAGGGGAAATTGTTTCCGGTGGCTGAGTCAAAATTTGTTTTTTTTCCTGTTCGTCGCTCATGGGGCTAAATTTATTTTACAAAGACCGCTTTTAGACATTTTACGTTACTGGTGCGATCGCCTGCACTGCACCAGTAACGTAAGGCTGTTGACAAAATACCGTCCGTGTTGAGCGAGAAATCTGTCTGCTGGGGCGATCGCAATTTACCAATTTTCGGTAAATATTGAGCACAAATTGCGATCGCAACTTACTACCGGACTCAATTATTAGGCAAAGACTGCCAAAAAGGCCGCTCTTCTGGCTTCCTCACAGTATTCGTTGCCGACTGCACGTTTCCTTTTAATTCTTGATAATACCTGTCATCCAGAAAACTCACGCTGACGCCAGCAGGCAGCAGCAGTTGGCGCAATCTTTCTTGAGTGTAATCTACACCGTCAATCATTGGCCCGCGCGGATTTGAAACTAACAACTTGCCGTTAACTGGCACCGAATTGACCATATTCGGCCACCAAGCATAACCGCTGTAGCCAAACATCACCGGAACTTGAACAATTTGGTCGTCTCCGAGTAAAAACTCTCTTTTCAACTTCTCTATAATCGGATTAAGTTTCTGATTTTGCAAATAGAGATTGTGTTGAATTAAAGCACGGTTTTTCAACGCGGCGCTGACAGTTGTTTGAGTGCTCAAACCGCGATTGATCGTCACATCGCCGTAACCTCTTCCCTCCAATTCTTCTAACAGCTTAACTCCGGCTTCGGGACTAGCGATTGCCATTACATATTGTCCGGGAGTTTGAGTGGGAATAAAATTGATAATTTCATCGACTTGGCGAGTCAAAAGCCAAGAAGTATCAATATCCACCGGCGGCCCTTGAATTCTCTGAGCTTGAATAAAATCAAGTACCTCTGGATTAAAACTAGCATTTCCCGAATTCCCGTAATAAACTCGACCCATTGGGTGTCCGGGAATCGGCGGTGTCACCTGCAAATTGCCGTATCCGTCAGACCACTGACTTACAGGGTCTAAAGAACGAGGATTGCCAATTTTTACTACTTTCAAATCCCGGTCTTGAGTTGATTTAACAGGCGGGTTGTTCTCTTGTTCGTTATTGCTTTTTAGGGCTACATTAAACTGGCGTATTTCGGAATTTTCGGGGAGTTGAACGTATCCGTTTTTCTGGGTATCTTGCATCCAAGTGCGATCGCCCTCGATAATTTTGACTTTGGCGCCCGTGGGTTCTACTGCTTGTTTTAGTTGCGAGATAAATTCGCTGTTGACCGAGCCTCTGTCGCTGACCTGAATTTCGGTTACTGGTGCTGTATTGGGCGCTATCATCCAAGGACTAACGCCCATTTGGATTGTTGTGGAGGCGATTTCTTGACCGTTGTTTAGGGCAGTTGCTTTGAGATTTACAGTCCCGTTCCAATTGCGATCGGCAAATTGTTTTGCTTCCACACCTAAAACAATATCCGTGCTGAAAACTAGAGGTTGAGCACCGGATATATCTACAGGTTGCCAGCCGTTGCCCGTCTTCTGAAAAACGCTGATGTGAGGGCGAGCTATGCTGTCAGCAGTGATAAATAATTGAGAGGTTTTGAAGTTTTCAGACAGTGTTAAGTTAACTTGAGAAAGCATCGCTGCACGGCGGGGAGCGTTAACTTTGGTTTGTTTCCAAGTCGGTATCTTGCCGCGATCGTTATTGCGATCGTTAAATAAAATTAGCGCGCCCTTGGACAAAGACCATTGTTCTTTTCCGGCTTCGTCTTGCTCGTTAATTTGGCCATCTCTGTTAGTATCTCCCGCAAAGAAAAAGTTCGACGGCGACGTGGCGGCCGTAACTAGGGCGGGAGTTGGTCTTGCAGTTGATTCAGGAGTTTGTTGAGGAGTTGCTTGCTGATTTCTCTCTAACTCTTGCCTTTCAAGTTCTTTACGCGCTAATTCTTGCCTTTCAACTTCTTGTCTTTCAATTTCTTTACGGGCTAATTCTTGCCTTTCAACTTCTTGCCTTTCAATTTCTTTACGGGCTAATTCTTGCCTTTCAACTTCTTTACGGGCTAATTCTTGCCTTTCTAATTCTTGCCTTTCAACTTCTTTACGGGCTAATTCTTGCCTCTCAAATTCTTGCCTTTCAAGTTCTTTACGGGCTAATTCTTGCCTTTCAACTTCTTTACGGGCTAATTCTTGCCTTTCAAATTCTTGCCTTTCTATTTCTTTTCTAGCCCGGTCTTTTTTCTCTTGCTCTTTTCGCTCTCTTTCTCGACGAGCAAATTCTTTTTTCTCTTGCTCTTTTCGGGCTCGCTCTCTTATCTCTTCTTCCTCGGCTCTAATTTTCTCAACAGAACGTGCAACTTGCATTTCATAGGTAGCGGCACTGAGGTTTCCTTGGTATTCGATGGTTTTGTCGATCGCCCGATCGGCAAAAAAAGAATCGTGAGGAATGAGTCGCAGCGTATTGATAGCCAACTCCCACAGCCGCTGGGACTGTTCCCAAGTAGCAGAAGAAGGATTAGAAGTGCGTCCAATTTCGACTGCTTGGGCGGCAAATTTAGCAGCCTTGTCCCAATTATATTTGGCTGTTTCTTCTCTTTGAATCTGACTTTGAACGTTTTGGAGTTGCTGCGTCAGAGTTTGAGATTGCTGGCGGTGGATTGCTAATTTCCAAAGTTCTGCAGGAAACGGGGCGCTGTCGGGATTTTTGGCAAGATTATCTAATTGTACTTTGAGCCGATCGCGCAATTTGTAGAGTTCCGAAAGGGATTGCGGATTTTCGCCGTCTGGCTGTCGCCCAGAGAGTGCGAGTTGGTAGTTTAGGGAAGGTTGAGCCACTGTTGCGGGGACTGCAACCCAAATAATACCGATGACGACACCGAAACCATTGACGATCGCGATCGCAATATATCGAACCCAGCGCATATAGTTTATCCTCAGACACGCCAATAATTTTACCTAATCTTGGGAGCAATGGGGAATTTAATTGTAAGATTTTAGGATGGGTTTGGGCGAGCGGCTTTTTTTCA
>Ga0164305_10000237_pt1 | contig 19445 bp, 17 predicted proteins | sample Whisoiple_237_MG_FD_110215 | JGI IMG/M metagenome (GOLD analysis project Ga0164305, IMG submission 110215) | Soil microbial communities amended with pyrogenic organic matter from upstate New York, USA - Whitman soil sample_237_MG | ecosystem: Environmental > Terrestrial > Soil > Agricultural...
ATCCTTTGGTTGAAAGGTGTATGTCTGTTCAGACCGGAACGACTCTGTTGTGCGAGTGAAACTCATAGCCAATTTCCATAGATAATTCAAAGAACTTTTTAAATGTAGCGGTCGGTAAAAAAAATCGATTAGAACATACCGCTCGACGAGAGTACGGTTATCCGACTCGGGCAAGTGTCCAGCAAACAAAGTACGCACGGTGGGTGACTATCTCATTCTTGTGGTTTTTCGTTCTATTACTTGTCACGAACCCAAAATAATAAGGCGGTCATTAATTGACCGTCTCTCATAAATATAAGCGAGTATTTCCTCGCAAAAGGCAGATAAATTAATTTTCTGCCATTGTGTCTAAGTTATTACCCTTATCACCATCCGGGTTCGTGCGAAGAAATTCTTTACCATCCTGACGGTGGACAACGTGTACCCCCTCGATTTTGCCTCCTTCAGTCATCTCGATAGCTTTTTCTACAGGGGTAAACTTTTGGTTGCCATCTAACAGAACATGACTGATGTTGCCATTTTCGTCTTCTCTTGCATTAACAATTCGTCTATTACCAGCCATTTTTTCTCCTTTGGTGAACTTTATCAACCCTAACGAATATCAGAAAACATAAATTAGAAAACACCGTCTCACTAGAGTACGGTTATCCTACCTGGGTAATTATTTAGTCATTCGCTAAGCGGAGTTAAATATTATCCCTAAGAGATAGTTGAGTTAATAGGGCAGCAGCTCGCACGATTAAGAATTGTAACAAATCTAGAGATGAGAACTTCTGGCTTGAGGGGGGAAAGCAACCGTCATTCGATTTGGGATGCGTGACTTTAATCCTTGCATCCAAAATCTAAAATCTAAAATCTAAAATCTAAAATTGCTCGTCACCAATCGGGAATTTCTTGGGCCGAGGAGTCTGCTTGGGCTTGTGACAGTTGGTGAGTGGGCAACGGATTTTCTGGGGTTGGGGGAGCTAAATCAGGATATATGATTTTCCTGACGTAAGAAAGGGTAGAGAGTGCGGAGACGGCGCCGCGTACTTGGTCGGGTCGCACTTCTAAGTATTTTTGTAATTGTTCTAAGTTGCGGTGGCCGCTGATTTCTTGAATAATCCGCAGCGGAATACCCGCGTTGCTCATCTGAGTCAGGGCCGACCTTCTGAGGCTGTGGGTGGAAGCGCCGATGATGCCGACTTTTTCGCAGGCTTCTTGGAATAGGTGAGAGGCGGCTTCCGGGTTCGCGTGTTTCCAGCGGTGGTTGAGGTGGCGGCTGGGGAATAGATAGGGGTGCTCGGGATGCTCGTAGGTTTCTAACAGCAGCCTCAACTCTTGAATGATCGGGATAGTGCGGGTGCCGAGCTTGCCTTTGGTGTTACCTTTACGGATGATCATTTCGGAGCGGATGACGCCCGCCGGGGTGAAAACATCGATGACTTTTAAGCTGCACGCTTCGGCAATGCGGCAGGCGGTGTAGAGACAAACTCCAAAGAGGGCGCGATCTCGATCGCTTTGCAAACCTTCGTTGAACAAAAGTTCGATTTCCTCTTGCGTGAATATCTTGGCCTGCCCGTGTCCCTCTATTTTCATGCTTGGTGTATACTCGACCCGATACCAGAGAGTTTGCCGCAAATACTGCACTGCTGCATCGGTCGGGGGAATTTCTTAACGTAGCGCTCGCCCGAATCAGCAAGTTTAGTTCGGGCGATGGCAGCTCGGGTGTTGATAACTATAGCGTGTTTAAATAGTTAAACTTTGGCTTAGGGTAATACCAATTCACTATGAAGATACACTACATGAGGGTGATGTCTTTCTGGTGGGAACTATATCCTTAGCGTTATATTAAATGCAGCTTCATAGTAAATTGGTATAAGATTTGCTGTTGAGAGTTATAAAGTCATACTGGTAAATCGTAAAAAGCTTTTGCGGAGGTCTTGATTACTACAAGGGTGAGGGAAGCTGGGTTGCTTCGATAGCGGAAAATTACTTTAAGGACTTGGAGATATACATTGCTGGTGATGTGAATGAACTTAATCCAACTCTCGAAAAAACAGCAGTTCGCTTTTTTAACAACTTTAGTGCCGTTGAGTCAACTTAAAACTGATAAAGTTTAAATCAAAGATAGAATAATGCTTCAATTACTTTTGCTCACACCCCACTAGGCAATCTCTAATTCTCTATCTTACTGATGCACAACGAGATAGCCGCGTGTCTTTTTGGAAAATGAATCAGTAGTATTCATTGCTTTCCAAAGATTCTCCGTAGAAGCCCATACAGGCGGATATTTATAACTGGCTACGTCTTCAATCAGAAACCGATCGCTTTGCTCGTGATAGGCAGCAAGGGGAGAAATATGCCCGCTTTTACCCTGACCCAAAACAGAGCGTTGGTAATTCACGATTATATAGTCGCCAGAACTGGCAAGGTTGGCTTTAGCTTGGGTACGAAATTGGTTAAGTGTTCTCTCCGACGCATAGTAGACCTCAACTTTGACGTTGTGACTTCTCAGTAAGGCTGCTAATTCATCAAGAGTCATCCCCGAAAAAGTGACGGCATAAGAAGAGCGGATATTCTGGGTTTGACCGTCAAAAAAGGTGTCTTGGGTTAGTGGGCGATATCCCTGTCTTTTGCTGCCGAGTGCATTCAGAACCATCACACTGCTAGCCACACCACAATAGGCGGGACGCTTTTGAGTTTCAATGTGGGTGCTAAGCGGTTGAAAATCCTGTTTGCTCTTGCTCTGGTTCAATAGCTGTTGTCCTTCGGGTGATTCTAGAGAAACTAAAGTTTTGGGCAGTGGTAGTCGATTAACAGAAGGTGGCGAGAAGGCTTTCCCGGTAAAAACGCTTAAACCTGTGCCGAAGATTAGTAGAATACCCCCTCCAGCTTTTATTAGTCGCCCTCGCCATCGGTGATTACCAGACGTTTGATTTAAGTCCATATCTTCATCTCTCCCAAGAACAGTTGTGTGAAAAAAATTTAGTCAGAATTGGTCGTTGGGTAATTAAACATTACACCGTCTAAACCTTGCTATCTGGTTAGTAGATCGGGTAACTATCGCCTTTGCTTTGGACATCATTATAGCAAGTATTTTCAGGGTTAAACTTTCATTATAATTAAGGAAAAATATCCTTTTTATAAAGCGGTCTGAAAAACTTGGATTCTGTAATATAATTTTGAAATCTCTGCCTGGGAGCAAGATTGCATCATGCCGCCAATGCCAACAGTCACAGTCAAGTCAGGATACAAGCCACAATCTATCGATACCAGCATTGAAGCTGACGTGCTGATGTTTCAGCTATTGCGACAGTTAAGCCCCCAACAAAAAGTACAGCGGACTTGCGCTTTCAATCAAGCGGTGCGAAGGCTGGCAATCTCTGGAATAAAGAACCAGTATCCCAATGCTACTGAGGCAAAAGTTCGACAAGAATTTATTAAAAGGTGCTTAGGTGCTGACTGGATCGAAGTTTTATCAGACAGTAAAGATTGCGGTGAACTCGTGATTGCAGATCCTATTGAGTTAGCGCAAAAAATAGCCAGCATCTTGCTACCGCTGAATATTCCCTATGTGGTGGGAGGTTCGGTGGCAAGTTCGCTGTTGGGAGAAAACAGATATACGCAAGATTTGGACTTAGTAATTGATTTGCAATCGCGAACAGCACAGAGACTAATTGATGCCATGTCAGGTGAGTTTTACATCAGCGAATCAGCGGTGACTGAAGCGATTGCCAATTCAAGAACAGCACCCCGCGAATCATCGTTCAATGTCATCTATTTGCCTTCGATGGAGAAAGCAGATATTTTTGTGATGAGCAGCGATGACCCTTTTTCGGATTCCGTGATGAGCCGTCGCCAGCTTCACCCTGTTAGCGGCTTACAAGAAGAGGGAATTTACATCTACTCGCCCGAAGATATCGTCCTGCAAAAACTCAGTTGGTACAAACTAATTCCTGGCGGTTCCCAAAAACAATGGAGGGATGTGTTGGGAGTTTTGAAGGTGCAAGGGGAACGACTCGATCTCGCTTACTTAAACCAGTGGGCTGTTACCCTCAAACTAACAGATTTGCTCTCGGGAGCGTTGCTTCAATCAGGATATTAAGCGTCGGGAATTGAGAATGAAACCAAACAAACAACAGCTTGCTATTGCTAAGAAAATCCAAAAATGGATTCAAGCCACCCAAGAAGTTGAAAAAGCTCGATTGGCCATACCGATAACCAGGCTGACGAGTATCAAAAGTCTGTGCGTTGATGAAGTTGCTGCCGAAAAGTTTGCGATCTACATTGCCCGACTGGTGCAGCAGCAGATAAATCAGGCGATTTGTCCCGAACATTTCACGGAGGAAGAATGGGAACAGCAAAAACAATTAGTGGATGAAGCAATCGCACTGATGGACTGTTACCGAGAAAACCCTAGTTACGAAAGCAGGCAATCTCTCAGAAACTTATTGAAAGATATTGATGGGGTGCAAGGGGATGACTACCGTAATTTTAGATGGACAACGGTGCGTTTTGTCCGCAGTGGAGATTTACTCAAGCTAGAGTATGCACTGCGGTGTTTCGTAGAGACAGATTTTCCCTATTGGGTTTACAAACTAGCTAGAGAATATGTAGAAGGTTATGGATTGCAGTCGGGTTCGGGTATCGTTGCTGAATCCGTACCCATGTTGTTGGAAGTAGCAGAATTTTGGTGTCAGTATTATTTCAATCAGAGTTTGAACGAGAAATTTCCTGATGGGGGCGCGATCGCTCTTGTGAGGTAGGGTCGTTGGGTCGGGTGAGATGCGAATTTATCAATTCCAGAGAAACGCTCAAAATCAAGCAGATACTCAGGCGCAGCGAGGGAACTGGCAGCTACCCATTTGCGGGATGAAGCATAATGAAGCTTGACCTAAAACAACGGGGCTATTTTTAATGATTCTCCAAGGGATTGTTTGTGTGAAGCTAACAAATTTGCTGAGGATTGAGTGATTGCGGGTTGCGGGTCAGTTGCCAATGTGCCAGTTGATTATGACAGAAGTGATGTGATTACATGAGCCAATATTTCTTGTGTTTTGCTTTATTTATTTCAGGCTTAATTGTCGAGATGTTAAAACTTTTTAAATTTATAATAATTTTTCCTTTTTCTCGAATAAGGGTCATTTTCACTCGTAATAAAAAATTAGACCAAAGAAATCATCGGCCGTCTTTAGATGAACAGCGTATGGGTTTATATGATGGTAGCGGAGTTCATCACCCCGATGGATTAAAGTGGAAGTTCAATACAAAAATGGCAATACGTGTTTCTCCAGTCGTTATTAATCAAGTAGTCTACGTTATAAACGACCAGGGTACTTTCTATGCAGTTAATAGCCGAAATGGAAAAGCCAAGTGGACTTTTCAAATACCAAAAGAAGCGGAAGGGTCTGAAAATGCCTTCTTACGTCCATCGCCACCGACAATTGTTGATGATGTTGCCTACATCAGTAACGATAATCAGTTGTATGCCATAGACCTGAAAACAGGTATAGCTAAATGGACATTTGCCACCCCAGGCGTAGTGGAATCATCGCCCGTTGTAGCAGATGGTGTTGTTTATGTAGCCAGTAATTTTACGGAAATACACGGGTCAAACACCGAGCACCCTTGCACACCTATTCTGAACGTACAGGGTTATCTCCAAGCTGTGGATATTGCTACCAAGCAAGTAATATGGCAATTTGAGCAACCCAATGGAGTTAGTTCTCTTGCTGTTGCTGATGGCACAGTCTACATTTTTGCATTTGGTAGTTTCTGGTCACTGGATAGTGCTTCATCTGCGGTACAGTGGAAGTTCAACAAACACGATCTCAGTTTTTTGGCTCCAGTGGTTGTTAACGGAATAGTTTATGTTAGCTGTCCGTCCTACTATTCCTCTACAAAAAGTTCAGTTTTTGCTTTACATAGTGCTAGCAGACAAATTGTATGGGAATTCCAAACAAGCGGTTATATCTGCACAAGTCCGTTAGTCACTGATGACATGGTTTACATTGGCACTAGAGAGGGATATTTATTGGCTCTCAACAAAGAAACAGGACAATTACAATGGACTTTTTACCGTGGTGATTGGAACATCAATTACCCTAGTATCGCTGAGGGAATAGTTTATTTCGGCAGTGAAGACGGAAATCTTTATGCCTTATTCAGCACTACAGGCCAGCAACTGTGGAAGTTTACAGCAATGGGTGTAGTGTCTTCATCTCCTGCTATTGCTGCTGAAGTGGTTTACTTTGGCAGTGAAGATGGTTATCTATACGCAATTGATACTAAAACACCACTAATTAACCAAATCCTTTCAGATGCTTCAATTCAAGGAGAGCCTTTAGCAGATCCTCCAATTAGCTCAGATGGAGCTATGTATCGCGCCAATCCACAACAAACTGGTGTTTACATTACTAGAGGTGTTCACCAGGTTGTTGGATTGAAGTGGAAATTCTCGCTGGATAGACATTTATCATCCCCCCCGATTGCCGCGAATGGAATAGTTTATGTCGGCGCCAGTTACTCTAATCTTTATGCCATAGATGCTGAAGTTGGAAAACAAGTATGGCAGTTTGAAAAAACAACTTATTCTTGTTCCGCTGTGGCTGATGGCATGGTTTACATCGGAAGTGATTCTTTGTATGCACTTTCTGCGATGACTGGACAAGAACAGTGGTCTATCAAACTCAGCAGCGCTGAGTTTCCTGCTGTTGTTAATGGCACAATCTATGTTTACAGCAGAAACAAAGACGGATCTCACAAACTCTCTGCCCTGTCGTGTCGGAATGGACTATTAAAGTGGCAGGCCCAAGTGTCCTCATCTAGCGGTTGCCCTTTGATAGATGATGAAATCGTTTTAGTACACAATTATCATTACGTAAATGCGCTTTCTCTCGCTACAGGAGAAGTTGCATGGCAATTCAAAACTCAACACTACGACGATCGCTTATCAGCTATTTCTGATGGAACAGTTTACTTGGTTGGACGGAAAAATTTCTATGCAGCAGATATCCGTACTGGAGAGGTGAAGTGGAACTTTAGTCCAGAAAAAGGCTGGTTGAGACACGATCTGGCGATTTTTGATGGCACAGTTTATACTATCGGCCAAAATACTCATACACTCTACGCACTTTCCTGCACAACTGGGGAAGAGAAGTGGCAGTTTACAACGGATACTAACATACAAACACCTCCGACTATTGCTGACGGAATTGTTTACTTAGGAACCTTTAGCGGTAATGTTTATGCAGTAGATGCTCTGACAGGACAACAACTATGGAAGTTTGCAATAGGAACGGCATTATACTCTGAACTGGCGATCGCGGAGGGGGTAATCTATACTACGGGCTGTGACGGGAAGCTTTACGCGCTCAGTTGAATTAGGGGAAAGTATGCGATCGCCAACTATCAAAATTTTGTTTTCCGCGCGTTGCTGATTTACGGTATGAAAGATTAAATATGCAAATCCTAGAAACCAGTATCTACAAAGCTTCTGGATTTTCGACTTATTTTTTTCATACCCTGATTAAGCAAGGTCGGGTTTCTTTTTCCCCTACAGTTACGAGATATGGACAAGTTTCCAGAACACGATCCTCGCTGTGGCCGTGAGACAGAGGGCCAGTGGAATAGCCAGCCACAAGACATTGCTTTAGCCGACACTCCTGAATTCAGTCAACGCTTCTTCGCTGAAGTGTTCAAGGAATTCCCAGCATTGGCGGCAAGCGTCGTTTTCTTGCGATGGTCGGTTCAGCCAGACCACCTCTACGCAATATTTAACTTCAAGAGCGGTGGGTTTGGCGTGCAGATCGATCCGGGGCTAGAGTACATCATAGTGTGGGGGGCAGGCGAGCAGGGGGAGTATGGCGATTGGATGGGCGATCGCGATCGGTTAGCTTCAGCGCTTGAGGATGTCCGTACCAAGCGTGTGGTGGTTTGAAAGTTTGTCTAATGCGGTTGAGTGATGATGAGACAAGTGCTGGGTGGTGAGCGATCGTAAATTCCGAAGGCGTTTAGTCTGAACTTTCGCCTGCAAATATTACTTGCATAGACGAGCGAAGCCTTCGATCGCTAAGATTTTAATTGAAGTACAAGCAGCAGATAGATTGGGGCTGCATATCTCCAGCAAAACCATATCCAAGCTAAACTGATAATCGCCCAAAATTTTAGAATTATCTATGGGACAAGAAAGCGCACTATGATATCAGGGGAAATCAAAAGTCAAATAGATAAAATCTGGGATGCCTTCTGGTCGGGTGGTATCTCCAATCCCCTCGAAGTCATCGAACAGATTACTTATCTGCTGTTTCTGCGTCGTCTCGACGATTTACATACTCTGGAAGAAAACAAAGCTAACCGGCTCAAGCGCCCAATGGAACGCCGGATTTTCCCAGAAGGTGAAGATATCAAAAAACGCCCCTACGATGATTTGCGTTGGTCGAGGTTCAAGAATTTTGCACCGAAGGAGATGTTTGAGGTCGTCAACGATCATGTTTTCCCTTTTCTGCGGACTTTGGGAGGCGATGGTTCGACTTACGCGCACCACATGAAGGATGCCCGCTTCACAATTCCGACACCGGCCCTGCTTTCTAAAGTGGTGGATTTGCTCGATGGTGTACCGATGGAAGACAGGGACACTAAAGGCGACCTTTACGAGTATATGTTGGGCAAGATTGCCTCTGCTGGACAAAACGGACAGTTTCGCACACCGCGCCACATTATTCAGTTGATGGTGGAACTGACTGCACCCAGCCCAGGCGATGTGATTTGCGATCCAGCTAGTGGAACTTGCGGTTTTCTGGTGGCTGCTAATGAATATCTGCGATCGCATCACCCGGAAATTCTGCGCGATACCAAGATGAAGCAACATTTCCACCATCAGATGTTTCACGGGTTCGATTTTGACAATACCATGCTGCGGATTGGCAGTATGAATATGCTTTTGCATGGAGTAGAAAACCCGGATGTTCGCTATCAGGATTCGCTGGCACAGGAACATTCTGGTGATGAAGAATCTTATACCCTTGTCCTCGCTAATCCGCCTTTTGCTGGGTCGTTGGACTATGAGAATACGGCTAAAGATTTGCAGGCGATCGTCAAAACCAAGAAAACTGAATTGCTATTTTTGGCTTTGTTTTTAAGATTGCTGAAACCAGGGGGACGGGCTGCGGTAATTGTGCCGGATGGGGTGCTTTTTGGCTCATCTAAGGCTCATAAGGAATTGCGACGGTTGTTGGTGGAGGAACAGAAGCTTGATGCTGTGATATCTCTGCCTGGTGGTGTATTTAAGCCTTATGCGGGTGTTTCTACTGCTATTTTACTATTTACTAAAACTAACTCTGGGGGAACTGATTCTGTTTGGTTTTACAATGTGAATGCTGACGGGTGGAGTTTGGACGATAAAAGAACGCCTTTGCTTTCTGAAGATAAATTAGGTGCTGTGCCTATTTCTGGGTTAACAGCAGAGGAACATACTAAGAATAATCTGCCGGATGTATTGAGTCGTTGGCAACTGCGAAATACAACGGAAAGAGAGCGATCGCGCAGTGCTCAGAGTTTCTGTGTACCGAAGGCTGATATTGCTTCTCAGGGGTATGACCTGAGCCTGAATCGTTATAAGGAAGTGGTGCATGAAGAGGTGGAACATCTCGCACCCAAACACATCCTCGCTAATTTGGCGAAGTTAGAGGTGGAAATTCAGCAGGGGATGGAGAAATTGGAGGGGCTGCTGAGATGAGTGTGATATCAGAAGAAAGAAAGTTGCCATCAACTTGGCGTTGGGTACGTTGCCAAGATGTTGTGGATGTTCGTGATGGTACTCATGACACACCGACTAAAACAAATTTTGGGATTCCTCTCATTACTTCAAAGAATCTTACCCCACAAGGAATTGATTTTAGCAACATAACATATATATCCGAAGAAGACCACCAAAGTATAGAAAAACGCTCTGCTGTTGATGACGGGGACGTTCTTTTTGCAATGATTGGAACAATTGGCAACCCAGTAATTGTTGAAAAAGATCGTCGATTTTCGATAAAGAATGTCGCTTTGTTCAAGCTGAATAAGTCTTTATATTATCCGCCTTTCTTCAAAGAATTGCTAAACACCTCGATTATTAGAAAGCAGCTTGCTCGAAACACAAAAGGCGGAAATCAGAAATTTGTTTCACTTTCGGTTTTACGGAACCTGGTTATTCCATTACCCCCCTTAGAAGAACAGAAACGGATTGCAGAGATACTCGATCGCGCCGAAGAACTCAGGTCTAAACGTCGGGAGGCGATCGCACAACTCGACACCCTCACCCAAGCCATCTTCCTAGAAATGTTCGGCGATCCAGTTACAAATTTAAAAGGGTGGAAACGATTACCTTTTGCTCAATTGCTGACAAACATCGACAGTGGTTGGAGTCCTGTATGTCTAGATCGTCCAGTTTATGGTGAAGAATGGGGCGTTCTTAAACTTGGTGCAGTAACATGGTGTGAATATAATCCTACCGAAAACAAAGCTCTTCCGCTGGGTGTGGAGCCAAATCCAGCCTTAGAAGTAAAAACTGGTGATTTGCTGTTTACGCGAAAAAATACCTATGAACTGGTTGGAGCTTGTGCGATTGTTCGAGAGACTCCCCCCCGGCTTCTGATGCCAGACCTCATTTTTCGTTTCCGTCTGCGTGCGGATGCCGCAGTGAATCCATACTTTCTACATCAGCTTCTCATTTACCCAACAAAGCGCCGCAATATTCAGAAGCTCGCAGGAGGTTCTGCTAGTTCAATGCCTAACATTTCCAAGGCAAAGTTGCAAACAACACTCATCGAAGTTCCTCCGCTAAACCTTCAACAAGAATTTGCCGATCGCGTCGAAGCTGTAGAAAAACTCAAAGCAGCACACCGCGCCTCACTGTCAGAACTCGATGCCCTCTTTGGTTCCCTTCAACACCGTGCATTTAGAGGAGAATTATGACATGAGCGCCATGCTAACGGAATTTACCCTCGCCAACTTCAAAAGTTACAGTACAAGCCGATTGCCCCTTGGATCGCTAACCGTACTAATCGGAGCCAATGCAGCAGGCAAAAGTAACGCCCTTGAAGGTTTGCGCTTTCTGTCATGGCTAGCACAAGGGCAAAAACTCTCCAGCATTCAATATGCGGTAAATAGTGCAGAGCGCGTTGTACGCGGTCGAATAAATGATTTGTGCCATCGGGGAGAGTCAAATTTTACCATTGGTTGCCGTTTAGACTACCCAGATTGGAACCAACTCGATATAACCCTGAATGTGCGTGACGGAGAACTCCACATCAGTAATGAGCGAATCGTTGGCTCAACAAGTCAAGTCCCGCTATATGACCTAGATCAGCCTTCTCAAGGAGTAGGGACTGATGTTGGTGTGGCATATAACAACTTTACAAAAGGGAAGAACAAACCACGAGTAACGTGCAGCGATCAGATGGCTATATTCGTGCAATTAGACACCCCTGCCCATTTTGATGCAAAGTACCCCAAATCCCAAAAGATAATTCCTGAAACCGTCCGCGAATATCAAAAAGTCTTACAAAATATCCTATTTTTAGATCCCGTCCCCGCCAGAATGCGCGAGTACAGCTTCAAATCTGATAAGCGATTACAAGAAGATGGCACTAATCTTTCCAGCGTTTTGTATCGCTTGTGGGAGAACCAAGCCGAAAATCGCGAGGCAATTCTCAACTTTATTCAGAGTCTACCAGAACAAGCTATAGATGGGCTAGATTTCCTTTTCGGTCCACGGGATGAAGTCATGGTGCAACTAGCAGAAACATTTGGCAATACCCGCCGCTATTGTGAGGCTGCATTATTATCCGATGGCACTTTACGGGTGTTAGCGATTGCCGCTGCTATGCTATCAGCTACCGAAGGCAGTTTAGTAGTCATCGAGGAAATCGACAACGGCGTTCATCCCAACCGCGCCAAGCATTTACTCGCCAGCATCCGAGATATTGCCGAACGTCGTAAATTGCGAGTGCTGCTATCGACTCATAACCCCGCGTTAATGGATGCCTTACCCGATGAAGCGATCGGCGATGTAGTGTTTTGTTACCGCAATCCAGAGTCAGGAGATAGCCGCCTGGTACGGCTTGGAGAAATGTATGATTTTCCAAGTCTGATATCTCAGGGGCCGCTCGGTCAACTGGTAACTGCTGGGATAGTCGATCGATTCGTCAAATCGCCGCACACCCCTGAAGACAGAAAACAGCAAGCGATGGCATGGCTATCTCGGTTGCAGGAATACGGCAATGAGTAGTATTTGCTTGATTGATACCAGCATATTCCTCGAAATACTCAACGTTCCCAACTATAATCAGCATAGAGAATCAGTTCTCGAAGATTTTAAGACTTATTCTCTAGCTGGCTGTACTTTTCTGTTGCCAATGGCAACCATACTCGAAACAGGCAACCACATCGCCCAAAACGGGGACGGCACAATGCGAAGGAAAACCGCCATACGTTTTGTTGAACAAGTTAAAGCAGCCTTCGCAGGCATAGCTCCCTGGAGGCCTACTCCATTCCCGAGTACAGCAGAGATACTGGAGTGGATTGACCAGTTCCCTGATGAAGCTGGCAAAAACAAAGCTCCTAATAAACAAGAAGGAACAAGTTTCGGCGATCTCAGCATCATTCAGGAATTTCATAAGTCCTGTAATATCTTCTCAATGAGTGAAGTTTTTATCTGGTCACTAGACAAGGATTTACAGAACTATCGCCAAATGCCTGCATAAATATATGAGCCAGTTTACCTTCCTCCAAGCTGAATTTTCTACGATTTATGAATCCGCCAACAAAGCAGTTGATGCAGTACATCCAGACCCTCGCACTGCCTGCTTTTATGCCCGTCGAGCCTTGGAGTTAACCGTAAATTGGTTATATAAATACGATAATTCTCTAGAACTGCCTTATCAAGATAACCTAAGCAGTTTAATTCACGAACCTACTTTTAAAACCTTAGTAGGTGAAGCAATCTTTAACAAAGCAAGAGTCATTATCAAACTAGGAAATCAGGCCGTACACAGTCCCCGACCTATCTCTGTGAATGATGCTATAAATGCTGTACGGGAGCTGTTTCATGTTGCATACTGGTTAGCACATACCTACGGACGCAGTAGCAAACCAAATGCGGGGCTTACCTTCAACTCTGACGCCTTACCCAAGACTGCACCAGTTCCTAAACAAACCATTGAACAACTTCAGAAACTAGAAACTCAACTACGAGATCGCGATGAAAAGCTCTCAATACTTCTAGCAGACAAAAATGCACTTGATGAAGAACTGAAACAACTACGGGCCCAATTAGCAGCCGTCAAGAAAGCCAGTGTCACCCAACCCGATACTCACGACTATTCTGAAGCTCAAACCCGCGATATTTTTATAGACCTTTTGTTAAAAGAAGCCGGATGGAACTTAGACCAAAAGCGCGATCGCGAATTTCTGGTTACAGGGATGCCCAATTCATCAAATCAAGGTTTTGTGGATTACGTCCTCTGGGGCGATGATGGTAAACCTCTGGCAGTCGTAGAAGCTAAGCGTACCCGAAACGACCCCCGCACCGGGCAACAACAGGCTAAGCTATATGCCGATTGCCTAGAAAACCAATTTTTTCAGCGTCCAGTTATTTTCTACTCTAACGGTTACGAGCATTGGCTGTGGGATGATACCAATTACCCACCGCGACAGGTGCAAGGATTTTATAAAAAAACTGAATTACAATTACTTATACAGCGCCGAGCTACTCGTAAATCTTTAGCAACAGGCACAATTAACCCCACCATTGCCGAACGCTATTATCAAACTCGTGCCATCCGTCACATTACCGAAGCCTTAGAGACTGATAAAGACCGCAAAGCCCTGATAGTTATGGCAACTGGTGCAGGCAAAACCAGAACTGCGATCGCCTTGGTCGATCTGCTGATGCGTTGTAACTGGGCTAAACGTGTTCTATTTTTAGCCGATCGTGTAGCCTTGGTAAATCAGGCAATCAATGTATTTAAGAAACATCTCCCCGATGCCGCGCCAGTAAACTTAGTCACAGAAAAAGATACTGAAGGACGGGTATTTGCTTGCACCTATCCAACCATGATGGGATTAATTAATGATACCCGTGACGGTCAGCGTCGTTTTGGCGTAGGACATTTTGACCTAATTATTATTGATGAAGCTCACCGATCGGTTTTCCAGAAATACCGTACCATTTTCAACTACTTTGATTCTGTCTTGCTAGGGCTAACCGCTACACCAAAGGATGAAATTGACCGCAACACTTACGGACTATTTGACTTAGAAAATGGCGTACCTACCGATGCTTACTCGCTTGAAGATGCCGTAAAAGATGGTTATCTAGTCCCCCTGAAAGCAGTATCAGTGCCGCTTAAGTTTCAGCGACAAGGCATTAATTATGGCGAACTCTCTGAATCTGAAAGAGAAGAATGGGATGCGCTGGAATGGGACACAGAAGGCAATGCCCCTGAGCGCGTAGAAGCAGAAGCAGTCAACAAATGGTTATTCAATAAAGATACCGTGGATAAGGTGCTAGAGCATCTGATGACTAGGGGATTAAAGGTTGCTGGGGGCGATCGTCTCGGCAAAACCATTATTTTCGCTAAAAATCAAGATCATGCAGAATTTATTGCTCAGCGGTTCAACGCCAATTATCCACACCTTAAAGGTGAGTTTGCCCGCGTCATTACCTTCAAAACGTCCTATGCTCAAACCCTGATTGATAACTTTTCCCAAAAAGATAAAGAACCTCATATTGCAATCTCAGTGGATATGCTCGACACTGGGATTGACGTGCCAGAGGTAGTTAATCTGGTGCTGTTCAAAATTGTTCGCTCCAAAACTAAGTTCTGGCAGATGATAGGACGAGGTACGAGGCTATGCCCTGACTTATTTGGACTGGGGCAAGATAAAGAATTTTTTTACTTGTTTGATTATTGCCAAAATTTAGAGTTTTTTCAACACAACTCAGAGACTGTTAATGCACCCATAACTAAATCATTGGGTCAGCAATTGTTTACCGCTCGATTAGAGTTAATCGGAGAGTTAGACAAAAGAACACCTGAAAATCCACCGATTAATCCAGCAAAAATGAGCCAGATTCAAGAGTACCAAGCTGCCTCTAAAGAACCCAGTACAGATGCAGAATTGCGCCAGGAACTAGCCAATTTACTCAATACCGAAGTGGCGGCTATGAATACTGAAAACTTCATAGTGCGACCTAAACAACGATTCGTAGAAAAATATGCTAATTCCGCAGCATGGGCATCGTTATCGATCGATGATTTTCTGGAACTCAGTCAAGAAATAGCTGGCTTGCCTTCCCAATTGGAAACAGAAACGGAAGAAATAAAAAGATTTGATGTTCTGATGCTGAAGTTACAATTAGCAATCCTGCGCTCTGACTCTACATTTAAGCGTTTACAAGAACAGGTGAAGTCACTTGCAGGGATGTTAGAAGAGAAATCGGCTATTCCCTTCGTGCAAGAACAGCTAGCCCTGATTCAGGATGTACAAACCGATGAATGGTGGCAAGATGTAACATTGCCAATGCTGGAGGTGTTACGCAAACGGCTACGGGGGTTAATCAAGCTGATTGAGAAACAAAAACGCCAACCTATTTACACCGACTTTGAGGATGTAATGGGGGATGAAATAATAGTAGAGTTGCCTGGTTTTACAGCATTAGATAACTTTGAGAAGTTTCGTGCTAAAGCCAGGGCTTTTTTGCGATCGCATGAAGATCATGTGGTCATTTTTAAGCTGCGGACTAACAAACAGCTCACTCCATCCGATCTATCTGAGTTAGAGAAGATATTGCTAGAAAACAAATTAGGCGTAGAGGAGGATATAGACCGTGCCAAAGAAGAGTCGCATGGGTTAGGTTTATTTGTCCGTTCCTTAGTAGGACTCGATCGGGAGGTAGCCAAGCAGGAACTAGCTAAGTTTATATCTGGTAAAAAGCTTAACTCCAATCAGATTGAATTTGTGGATATGATTGTGAATTACCTAACCGCACATGGCGCAATGGATGCAGCAATCCTCTATGAATCCCCATTTACCGACATTACGCCACAGGGGCCAGAGGGATTATTTACCTCGACTCAGGTAGATGAATTATTTTCTATTCTTGAAGAAGTTTCTACACGGGCTGCTGCATAAGGCACAGCAGTAAAACCTGGCGTTACAAATAATCTGGGCTGAAGCACAATTATAGTTACAGTGAACCCTGGCTTTTGGTGCTGAGGAACACGGAGAGTGGCATTTTTCCCCGTCCTTGGCTGTTTAAACCGAAGACAGCCAGCGTTCTTCTTGCCAGTATCGAGAATAACCGCCGTTGCTAAAACCAACACCCACCGGATTTTTAGTATCGCATTCTAAAAAAGTATACGTCCAAGTTGACCCAGACCAAGTAACCTCATCTACTTCATAAATCTGTCGCGACCCTTGGGAGTTGTAAACACCAACTCTCTGCCCTTTCTGGAATTTTGCGCTTTGTTTCATCGAACGAACTTGTCGGTTAGCTATGAAATCGGTACGCCTCTAATCGCAATTGCCGGGGAACGCCAAAAAACTCTAGGCGATGGTGCCCGATCGAAGGAGCGCGATGGTTCAACCCCCGACTCCGGCATCGCTTTCGATTTATTCTGAATCCTTCAAAAACAAAGAAATGCAACAGTCTCGAAAAATTGCGCCTTTCAGACCCGTTGCATTTCATTAGGTCAATGATATGCTGAATCGCTGCTAAAAGTCAATACCGAGCGCGGCAAAGATGAAAATCCCTTAATTATCTAAACAGAGTTGAAGCAAGTTTCCTTAGTCCAGCTATCAAAACCTCTGCCAAATCCTCGGTCAGCCTGAGAAATCCATCTTTCAATCCCCATTCGCGGATCTTAGTTGGCAGTAAGAATCCGTGAGCCGAAGCATTTCTGAGAGCTTTCGCCAGTTTGTATGCCTCACACCAGGAATCTACAGATTGGGATTGAACCAGCCACCGATCGATCGCTTTCTTATCTCCTGAAGTTACTCCCAAGAATGTGGCTAATGCCCCCTCTTCCTTATTCAGCCATTTTTCAAGCTTTGGTTTACCTCTAGGCGGCTCTATTGGTTCGTAGTCGGGCAGGACGCATTTTTCCAGAAATCTTTCATACATCCCCTTCTCAACCTGCCTCTTCCACTTGTCCATCATTAAAGCTTTAGATGCAAGCTCAAAACCGCTGTAGGCGATTACCAGCCTCCACTGATGTCCCCGCAGCTTATCATTGACGCTGCGGGTTTCGCTTTGACCGATGGCAGGATTTTGCCATTCGATCGCTGCTTGAACTAAACCCTTTCCTCTAGATAAAGCTTTAATAACTCGGTCAATATGTTGCGAACTGTTGCCGTGTTGGGAATTAAAATAGGAAAGTTTTTTCTGGATGCAATCGCATTTAGCTGCATCAGTAAACCAAGACTTATCTGGTTCCAAGACATTCCAAACATCTTTCCATGCTCCATTCAAGTCTTCCGAAACGTTCATATCAAATTTTTATATTTATCTGTACCTGCTAAGCCTCTTATGATACCTTGAACTATTTTCATTATCCATGCCTATGTTGTGTTAGAAATCGTAGAATTTTGGTGTCAGTATTTCGAGCGAAGGAAGTTTGAGGGAGAATTTTCCTGATGGGCGATCGCTGCGTTCGACCCAACCCGTGAGAATTTTCAGATGCAGATTGAGGGTTTGTTAAGCCTGCAACCCCTAAGATTGTCAAAACCGGTGCCAGCACTCAGCATCTAATTCTACAATTTCTGCCGTGATAAAGCGGGTGTGCCACTAAAAATTTAGGCGGGAAAACGCTTGTTTTCCTATCTAGGACTTGGAAGTGCTAGCTGTAGAGTTGATTAAAAATAAAACTCTTATTCTCGGGAATTTTTTCTAATTTGAATAATTAAATAAATCTTAAATACTATGAAACAAAATAAGTTCATAGCTAAACTATTTTAATATATTTAGGAGCGAGTTGTATGTTTCAGTATTTGGTAATGATTCCTTCCCTTCTTGAAGAAAAAGAGGTAGACAAAGACGTAGACCAAGAAAAAGTCAAGTCGATGCAAGTTGCTAAGTATAATTTTAATCTGGGCTTACAAGTAGGGGATGACATTGAGCTGATTCTTCACTACGGTGACGAATGCTTTTCGTTTGGAAGTAAGGTTGTGAAGATATTAAAAGTTATAGAAAATGACAAAGAAAGACTTGATGATATTTTCCGAATCGAGGCTCATGTAGAGATTTCGGACAAAGAAGATTTTGTAAAAGTTCGAGAAATTCTTAAGGGTCTGAATTCATCGTCTCGCTCTGGTTTCCATCCAATGGGTTTTTCTAGCTAGTGAGGAGGGGAAATAGAATTTATCAGTTTGCGGGCAATCTTATGTTCAAAAATCTTGTGATTCGTCTAATCTTCACTGCCGGAGTTTTCTTTCCTTCTTTTTCTGGTGGGAGCGTTGCTACTCCGTTGCTCCAAGTTCAAAATCCCTTGCCATATCCGGCGGCTGACAAAAATGGAGACTACCACATTATTAACGGAAATAGTGGAGTCATGCCTTTTGTGTGGGAAGTCGTAGATCCAGAAGGTTTGAATGTTCGGTGCCAAAATAGGACTAATCAAAGTAACCGACTGGATCAGCTTGAGTTGCCAGTTGATAGGATTATACCAACTGGAGAAAGATTTGATGCTGTTGGAATTTCTCTTGACCGACGGGGAAAACCTTGGATATGGGTGGGCAGCCATTCTATGAGCAGCACCCGCTGCTGGGTGAGAGCTAATACAAGTTATGTTAAACCGTTTCAAAGAAGGTAGTCGTGCATAAGTAATGATGAAACTCGCTCTAAGCCTATCTGTGTAGGGATTGAGGGAGTAAAAATTGTAACTCTTGCACCACTATCTCACAGAATTGATCGCAACATCCAATAGCATTTCTCACTAAGAAGACAGTAGCCAAAATCCGCTGCACTATGGTTGTGGCGGGTTTACTTCTTAAAAAACACTGCACTTTATACCCGCACCTGTGACGCAAAAAAACTAGACCCGCAACACTCCCACCGTGCCAGCCACGGTGGGAGTGCAACTCTGGGAACGTTACTCTTGCCAGCCATCTCATCAGTATTTCCCCGCCTAAAGCTTGTAACCCTTGTCGCTACGTCAGGATATCGGTACAAGCTGTTTCAAGGGGTTTCTGCACGATTGCTACTCAAACCTTTGTCATTGCTCTGCTTCAGGTTTAGGTTCCTTCGGTTTTTTCTCAAAAACTTGGATATTTGGGTCTGATAGCACAAAGCCGTTAGAAGTTGATTCACCCATCTTGCCACCAATAGCAGCCACCCACATGGGATAGTTGGCAGCAGCATCCTCAAGCTTCTTCCATATTTTTGGCTTAACAGTAACGGACACTACCCGACCGTC
>Ga0164305_10000238_pt1 | contig 19408 bp, 17 predicted proteins | sample Whisoiple_237_MG_FD_110215 | JGI IMG/M metagenome (GOLD analysis project Ga0164305, IMG submission 110215) | Soil microbial communities amended with pyrogenic organic matter from upstate New York, USA - Whitman soil sample_237_MG | ecosystem: Environmental > Terrestrial > Soil > Agricultural...
CCACGACCAGCTTTTGATCGACGCCCTGAGTGCCGCCAAGAAAAATCACGAAATCGTTTTTTTGCGGGTCTTCGCCCTGTCCTTCCGCCCACGCGATGACATTGTCTGCGTTGTTCAGAATCAGATCGTAGTTGCCACGAATCAGGTTACGCAAGAGCGTGGGCGAATCCGTGACCGAGTTGATTTCGACGCGAATGTTTTCCGGCTTGAGAAGCCCTCTTTTGTCGGCGGCGATGATCGCCGCATCGCGGTTGAATAAACCGATTCTGATGAGATCTTCCGCCATAATATTTCCCGGCAGCAGCATGAGCGCCAGCAGCCAAACCCCCTTAATGACTTGCATCAGCTTTCTCGCACGTCAATGTTCCACTTGAGCGCACCGCTGTCAAATGAATCATGATCGCGCAGCACCGCGAGCGGGTGGACCAATCTTTCGTGAGGCAGAACGGGTTAGGAATTTGAGCGGTTCGGTTCGACGATTCGAGATAACGGAACCAACGGCTGGTGTTCGCCGTTGTCTGAATTATCGGCAGGCTCTTTAACCGTAAGCAAGGTTTTGCGCAGTAATTGCGCCGACTTGTTGAGCTCTTTGCGAATCGCTTCGGTGGTACGAAACGCCTCGTGTAAAATTTCTTCGTCGTGTTTTTCTTTGATGTCCGCGAGAATCCTCGCCCGGGCCGCAATCATTTTAGTGCGCGGTTTTTTGGCGGCGCGGAAATAAGGTTCGAGTTTGCTGATGAGGATGCCGCCGGTAATTCCGGCGGAAAAGATCAACAGATCGGAAATCCAGTCACGCATAAAGCCCGTTATCGCACCAGCGCTAAAGCGAGAGTTTCTCCCAGTCCGAGCTCGACGCATCCTGCGCGATTGCGAGACTACCGTCGGAACCGGCAAAAACCGGATCCTTTACGACGGTGGCGCGCCCGCCGCCCAGCTCGCTCAGCGCATGCGTGACGGCGTCGGCCAATCCGGCAATCAGCGATGTACCGCCGGCCAAAATGACGTTGTTGCGCACCTTGGCCTGAAACTCAGGTTCGACTTTGGCGAGCAAAGTGGTCATGGTCTCGCAGATGGGCGGCAGAATGCTTTCGCAGGCAGTACGCATTTCCTGCGTAATGTCGATTTCGGTAGCCTTGCCTTTGATCGGCGCGCTCACGATGACCCGTTGTTTCGGTTCACCGACGAAACTCCATTTCTCTTTCCAATCGCGGAGCATATGAATCGAAAATTGCGCGTCCGGGTGACGTTCACGGATGAGCTTCATGAGTTGCTCGTCGATGGCATCGCCCGCGTTGGGCAGAGTCTTTTGGTCTTCTTCGGTCGGATAACGTCCTTGCATGACACAGAAATCGGCGGTTCCGGCGCCGATGTCAATTACCAGAGCGTGCAGTAAGGCTTCCAGACCATAGGCGACCGCGAACGGTTCAGACACGAGCATCACACTATCGGCAATACCTTCCATCGTACTGCGCAGGTTCTGGCGGTTCACGCGAAATGCCTCAGCGGGCACGCCGACGACCGCGCGCACCTTCACTTTGTTTTTGCTCTTTGGCTTTATGCCAGCGAGGCCGATCAAGTGGCGCAAAATCTCCTGGACAGCTTCCTGATCTTTCTCGGAACCTTCTTTCATGATGCCGCGCTCGAGCGGCCGGCGTAGATCGAGCATGGGGCGGTTATCGAGAGCATCACGGCCGACAAGAACCGATTTTTTGACCAGTTTGCGCGCGACCATGTCCATCGGCCAACCAACGTAGCTATCGATGACATGGCGTTCGCCACTGGAGGCGGAGATCGAGCTGCGGGATGTGCCGAGATCGATTCCCACGCAGAGACTGTCGTTGCTTTCTTCCATCGATCAACTGCCTTTCCTGGCGGCTACGGTGAGACTGCTCGCGTAACGGCGAATGCCCTGTGCGAGAGCCAGCGCGATATTTTCCCGATATTGCTGGTTTGTCAACAACTCGACTTCTTCGGGGTTGGAGAGGCACGCGATCTCGATCAGCACGGCAGGCATTTGCGTGCCGATCAAGACGACAAACGGGGCCGTCCTGACGCCGCGATTCTCCAGCTCGGGATTATCCACTTTGAGGGTGTGAAAAAGTTCGCTGTGCAGGGTTCTGGCCGCCGCACGCGATTCGTCGCGGCGCGCATCCACATAGATTTTTTCCAGGATCTGCTTGTAATCCGAAAGGGAGTAGCCCGATTCTTTATTTTCGCGGCTGGCGAGATTGAGCGCGTGGGGATCGTCGGTGGGTCCGACATAGTAGGTTTCCAAAGCGCGAATCGTGCGCGGCTCCATCGAGTTGACGTGGATCGATAAGAACAAATCGGCTTTGTTTTCGTTGGCAAACTGAACCCGCTGATCCAGTGACAAGCGGCGATCCGTATCACGGGTCAGCAAAACTTCGAACGGCGCTTCCTGCAGCAATCGGCGCAAACGTAAGCCAATATCCAAAGTGATGTCTTTCTCCTCAAGGCCGGACTCGGCGATGGCGCCCGGATCGCCGCCATGACCGGGATCGATGACAACGGTCTTCAGAGTGAGAGGGATGGCGTTGCGATCGATCGGACGGGGATGGGCGAGCGGAGCTTCAATCTCTGGTACTGGCTCACTCGCAATGGGATTTATTGCGGGAGCGGGAGCTTTCGCGACCGCGCTCGTCGGAGCACCGCCGCGCGAAACGCCTTGAGTGGCCACGCTCAAATAACCGACAGCTAGGCCACTGATCGCGATCCACAACCAAACCTTGACGCGTGTTGCTCGGCGGACAACCCTTCTTATCCGCACTCCCTGAACGACATTGATATTGTCTTCCACAATGCCGCGCAGCAAGCGGGCTTTGGTATCACCAATACTGGGCATGAAACTAGCGCTTGGAAATAGGACGTAATTTAGAAATTTCGAACGATGTTACATTATGTTCCCCTTCGTGCGCAATCCAAAAGCTGTTTTCTCGAGGAAAGGGGGGCGAGATCGGCTTACGTAAGCGCTGAGTCGTGACTGGACTAAGTCCCAGTTCCAACGTTCATACCCGCGAATGCCGGTATCCAGATCGTTTGGACACTTGGGATAGAGTGCGGCGGCGCGAACGCTGCTCGGAATTTTGGAACGGATCGTTGCTGCTTGAGATAAATGCCCGTTAGCTTTTGCGGAAATTTGGCAGGAAGTCTTCCAGCTCAATTTTTTTCATAATCTCATCCGGCACGCGCAATTCCGGCGCAAAACCGGAAAGGGGTTTGGTGGCGTCGAGGCCCATCTTGGCATTGATCCCGCCGGGGCCCGCAGAAGGATCGAGCTCGCTGCCTTGCGCGTTAGGAATGACCACCAAGCCGCGATCCGCTTGAAAGCGATTCGACACTGCCCAAAGTACCTGTTCTTCGTCGAATACATCGATATCGTCATCGACAATGATGACGTGCTTCAGCAGCATGTCCGAGGCAAAAGCAGCGCAGATCGCGTTCTTTGCTTGCCCGGGCGTGCGCTTCGCGATCGACACGTAGGCGTGAAACCTACAGTTGCCCGACACCGGCATGCAGACATTCTTTACCGTCGGCACGGTTTGGCGCACGGCTTTGATCAGCGCGGCTTCGCGCGGCACCGCACCCATCAATTTGTGTTCGGTGTAACCCGCATGCACGTCCTGGAAAATGTAGTTTTTGCGGTGCGTGATCGCTGTCACTTCGACGACCTGGCGTTCGTCTTTCGAGACGGCATGGCCGGTAAATTCGCCAAACGGACCTTCCTCGCGACGAATGTGCGGAAGAATTCTGCCTTCAATCACCATCTCCGCATCGGCGGGTATGACAATTGGAACGGTCTTCGCTCTGACGACACGCAACGCTTCACGCATCATGCCGCCGATGACTGCGTACTCGTCGTCGGTGGACGGAGTGAAAGCTTGAGCCCCGAGAGAAAACAAAGGGTGAACACCGATAATAATCGCGATCGGTAGCGGTTCGCCGCGACGTTCGGCTTTGTTGTGCAACGTCCAGAGATGGCGGCCGACGGCCATGAAGATGCGCAGCTCGCGCTTGCCGGCCAGCATCAGGCGGTTGTAGCTCGTATTTCTGACGCCGGTATCAGGATCTGCGGCTACGACGATGCCTGCGGTGATATAGGGCGCGGCGTTGACGTCATAGTGGGTGAGCAATGGCACTTGTGTGAGATCAACTTCGTCATCGAGGCGCAGGACTTCGTGCACCGGTGCGGCGCTCAACTCGACGGGCGGAATCGGCTGGTTCTGCCGTGCGCTGAATGCATCGGCCAGCTCGTCCGGCCGGCATTCGAGCGCGAAGGCCATCAGTTTGCGGCTGGCTTGAACATTGATCACAACCGGCGCGTCGCTGCCGTTGACCTTCTCACAAAACAGCAAGGGAAAACGTTTGGATCTTTCGAGACGGGTCAGCAGCGCCGTAATCTCGTAGCGGGGCGAGATTGGTTTGATGACGCGCGCGATCTCCTCGGGATGTTTGGATTCTACTGCAGAGATGAAACTGCGCAGGTCTTTGGGCATGGAGAAGGCAATCCTCGGAATCGACCGACTATACGAGGACGAAATTGTGCAAGTCAATCGTCGAAAGACCGGAACCGAAGCTGCTCCAGCTTACCTCTGCTCGGCGCGGTGAAAATTAAAGTCCATAGAGGCGGCGAGGGTTGTCGTCGAGAATTTTTTTCTTGATCGGATCCCCGACGAAATCATTGGCGCGAAAAATATCGATGGCGTCGACTTCGCTCGATGCGTCCGTGTGGCCGTAGTCGGTGCCGATAACGACATTGTCTTCGCCGGCATAGCGCAAGACGTAATCGAAGTCGTCGTTGGTTTCGGTGGTGACGTAAATATTGAATTCTTTGAACGGCAGCTTGGGAAATCCTCTAGAGCCGCTGCGCCGAATCGCCTCTTTGACGACCCAAGGCACCCATTGGGCGGATGCCTCGACGAAGGCCCAGCGCAGTTTGGGAAAACTCTTCGGCACATCGCTCATCATTAACGATAGGCAGGTAATGACCGTCGGGATACGAAACTGGGCAAAGCCGCCCATGCGATCGTAGCGGGGCTTGAACTGATCCATGAGCTGCGGGCTGCCATTGGCAATATGCACCGCGATGGCCAGATTCAGTCGTGTCGCTTCGTCGTAGATCGGATAAAAATAGGGATCCACCAGATGCTTCTCGTCTTCGAACGGCCGAAGACTGACAGCCACCGCGCCGTTTTCCTTTGCAAAGCGCATTTGCTCGATGGCTTCGCTGAGCGTCATGGCGGGGACGACACAGGACCAGCGCAGCCGGTTATTGCCCTGTTTCCAGACTTCGGCCATCCAGCGGTTCCATGACCTGCAAAGTGCAATTTCGGCCGCCGCTTTATCTGCGACCCGGGCAATCCACATGGTGTTGAAGAGAATCTGCACGTCAATGCCGAGCTTGTCCATATGCCTCAAGCGCAGCTCGACATCGCGAAGTTCGCGCGCTTCCGGAGCGGTTTTGAGCTCGCGGCCAGTTTGTTTAGAAAGCGCGATCAGCTCTTGCTCGGTCAATGTCGGCGGCCGAAAACCCACTGATTTCCCATCCACGAACCAATACTGCATGTTAGGATTGTCTGTGGAGCTGAAAAGCTGCGGGCGAAACTTTTTTTCCGCTTCATCCAAAAAATCCCAGGTATGCTCGGTTTCGACAACGTGGGCATCGGCATCGACAATCATCGTTCGCTCCTCGCAAAAGCGGCTATAATCAAGACTATGTTCCGACGCCATTCTACCTGAGCGAAGTCGGGCGTCAACCGAACTGCGACGTCCTATCCGATGCGCAACTACTCGGACCCAATCGCGGCTTTTGTCGCTCCGTGGGTTTGTGATAGGCTTTTTACGATTCGAAAAACAAGGAGAAACCATGTTCGACAGCTCCAAAATCCAGCCGTATATTTCGTTTACCGATCTGCGCGAATGGATGGCCGAGGCAGAAGCGCTGGACGAACTCAAGACCGTTCTGGGCGCATCATGGCAGCAGGAAATCGGTTTGGCGACGGATGTCGTCGTGCCGCCGGACGACGGTCCAGCCGTGCTGTTCGACGAAGTGCCCGGCTGTCCCAAAGGTTTTCGCCTGCTGATCAACTGTTTCGCCGGCAAGCGGCGCGCGATGACGCTTGGCTTCCCGCAGGGGCTCTCGAAACAAGATCTGAGTCAAGCGTATTTCGATCATTATCAAAGGACACCCAAGCACATTGCGCCGGTTATCGTCGAAAGCGGGCCAGTTTTCGAGAACACGCTGAAAGGCGCTGATATCGACATTCTTAAATTTCCCACTCCCATTTGGCACGTCAACGACGGCGGTCGGTATATCGGCACCGGTTGCTTTTCCGTCACCATGGATCCGGACGAAAAATGGGTGAACGCGGGTTGCTACCGGGCGATGATTCAAGACCAGAGGAGCGTCAGCTTGCTGATGGTTCCCGGCAAGCATGGTTACATGCACCGGCAAAAATATTTCAAGCGCGGCGAAAAAATGCCGCTTGCGTTGGTGCTCGGCGGCGATCCGCTGTTTTTCTTCATGGCCGGAACCGAGCAGCCCTATGGACTCTGTGAGTACGATATCGTCGGCGGCATGCGCCGAAAACCGGTCGAGTGCGTGCGCGGGAAAATTACCGGGCTGCCATTTCCGGCCAATTCGGAAATCGTGTTTGAAGGTTATTTGAACAACGACAATCGCAAATTCGAAGGGCCGTTCGGCGAATGGACCGGCTATTATGCCTCGGACGAGAGCGCGCAGCCGGTGCTGGAGATCGAAGCGATCTATCATCGGAACGACCCGATTATCCTAGGAGTGCCGCCCATCGGCGGCGGCTCGGACGAGATGGCGCGATATCGCGCCATCATGCGCTCGGCGATGCTCAAGCACGAGCTGCAAAACGCCGGCGTGCCCGACGTCACACAGGTTTGGCCCCACGAGATCGGCGCGTCGCGCATGCTGATCGGCATTGCCGTCAAGCAGCGCTATCCCGGACACGCAAAGCAAGTCGGAGTGTTGGCGGCAAGCTGCGGGGCGAGCGTTTACGGCTGTAAAATGGTGATCGTGGTTGATGAGGATGTCGACGTTTCCAACCTGGATCAGCTCATGTGGGCAATGTTGTCGCGCTACGACCCGGCGACTTCCGTCGATGTCCTGCGCCGCATGCGCAGTACTCCCGCCGATCCGCGGCTCACGCCGGAGCAGCGTAAAGTCCGTGATTTTACCAATTCGCGGATGGTGATCGATGCCACGCGACCCTATGAATGGAGAGACAAATTCCCCAAGGTCAACGCGCCGAGCCAAGAGGTTGTACGCCAGGCGCGGGAGAAGTTCGGGTATTTATTGAAGTGACGGGCTTCAGCGTCGTCACTGTCGCTCGCCACGACGACACAAAGCACACGAAAGATCGCAGGGTGCGCTCTGCGCACCGGTTCTAACGATTTCTGTCATTTCGACTCAAAAAGAAATCTCTGGATAGCTTTTTGCTCCGATGAACCTTGCAAACACAAGAAAGATTTCTCGCTGAGCTCGATATGACAATTCGCGGTTGAATGATTGTCGGGGCGCAGCGTGCTACCGCGCACAGCAACGCAAATCATCCATGCAGTACCGGTTTCTCGGTAAAGATCGTTTGAAAGTGTCCGCCATCGGCTACGGCTGCCCGCCATTCCAGGGCAAGCTGAAGCAGGAAGACGAGAGACAAGCGATCGCCGTTTTACGCCGCGCAATGGAGATCGGCATCAACTTCATCGACACGGCGGATCACAACAACGGCAACAACGAAGAGATTCTCGCTACAGCGCTCAAAGGCAAACGCAGCGCGGTGGTGCTTGCGACCAAGTTCGGTAATCTGCGCGGCCAGCCCTGGGCGGCTGGCCGTGAAGTCGAGGGAAAGCCGGAGTACGTTTCCTGGGCTTGTGACAATTCGCTGCGCCGACTCCAGACCGACTACATTGATCTTTATTATCTGCATCGCGTGGATCCGAAAATACCGATTGAAGAGACGGTTGGCGCAATGGCCAAGCTCGTGGAGCAGGGAAAGGTGCGTCACCTCGGCTTGAGCGAAGCCGGGCCGCAAACGATTCGGCGCGCTCACGCAGTTCACCCGATCACCGCTGTGCAGAGCGAGTATTCCCTTTGGACCCGTGATTACGAAGCCGATACGATTCCGGTCGTGCGCGAGCTTGCGCTCGGGTTCGTCGCGTATTACGCGCTTGGGCGTGGGTTTCTCGGCGGGGCGTTTAATGATTTTGCGGAGATTGGAGAACAGGAAGCAAAGCGCCGCGGCCCGCGCTTTCACCGGGAGAATTTTCAACGAAACGCGACGCTGTTGAGAGAATTGCAATCAATCGCCGAATCCAAAGGATGTTCCGTCGCGCAGCTTGCTTTGGCGTGGATTCTGCACCAAGGAGATTTCTTCGTGCCCATCCCCGGTACCAGCAAGATCCCGCATCTGGAAACCAACGCAGCCGCTGCCGATATCCAATTGGCCTCGACAGAGTTGGCTGCGATCGATAGAATTTTTCCGCGTGAGGGCGGCGTTTCCGGAGCGCGGCACGCTTATGATCGATCGAAAGAACTCAACATCTGAATACCCAACCTGACGGCGCAAGTTCATCTCTCTAGTTCAGGATTCACGCGCCAGACCGGCATTGCGGCGCATCAGCCCGGCTATCACCTAATCACCGGGCACAACGAGAGCCTGCTTCACAGCGCTGCCGGCGCCGGCATCACTGCGCCGCACTTTTTGCAGGTGCGGAATTCCTCGTTGTCAAAAAAGCGTTTGTAAGCCATCGAGACCGGATCTTCAGCATAATCGTGCACGATGAATTTTTCTTCGTGCAAAAATTGATCGCACTTCGCGCAATACCAATGAAAGCGATCGATCTCGCCCGCCCGTCGCTTGCGTTCGGAGATCAGCGCAAACGCCTCGGGTGAAAAGCGCGGCGAATGGGGAGTTCCCGCCGGCGTATAAATAATCGAGGCTTCGGGAATTTCGGCGACCGCTTCTTTACCGTCCGCCGTCCGATAGTGCAACCGCATCTCGCCTTTTATCATTTGCATGGTTTCATCGCTGGGATTGATATGGAACTCGCTGCGGTATTCGCGGCCGCGGGCGAGAAATACCAAGGTATCCGCATGCTGCCAAAGAACGCTCACGCGCCTGCCGGTTTGTACCAACGCGCGCGCCTGCGACAGCAAATCGATGATCGGCATTTGAACCATGGCTGCCTCCGACGGCTGAACCTAATGAGTGTGCCTCGACTGAGGGATATTAGTCTTTCGAGTGATTCCGTACAATTCGACGAGAGTATAATGCCTAAGGTGCTTTGCAAACCTGGTGCAGTCGCGTAAGAATAGATGTTTGTACCAGCGTCCGAACATGCAACGTCTCCGCAACCTACGAACCCTCCGATCTCTGAAGCATCGAAATTTCCGGCTCCTTTTGGAAGGCGCGCTGGTCTCCAGCTCGGGCGATTTCATGCAAAACGTCGCGCAGAGCTGGTTGGTGTGGCACGTCTCGCGCTCTCCCGTCGCGATCGGGGTTATTGCGTTCTTCGATACTTTGCCGCGGCTTTTGGTCGGCGCGGTCGGCGGCGCCATCGCAGATCGCTTCGATCGCAGGCGGGTGCTAATGATCACTCAATCGCTCGCCATGGTTCAAGCGATCATTTACTGGCTTCTTGTTCAATTCGACTTGATTCAGCTTTGGCATATAGCCGTTCTGGCCTTCTTTCTCGGCATGGTCAATACGATCAATCAGACCGCGCGTCAGTCGTTGGTGAACAGCCTCGTGCCCAAGGAAGAATTGCTCAACGCAATCGGGCTTCAGTCTTCGGTCTTTAATTTTTCGAAGATTTTGGGGCCGTCGCTGGGTGGCGTGATCATCGCGTGGATCAGCATCGCTGGATGTTTTCTCGTCAATGCTCTTAGCTTCATTTATCTCATTTTTAATCTTTATCTTATGGAATTGCCGCCCTGGGAAAAGCGTATTGACCAACTGAATATTTGGGCGGACGTGAAGGAAGGATTTCACTATCTCTTAAGCAATCGGCGCATGCTGTATATCGTCGGGCTCTCGTATGTCACCGCCACGTTTGTTGCTCCTTACAACCGATTCGTGCCGGTGTTTGCGACCAACGTGCTGCACGTGGGCGCCTCGGGGTTCGGCGTGCTGATGTCGGCGCCCGGCCTGGGCGCGACATTCGCCGCCTTGACACTCGCGTCGGTAAACAAGCTCCGCGTCGGCATTCGAGCCATATGCTTTAGCTCCATGGGGTTCGGCCTCGCGATCGGCCTGTTCGCGTTTTCGCACAATTTCGCTTTGTCGTTTCTCTTCCTCGCGATGGTCGGCTTTTGTCAAATCTCCGCACGCGCGCTGTCGAACACAGCGATTCAGAGTTCAACACCCAATAATCTATTGGGTCGTGTGCTTAGCCTCTTTTTTATGGATCGCGGGTTATGGTCGTTGGGTAGCATGATCATTGGTGCGTCGGGGTCGGCCATCGGTATGGATTGGACGTTTGCGTGGAGCGGCGCCGTATGCGTGGTCGCCGCTCTCACTTTGTTAAGCATCAGCCGGCGTTACCGAGCCGAAGTCGCCCGCCAGCGCGCCGAGTATCCCGTGATTACGCAACAATCGGATCTGTGACCGGTATGTGACTGGGAATCTTCGGCACACGGGTTCTCGGTTTGCCGTCGACGCCGGAGTTGCCCGCGCCCAGCAGCAGCATTCTGCCCGCGCCGGTGTTGCATAGCTGATAAGCTTCACCGGATTTCAGCAGCACCGTGTCGAATTGTTTCAGGATAAATTCTTTATGAGGCGTGCGAATGGTACACTCACCTTCGAGCAACATGAAAATATGGTCGTCGTTGTCGTGGTAGTGCATGTCGTCCTGAAGCCGACCTTCGCAGTTGATTACCCAAAAATAGGCCAGATCGGTTCGCCAGAGACTTAAGTGATTGACACCCGGGTTGGCGTCCGCTTCTTTGATGGGATTTTTCATCTCGACCATGAATACCTCCTATTAGTTGCGTTCAAATTGTTCAAGCCGGTCAAATTTTTCAACCTGTTCAAGCCATCGTGCTTCAGCGTGGTTCAAGATTCAATGTTTAATGTTGGGGATTAGCCGTGTTGGCGTGGCGGACGCTCTTTCGGCTTGACTAGCCGGCCGTGAGTGCCGTCGCAATAAGGGTGATCTTTGGATTTCCAACAGCGGCAGATGGCGATGGTTTCCGGTTGTTTGAGCTCCAAAATGAATGGCTGAACATTTGTCACCGCGTGAGAGCCGTCGCAGAACGGCAAGTTTTTGCTTCGGGTGCAGCGGCAGTAGGCTACACTTTTCGAAACCTGTCGGACAATGGTGGGTTCGATCAGGTCATCGTAGGATAGAGGCATGAGCAATTCCTTTCGCCATTCAATTTATTACAATTGATTTCCCCTTGGCAACTGCGCCTGCGCTCGCTATATGCGCTGTAGCAATTTAAGCGCATTGCGGCCAAAAATATCTTCCCTTTCCGAATCCGGAATCGGCAAATCTTCGATGATTTTCTTGGCGCGCGGCAGCAGTGGCAAGAGCGGGGGAGCGTCGCTGCCGAACAGTAATTGTTTGCTACCCACTGTTTGGTAGGCGCACATGACCGCCGGCGCGTGGTAGGCAACGGTGTCCATGTACAATCTTTTCAAATATTCGCTTGGCCGCTTGGTGATCAGCATGGGCTCGTACGATCCTAAGCCGGATGCCAGATCGCCGAGCTCATAGGCATAATCCATGCGGCCGATGACGTCGCAAATACCGCCGCCGAGATGGCAGCCGACGAATTTCATATCCGGATGGCGCTCGAAGATGCCGCGCACGATCATGCGCGCGATACTCAAACACTCATCGAACGGCCGGCCGACGCTGGAGGCCAGGCGGTAATCGCGCATGCGCTCTTCCCCGAAGCCCACCGAAGGCGCATGCATCATCACGGGAATTTTCAAGCTGTTTACGATATCGAAAAACGGCTTGGCTTCATCGTCATCCGGGTAAGCGCGCTGGTGGCTCGAATTGATCAGCACTCCATGCAGGCCCAAATCGACAATTGCGCGTTCGAGCTCTTTGACAAAAGGCGCGCCGCCGCAGGGCAGTGTGCTGGTAAAAACGATAATTCGATCTTGGTACTTTTGCTGAATTTCGGCGGCGTAGTCGTTCCAGCGGCGGAGAAACGCCAGTGATTCGTCATTGGTTTTTTCTTTGAGATAATGAATGGTGTTGCTGATGACGCAACGGTCGATGCCGGCCTTTTCGTGGGCTTCAAGGAGATTTTCAATCGTGAGCGGCGTCGTACCGCCCCAACGCCGCTCACGGGCGAGTTCGGGTGGGTAAACATGGGCATGCCAGTCGATGATCATGTGTTCGCTCCAATTTCAATGTTAAGTCCTTGCTGAACGAGTCAACGTTCATCCTTCTTCCCCCTTGATGGGGGAAGATAAAGATGGGGGTGCTTCGGCGCGTGCTGAGTACCCCCACTCTAACTCCAGTTCTCGAGAAAATTTGAAGATTCATAACAATATTGCCTCACCGTGGCTTGATGCCTAGTTCTGCCTGCGCTTGATGTAGAAACGTCAAATCGGCTACTTCGGCCGGCGCGATCTCGCGGGTAATTTTCGCGCTGCGCCGCGCTTGATCGATCACCAATTTCAAGCCATCTTCGGGCACTGCGCCGTCGGCGTTGAAAAGATTTCTGAGCGCGTCATAGGATGCGTAAGCGAATTCACGCTCGACTTTGCCCCAGGCGATTAAGGTCCGGACGGCTTCGTCGCGGTTGTCCCGGATGAAACGATTGGCGCGGATCGTTGCCTTGATGACGCGGCGAATCTCTTCGGGTTTCTCTTTGATCTTGCGCGTGTGGGTGCCCAGACCGAGATAGGGAAAACTGAAAAGTTCGTAAGCGCGGGCGAGAATGCGATAGCCTTGTTTTTCCATTTGTGTGTCCGCGGGGGGTGAGATCACCACCACGTCCACGACCCGCTGCTTGAGAGCGGTGAGCCGGGCGGCATCGGAGCCCAACGCCAAAATCTTGATCTCTTTATCCGGATCGATGCCGGCTTGCTTGATCATCATGCGCGCGCCGAGATCGGGCGTCGCCCCGAAGCTGCTGATGCCCAATGTTTTCCCCTTCAGGTCCTTGAGCGATTCGAGCTCCGGCTGTGCGATCAATGTCATCGGCCAGTTGTCGAGAAATCCGGCGACGATTCTCACCGGCAAACCAGCGATCGCGCCCGCCACGACTGCGCCAAAGAGTTGGCAATAATCGATATCCCCGCTGGCGAGCGCCGTGATTGCGACGTTGGGGTTCATGCGGATGATCTCAGTCTCGATGTTTTCTTCTTTGAAAAATCCCTTCGCTTGCGCCGTCGCCACCGTCAAGTTGGGCATGTTCGGATTCGATGCCGCGATGCGCACTCGGTCCAAGGCGAAGGCGGGATGGAATAGGAGAGCCGCTGTTATGAGCACCAACAAGGTTTTCATCGTCTCGTCACGTTGGTGTTCTGTACGGTCGCTATCGGCAAATTTCTCGACGCGCACGAGCATACGAGCATTTGCGCTCGGGGAGCTTTGTCAAGTTGTCCGCGAATTTAATCATTCAGAAATCGTGCGTGCTAGCGTCATTGAGCGCCTAGTTCGAAGCCGTACAAAACCGCCGGGTTGTCGACGAGGATTTGTTTTCGTGTGCTCTCGTCCGGGGCGAATGCCGCGAGCAAATCAATGAGATCGCCGTCGTTTGGCGTATGCCCCGGCGAAAAATTGTTCGAGTGCGGCCAATCGCTGCCCCAGATAATACGCTCAGGCGCCGCCGTGATCACCGCCGTCGCGTAAGGAATCACTTCGATAAACGGCAGACCGAAGTAGCCGTAGACTTTAGTATTGCAAATCTTGTCGGCGCCGCTGACTTTTACCCAGACATGTTGCAATTTGACGAGATCGAGCAGTAGTTGAAAACCGGCCTGGCTCAGACCTTCGGAGGGTTTTACCCTGGCAATATGATCGATGACCACCGCAACCGGCATGCTGCGGATGCGTTTTTCCTGGTCGATCAGGTTTTTCATGTCGATGTGGAGGTCCACCGACCAACGCAGTTCCGCGATATTTTCCACGCAGCGGTCGAGTACGTCCAGTTTCACGTTGCCGCGCGAGCGGTCCAGCAAATTGAAGCGGACGCCGCGGATGCCGCTCTGATGCAGCCGGTGCAGCTCGCTTTTCGGCGTCTGGTCGTCAATCCGCCCCACACCGCGAAATCTCCCGTTGGAGCTTGCAATGGCATCGAGGGTCGCCGAGTTGTCCAACCCGTGCACGCTCGGTTGCACGACCACGGCGCGTTCGATGCCGATGATCTGAATCATTTTGAGATAGTGCTCGAGGGGTGCTGCCGGCGGCGTGTATTCGTGGGTCGAGAGGAAGGGAAATTTTTCGGGCGGGCCGAAAACATGGAAATGAGTGTCGCAGGAATTGGCTGGCGGCCTATAGCTCGGCTTGCGCGTGTTGGGATCGGGCGGATAACAGTACGGCATAGGCGATGCTCCAGCAGATCTTTTAGCCTAGCTCAACGCCGCTGTCCAACTCTGCTCAACGAAAAGCCCATCAAACTTGATCTGCTCTCTCCTTGGGCGTACAAAGTGGCCAGAGTCGGGGCCACTATTTCAACGTCAACGGAAACGAGGAACACACGGATGAGCCGATTTCGCATTCAGTCGCACGGACGTTTACAAGAGTGGGTCGCCGAAGAAAAAGATTATTTCACAAGGGAAGGATTGGAATACGAGTTCCTGGTCAAACCGATCGTGACCTGGTCCGCCGACGCGGAACGGGTCGACTCGAGTCCCGCCGACATTCAGCGCGGCGCGTTTGAATCCATCGAGGATGGACGCGGTTGCAGCTTAAGCGCCGCTTGCCACTGGACCGTCAATATGGCTGCGTCGGCAGGACACGGAAAAATGTGGGGTGAAGCGTATTCGGTGTCGCCGTCGGGAATATTTGTTCCGCAAAATTCGGCGATGCAAAGGCTCGACGACCTCGCCGACGTGCCGGTCACTGTTGGTTATCACTCAGGCAGCCATTACTCGACACTGCAAGGACTCGAAAGGTTTTTGCGGCGCGATCAGATCAAGCTTCATTTCGGCGGCTTGCTGCTCGACCGCCTGGCGCTTCTGGTCGATGGTCAGGTGCCAGCGGCAAGCCTTTTCGGCGCGGCCTTTTACGTTGCTGAACAGCTCGGGTTCAAAAAGCTTCTGGACACCACATTCATGATCGGACACCTCGTATCAGAGAATGCCAGTCGCGACGACGTCGATAGATACTTCAAGGGCTTGCGCCGCGCGCAGCACGATATCGACGTCGAGCCGGAAGCGTACAAACATTATTTTTTGCGAGAATTGCCCGAGCGCTATCATTCACAAATCGATGTTCGTCGCTTTGGTCCGGGTGAGCGCATCGTATTCGAGCGTTATCCGCAAGAGGTCTTTGAGCGCACGCGCCGATGGATTGAATCATGGAATCTTTTTCCACCCGAGCAAAAGGGCAGCGCGGAATACGAGATTGCAGTTCTTTGAAAGTTAATTTTGAAATCCTAAGCTTGACATTCGAAACAAAAAACGTGAGGTTCAAGTCCGCACAGATCACCGCACCAACAGGTAGTGATCCGAATTAGTCATTTCCGCATGCTTTTAGCGGGAATCCAGGTGGGTTCGAACCTGAATCGTCCCCGATACAAACATTCGGGGGTGACGCCTCAAAACGCGCAGGCACGATCTGCAACTAGTGCACCGGGCAGAGCCAAAACCCGAAGTCCGTTGCTTCTCACACCGCGTGGCGCTTTATCCAATCTAAAATCACTTGATTCGTTTCATCGGGCGCTTGCCAGAAAAAGCCGTGCGATTGGCCCTTGAGCACTTGTAGCTCGGCATTGGGAATTCGATTCTTTAACGTCTCGGCCTGGGCCAAATGGTTGCTGCGCGCCGAATCATTGTCGCCGATCAGGACCAGAGTCGGGCAGCGCAAATCGCCGAGACGGTGCGTTGCTTCCCAGTTATGGCGCGCGATGATCAAATGGATGTATTCAGAAAGTTTGGAGTGGGTCGCCCATGCCAACTGAAAAAACTCTTCGACCTTGTCCGGGTGTTGTTTTCGAAACGCATCGGTGAAAAAGGCGCTGGTCTCGCAGAACTCTTCGCGCAGCGCCTTCTCAAAACCCTTTTCAACAAGCCGAATCACCAGCCAGTGAGGTAACCCGGGGATGCAGTCGGGTCCAGGACGGGCCGCTTGTCCGGAGCCACTGGCCGCCATGATGAGACTTTTTACTCGCCCCGGAAAATTGAGCGCCGTCTCCAAGCCGATCCGACCACCCATGGAGTGGCCGAGCACGTGCGCGGCGCCGATTTCGAGATGATCCAGAAGCGCCACGACATCGTTGGCCATCTGGTTGATGGTGTAGACTTGCTGGCTCGCTATTGACCGACCGGCGCCGCGCGGATCGTGGATGATGAGATTTAGTGTTCTCGACAATCCGGGCACCTGATAGGGTTTCCATACTTCGGCCGAGAAAGCCGTCGATGGGATTAGCACCAGCGGTTCTCCCGAACCGTGGCTCTCGTAGTAAAGCTCAACGCCGGTGGGCAAGTTTACGCTGGGCATAGCTTCTTTACTCCGGATCAAAAGAGTTCAAGACGTTTAAGTCGTTCAAAAAGTTCAAACCGTTCCGAAGAGGCGGAGGAGTAGAGTCTCGGGTCGTACTCTCTTTGTATTGAAGGCGATCACTGGATTGTAGGGTGAAGATAACGATTTGCTCTATTGTATTCCCAACTGCTTGATCATCGCTTGGGTGAGCGGGCGGCTGGCATCGAGTAGATGCTCGGTCATCGTGTAGTGGTTCGCATTCGGCTCGACGAGATAATCCACGGTCATGCCGCTCCGCTGGCAAAATTCAAAATAGTCTTTCGACATCCGCTGCCAACCCTCAGGCTCTGCGGCGCCGACGGCGACAATCAACGGGCATTTGACTCGAGGCGGATGCAACAACGGATTATTCTTCGCGGCAACCTCGGCGGTCATTCGCACTTGTTCCTGCACGCTGATCTTCATGACCATTTCGAGATCGTACACTCCTGAGGTCGCGACTGCGCCTTTGATCAAATCGTGGGGCAGTCCGTCGTGTCCCCAATCGTGCGCGAGTGCCATCGCGGTGAGATGGCCACCGGCGGAATGACCGGAGATGAAAAGTTTCGCGGGATCGCCGCCGTATCGAAGAATATTCTTGTAGATCCAAGCGATGGCTGAACGGGTCTGACGGACGATATCCGTGACCGTCACATTTGGGCAGAGATCATATTCGATCAGCGCGACGGTGGCGCCGCGCTCGGTGAAGGTCGGGACAAAATTACAATTGTCTTCCTTGCTGCCGCTGCGCCAGTAGCCACCATGAATGTAGATGAGCACCGGTCCAGCCGGGTTTGTAGCAGCGTAGATATCCAACCGCTCGCGCGGCGATGCGCCGTACGCGATGTTCAGCCACGATTTGGCGCTCTCTCTTACTTTACGGGCTTGTGTGGCACGAATCTTCGCGAGCTCGGGATACTCAGGCACGGAGATACGCGGGTTGTACTGATATTCCAACTGGTCCTGGCGAAAACCTCTGTAAACAGCTTCGTTCATGAGAATGAGCCTCAGCAGATTGCTCTGACCACACTAGTGAAAGCTGCGCTTGTGTGTCAATGACGGTTGAAAGAACGCGCTTTAGAAAAGTAAAAGGCCAAGAGCGCCCGCACCGCAGGACCCTTGGCCTTGCCGCTGAATTGTAAGAGAGATGCTTACTTCACGTGTCTGCTGACGAGCTTGGTCATCTCGAACATCGTGACGGTCTTTTTGCCGCCGAAAACAGCTTTCAATTTATCATCGGCGTTGATATTGGTTCGTTTCTTTTTATCTTGTAGGCCGTTCTTTTTGATGTACGCCCACAATTTCTTCGTGACCTCCGTGCGCGGAATCGCCTTGTTCCCGACAACGGCGCTCAGAGCGGTGTCCGGCTGCACCGGCTTCATGAATGCCGCGTTCGGTTTGCGTTTCTTTTTTGCTGCTGCTGCCATTCGGTTTCCTCCTTCAGGAAAAAAAATATTTAGCTACGTGTATAGCAGAGGCCGGTGGCTATTGCCAATAGTTTTTTACTTTTTTCCTCGGAGAAATGCCGTTTCCGCACTGTCAAGCTCCGGTTCCCCGTCCCCCCATCGGACGGCCACCGCATAATCGCTTCGTGCCCGTTCGTTTGACACGTACCCCTGGCGCACGTCTTCCAACACCTTATCGGGGGGGCGCCGGAGCGGGTTACCCAGGCCGCCGCCGCCGGGGCGCTCCAGTCGAACAATGTCATGGCGGTGAAGCCGATAATCACCGAAGCGCGAGGGGAGTCGTCTTTCATCTTTGCTCTCGGGGTTGACGACGCAAGCGCCTTTGCGGCCAGGAAGGCCACTAGCGCTGCCAAAGGGCTCAATCAAGTGCTTATCCGTGCGCATGGAAAAACGCACCTCATCGGCGAGAATGCGGTACTCCCGCGCGAATCCGAGACCCCCGCGCCATTCGCCAGCACCGCCTGAGTCGGCGATCATTTCGAAACGCTCCAACCGTGCCGGGAATTCCGATTCGATGATTTCAATCGGCGCTGTTTTGCAATTACTCAGATGAAAGGCAGTGGCCGAGACTCCGTCTTTGCCCGACCGAGCCCCCGTGCCACCGCTAAAAATTTCGTAGTGCACAAAGGCTCGCTCGCTAGATTCCGTGCGGCCGCCGAGCACCAACGCCGCGCTACCGGAGCCGCCGGCGATTTGCTTCTCGGGAACAAAGCGGGCGAGGGCTCGCAATACGGCCTCAGCGACGGTGAGCGCCGTCGGCATATAGGTATTTACCGCGGCGGGAAAACGCGGATCGACCACGCTCCCCGGGCGGAAAGTGGCATCGATGGTTCGAGCGAGCCCCTGGTTGATGGGAAGAAAACGATCGACCAACGTCACCAGGCAGTATGCGCACGCGGCGCGCACCAGCGGTGGACGAATATTCGCTGGGCCCTGGGTTTGATCGCTGCTGCCGCTAAAATCGAAGTGGAGCTTGTCACCGTGTTTACTGATTTTTACCTGAATCCGAATCGGGCGAGTAAGGTCGATGCCGTCATGGTCAACGAAGCTCTCTCCCTCGGACTCGCCGTCCGGCCATGATGCGATCGTCTGGCGCACGCGATTTTCAGTGTAGTTGGATAATAGCTCAGTCGACTCGAGAAGGGTCGCCTTGCCATAGCGATCCATCAATTCGATGATCCGTCGCTCACCCAAGCGCGCAGCGCCCACCTGACCGCGCAGATCGCCAATGACAACATCCGGGGTGC
>Ga0164305_10000239_pt1 | contig 19406 bp, 17 predicted proteins | sample Whisoiple_237_MG_FD_110215 | JGI IMG/M metagenome (GOLD analysis project Ga0164305, IMG submission 110215) | Soil microbial communities amended with pyrogenic organic matter from upstate New York, USA - Whitman soil sample_237_MG | ecosystem: Environmental > Terrestrial > Soil > Agricultural...
TACCATCAGCGACAATACAGCCACCAACATGATTATTGAACGTTTGGGGGGAATTGCTAAACTCAACGAGCGTTTTAGCAGTTGGGGATTAACTGATACGAGAATTCGCAATTGGCTCGGCGATTTTCAAGGAACAAATACCACAAGTTCTGTGGATATGGTAAAGCTGCTGGCGATGCTATCTCGCGATAAATTAGTCTCTGAATCCAGTCGCGAACAAGCATTAGAATTACTGCGGCACACAACAACTAGAACGCTTTTGCCTTCCGGTTTAGGCCCCGGCGCAGTTATTGCTGACAAAACCGGAGATATCGGGTTTGTGGTTGGCGATGCGGGAATTATTGATATGCCCAACGGTAAGCGTTATTTAGCGGCAATTTTTGTCAAACGTCCTTACAATGACCCGATTGTGAGAGATTTTGTGCGCCGGATTTCGCGGATTGTTTACAATTATTTAGACCAACCTGCGGCGAAAGTACCGGAGAATTTGCGTTGATCGGACAATTCGGCGATTGAAATCGCTACTAAACAAACAAAGTCCGCCTTCGCGGACTTGAAGAGAAGATTTTTAATTACTAATGACTATTCTTTGCGCTCGATGGCTACAGTCAAATGAGCCACAACGGCCCCTACTGCAGCAAGTACAGCAGCAATTGGAAAGACTACTGAGCCGGCAACGCCACCTACCAATCCCGCCATCAGCGGAATGTCTGCCAAAGTCCGCCCTTGCGAGTTTTTGATGACGAGGCGGCGGAGTTTTCCTTGCTGAATTAGTTCTTTGACTTTAGCAATTAAACTGTCGGCGCTAATCTTAAATTCTTCCACTCTGACTTTTTCCTCGGTTGCAAATTCTGAGGCGAATAAAGGAGTTTCAACTGTTGGGTTGGCTGAATTTCCGGCCGCTGCTGTTTCGTCTTGTAGAATGGTTACTTGTTGTTCTAGTTGTGAGTTCATTTTGTGTAAGGGCGGGTGAAAACCAGCCGTTTAATTTCTATACTCCGATCTTCGGCTATCGCACTTGGGAATGACAGGCAAGGAAACCCTACAATCTGCATTCGTACTTTCCACCCCTGCCTTTTTACTCAAAACCTTATTTTTGTCTGGTTAGATCGGGGCGGGTTTATATATTACTAAAGGTATAGAAACTTTTGTTGAAACAGCCAGTCTCTAGATATAAGTCAAGTAATATCAATTCGGATTGCACTCCTCATGATTGTTGAGTGTTGACTAAAATTATGATTTTGGGACAAATGACAGTTTGGACATTTGAAAAATAGCGATGCCACCGGAAACGAGATCAGTTGTCTTTACGACTTGACCGAGATTTGAGACGATCGCTTTTATCCTGGTGAACAAAGTGAATTAATAGACAATTCAGAATCGTAGAAAGTGCTTTAAAATATTTTTAGTCCCAATATTTCTACCATGACTTCAAGAGTGATTGCTATCTAGGCAGACTCCTCAGATGGTGGAGGTACGATCTCGATACCGTACTTGGGGGCAGTAGTAAGAATTTTGTCAAGGTCTTCAGGGCTCAAGGATGCTCCCAGGGTAATCTCACCATTCACGGCCTTTCCAACTTCGGCAATAAATTTTTCAAAGCCAGCAGGAGTGACCCAAATCAGCAGTTTAGCGGGTGTAGCGGTGGTATTCGTCAATCGGTGAAGCTGGCCTTTCGGTGAATGCAGGAAGGTTCCAGCCGTCGCCACGAAAGTACGATCGTCAAGCTGGAATTCAATCTCTCCGTCTTGAACATAAAATGATTCATTTTCTCGGTTGTGCCGATGGGTCGGCGTACCGCCACCAGGTGCAACAATTACCTCACAAAGCGCATAGGCTTCCCCTGTCTCTTCACCAATTGCTTTGAAGGTATAGAGGTCTTGACCAAAGTAGTAAGAACGACCTTGACCGGGTTCAACAAAAAGTCCGTTTGGATGAATAGTCATTTGTTAATTGGTAATTGGTAATTGTTAAAGCGAAGTGTTAGCTGGCTGGCGATGGCTTTTCGTGGAACATTCTTCACGAAGTCAGAATCTTCTCAATTCGCCGATCGGGTATCAGCCACACGATCGCAACTAAAACATAGAGCATGAAAGCCAACCATGAGTTGACAAAGGAAAGCAGGATTGCTACGGCATAAATCACCACTGATACTTTACCTTTAAAGTCTCGCCCAAGTGCAATTGCCAGAGTGGAATCTTTACCGTGGTGAGAAATAAGGACACGAGTAAGAATGAAGTAAGCGATCGCAGCCAACAACAGCACTGTGCCATAAAGGGCAACTGGCCAGGCGGCGAAGTGGTTCTCGCCTGTCCAGCCAGTGACAAAGGGAATGAGTGACAACCAAAACAGCAGATGCAAATTAGCCCACAACACATTACCATTGACCTGCCGAGTCGCCTGTAACAAGTGATGGTGGTTGTTCCAGTAAATACCAAGATAAATAAAACTGAGTACATAGCTCAGAAATACTGGCACTAGCGGACGCAGCGCAGCTAAATCAGCTTCATGGGGCACTTTCAATTCCAGCACCATAATGGTGATGAGAATGGCGATTACACCATCGCTGAATGCTTCTAACCTGCCTTTACCCATTTTTGTAGATCCTCCTTTTTTGCTGGCGCGGTCGATCGCTTTTAATTCCAAAAATAACTTAGCATAAGGTCGGTTGCAGTGATGTGTTATACAGGGTAAGCTCATCTAATTTGGTATAAATTGTACTTGACTTTAAGGGCAAGATATAAAGGAACATCCGGTCAATAGCGGTTCTTTTGAACCCATTTGAGATATTTTGACGATCGACAGACAACGGGCGATGGACAGACAACGGGCGATCGACTCGCAGCCTAAAAGATGTCAAATGGATTCTCTACGTCTAAAACCTGTGGGAAGTGCGGTCACGTTCATGCCAGATTGGGCGGCAAGAAAATCTTTAAATTTCCTGAGTGCGGTTATATTGCCGACCGGGATGCAAACGGTGCTTTTGGTATCACGCTAAAAGCTCATGAAGGGTAGGCCCTTCGCCCTTGCGGGTGATGCTATCGAGGTATTTTCAGGTGTCGGAGAAATCCAAAATGTCTGAAATGTATCGCGTAAATGTACTGCAGCAATCCAGAAGTCTGCTTGTAAGTGGAAGAAGTCCGCCATTTCCAACACTGGCGCAGCGTTTTGGTGAACGATCGAGCAGAACCCCTCACGGAACAGCCAGACATCGATCGCGCGATGCAATTGGTCAAAGAACACAACCCCACACTTTCACCCGCCATCAATCGCACCTGGATTGACTCGCAGGGACGTGCGGAGGTAATTGCAATCTACCGCATTCAGCCCTGGGAAATGAGCGGGCGCAGGAGGCAGGGAATCAGCAGTCGGTGAATGTCTCTGCTGGCATGGGAATAATAATTTTCTGAATGAATCGCGATCGTCCTACTCGCCCGCTCAGTAGCATTCCGATCAAACTGGATACGATATTAAATGAACTTACTTGCCAAAAAATCTCTCATGTACCGATTCACTAACTGCGGCTGTTCCTGCTGCACCCAGTGGCTGCAATTAGGAATGTAATGAATCTGAAAATCCCGCACGTAATCTGCGGTTCCATAGGTTAACTCTTTGCCGAGGGCGGCATCATTTTCTCCCCAAATCATCAGTGTGGGAACTTGTAGCACGCTCCAATTCTGGCGATCGAGAAATCCGCGAGCAATATTGCGGTAATAATTAATAGTAGCAGTCAGAGCGCCCCGTTTGGCAGCCGCATCTTTGTAAGCTTCGATATCTGAGGGAGTAAAAGTGCTTTTGTCAACCGCCATACCTTCCAAAGCAGCAGAAATTGCCTGATAGTCGCCCAACTGAATTAACAACTCCGGCAAAAGTGGCAACTGAAATAAAAAGATGTACCAACTTTTCAACAATTGTTGGGGAGTGCGTAACCCTTCCGCAAACTTGGCCGGATGCGGTAGATTCATCACAATTAATTTATCGACCATTTGGGGATAAGCATAAGCAAAATTCCAGGCGATCGCGCCTCCCCAGTCGTGACTAACTAAGACGCAACTTTCGTATCCCAAACCCTGAATAATGCCCTTGACATCTTGCACAAACTCTGCCATCACGTAAGCAGATCGATCGTGAGGTTTGTCGCTGTCGTTGTAACCCCTGAGATCTACAGCGACCACTTTATAATCTGATGCAAATTCCGGGATTTGATGTCGCCAAGAATACCAAAATTCAGGAAATCCGTGCAGCATCAGCATCAGCGGCCCAGAACCTTGAGTGACATAGTGCAGTTTAATGCCGTTCGTAGGGATAAATTCGTGTTTCCAAGCAGCTTCTAGCACAGACATATTTGATGCTTTCTCTAGGTATCGAGATATCGTAACAGTTCCTCTCTTTAAGAGGAACAAACTTTAGGCATATCTAGCAATTCTCCCAGCACTTGTAAACTCTTCCTTTTCTCTTCCTTTGTGGAACAGGCGTCCCGCCGGTGGTTCTTCGCGCAAAAAAAGCCGTAGGTTGCGGGGCGGGACGCCATCGCCTGTTTCCCAAAAAGATTGCTATCTCTGTCAAAATAATAGTATAATGTTGCTGGCATTCAGACAACTGTTAAGCCAAAATTTACTCATTTTCGAGCGCGCGAAAATCCCGAAGCGCAACAATTTGAGGTGTGGTGATTGTGCAAGTTCAAGAATTAAGATAGGGCGAGTGTACTAGGAATTAAAGGAGTTAATACTATGTCTGGCGATCGCCTGCAAAACATTGTTAACCGCTTGACAGATCGTCTCAAGCGCGACGTATTAATTGAAAAATCCCTCTACGACATTCGAGAAGTTTTGCAGAGCGATCGCGCCGTACTGTACTATTTTTACAGACAGTGGCAGGGTCGGGTGACTTACGAGATGTTGAGTGCGATCGAACTCTCAATCTTGGGTTCAACGGGGCCAGACGAATGTTTTAACGACGAATACGCTGCTTTGTACGAAGCCGGCAGAGTTAAAGCAATTGCAGATATTGAAGTAGAACCAATTAACCCATGCCACCGAGATTTTCTGCGTAGCCTGAAAGTTCGCGCCAATTTAGTCGTGCCAATTTTAACGAACAAAGGACTGTGGGGGCTGTTAATTGCTCATCAGTGCAGCGGGCCCCGCACTTGGTCGCGATCGGACATTGAATTCATGCAGCAACAAGCACAAAATATGGCAATGTCTCCGACAATACAAGATAGTTAATATCGCATCTATTATTAGTACATAATATACCAGGATTTCACCCTCGAATTACTGTAATCGAGCGCCCCATTGGAGTAGTATGAATCTCAGTGTTCAACCGTTCTTCGAGTTCGGGTGCATTCTCTAGGCGATCGAATATTACCAACCAACCAGAATCCTCTCCCAATCGAGCCAGATATCCATCTAACTATTCCAAACCTTTCTCTCTAGCAAGAGTTGGCGGCAAGGATTTTTCGGATGCTGGGGGAGCGAAACCCAAGAATGATATCTTGAGGAGACACGCCACGTTGAATCAGTTCTCGATCAATGTAGATTTCGGTGCTGTTGTGTTGAATCCAGATTTGATTTTCGATGATATCGAGCTGCATGGCACACCCATAGATGCGATATTCGTCGCGCCATTCGTTGTGCATAACGAGGTATCTATCGCGGGCGAAATCGAATATTAGCTGAGCATTTGCGTCATTTTTAGAAAAGTCTTCGAGAAAGTCACAAACAATTTTGCGGTATTCGTTTAGTCTATCCATTGGTCGATCGCCTCACGAGTTGGGTTGTAAATAATTAGTCGAATTTCATAACGTTCGATGACAGTTTTTGCGGGTTCAAATCTGAGAAACATTTGGTAGGTATCGGTGGGCACTGCCAGATAAAGTATACGTTCTGGTTCGCTAGAGACTTCGATGGCAACGCGATAGTTGAGGAATTGACCGAGGGCAGTGTGGAATTCAGAAATAGTGGAGCCACCTGCGAAACTTTTGACTTTTACAGCTATTTTACGTCCTTCTTTTTCAGCGGCGATCGCTTCTTCGGCTGCAAGATCGATGTAGACATCAGCAACACCATAGCGTAACTGGTAGGGCTCGTGGGTAATCTTCCAGCCTTCTTTTTGTAGGGCGATTTTGACCGTGTTGTGGAAGATATCCTTTGCCATTTTTAGATTGTACCCAAGGATTTACATCGGAACTTAAGGGTGCACCGACTTCCACCGAAACCATGACGGCGGTGTATTGTCCGCTGTCGGTGAGTTGTTTGGCTAAAGCTAGCATGGCCGTGGTTTTACCCACTTGTCGGGGTGCATGAATGACGAAATAGTTGCGTTGAGCTATTAACCGTTCTAAGCCAGGTAAGCGCAGTGTTGGGGGTAGGACGTAATGAATGTCTGCTTGGCATGGGCCTGCGGTATTAAACCAGCGGGGCATAGGTGAACTGGGGCTAATGGGGTTGCTCTCAGTTTACTGTGCTGTTGTTGGAATGGTGTTCTATTGTTAAGCGGGGGTTTGTAGCGACTCCTAGGGCTGGATGAGAATCTCAGCCGGAATCCCTAACTCTTGATTCAGCTTCCGATGTCATAACGGATTGAGACAATCAGCCGTAAAATGCAGCGGCGACAAATAACCTCGAATTCATCACCAGTGGTTTTTGCTCGTCCGCTGCCATAAACTGTTACCCCTAGCGCTTATGGTGACTGGTTTTTAGCCTTTTTAATTAGCTTTAAACAAGCGTGTATCGTTGCCAGAGAGTAATAGAACATCCAATTATACCAAATGGCTTTGTCATAATCCTGCATTTGCTTTTGATTGTGGTGTCGTATTGAATAGGTATTAGCTATCTCAAATAAAGCCCTCTCGGCGTGGCTTAATTTTACTTTCTTAATTTGATCGCGCAGCCACTCAAGAACATCAAATAAGTTTCGAACTGCATCAAACTTTTCATCTAGAGATGAGCGAGAACGTCTAAATTTAAGAATTGCGGATTCAACTCGCTGCTCAACATTTTCAAGATCGTAAGGAGGCAGTTCTGCAAGAACTAACTCCTCCAATCCTTGCTCGGGCAATTCTAGAATTTCACCATTTTCGGATAGTTCATATCCCTCTCTATAGTCACACAATAGCTGATTCATGCTATCTCTAAATTCTTGCTTCCCAGTCTCCCTATCCAAGGTTTCATAATAATAATCACCATTGTTGGGGAAGCGTAGATCGATAGGCTTAGAAACACGATCGTAAAGAAACTCGATGACATCAAACAAGTCATCCTCTGAATAATTATCACATTTTTCCTCAATTGGCCATAAGTCAGGTTTCCTGATGGCGAGCAACATTTGTGCTTCTATATCAGAACCTAGCTTGCCTGGGACATCTCCAGAGTTTTCATAAAAATAATCGTTCTTTAGAAAATCAAGGTAAACAGTTTTGAAAAGGTTAACGAGCATGGGTAGATCGAGGCGACTCGCATCAGGATTTTTACGATGAGAAAAGTATTTCCGACTCATGAACGATTATCCCAATTTTGTAAATATATCCGGAAGGGTGAAATATTCGCACCTATATTCTATCAATTATACGACGTATTTTAATTGTAGGGTGCGCAGGTGAGTTTCTTAAACGATTTTTTAAGGTTTAAATATCTGACGCACCTTACTAATTATGAGAATTGCCCCTAATCCCTGTTAGTATTAACTAACAGCTACAGCCTCCCCTAAAGGGTGCTGCTGCAAAACCGCTTGCAAATATTTCCCAGTATAAGACCTCTGATTTGCCGCCACATCCTCCGGCGTCCCCGCCACAATAATTTCGCCGCCCTTATCTCCTCCTTCAGGCCCCAAATCGATCGCCCAATCGCAGCACCGAATCACATCCAAATTGTGTTCGATTACCAAAATTGAATTACCCTTATCCACCAATCTTTGCAGCACATTTAACAAATGGTGAACATCATAAAACGACAAACCAGTCGTCGGTTCATCGATTAAATAAAGCGTCTTCCCAGTAGCGCGGCGCGACAGTTCCGTTGCCAATTTTACCCGCTGCGCTTCGCCCCCAGAAAGCGTCGGCGCCGGCTGTCCCAACTGAATGTAACCCAAACCAACATCAACCAAAGTTTGCAGTCTGGCGCCCGCCCTGGGAATATTTTTAAACATTTCCAAAGATTCCTCGACAGTCATGTTCAAAACATCAGAAATCGACTTGCCTTTGTACTTCACTTGCAGCGTTTCTCGGTTGTACCGTGCACCTTTGCAAACCTCACACTGCACGTAAACATCCGGCAGAAAATTCATCGAAATCACGTTCACGCCTTGGCCGCCGCAAGCTTCGCACCTTCCCCCTTTCACGTTAAAAGAAAACTGCCCCGCTTTGTAACCTCTTGCCTTCGCTTCAACGCTTTCGGCAAACAAATCGCGAATCACATCAAAGACTCCCGTGTAAGTAGCGGGATTAGAGCGCGGGGTACGACCGATGGGAGATTGATCGATTACAATTACCTTATCAACCACATCCTCTAGAGAGCGTTCGCCTTTAGTTTTGAGGGCGTCAATATCGGGCGGTAAAGGCACTTTTTTGGTGATATAGTGTTGCAGCGACGGGTACAGCAATTCATTGATTAAAGTTGATTTTCCCGAACCGGAAACCCCCGTCACGCAGACGAGTTTTCCCAGCGGAATTTCCACATCAATATTTTTTAAATTGTTGCGCCTTGCATTTGTGATTGAAAGAGCTTTGCCGTTGCCTTTTCTCCTTTCATTAGGGGTTTCAATTACTCGCTTTCCCGACAAATAAGCACCAGTCAAAGATTCCTCTGCCGTTAGCAAATTTTCTAAACTTCCTTGCGATATAATTTTGCCGCCGTGCACGCCAGCACCGGGTCCAATATCGACAATATGGTCGGCCGCTCGCATGGTTTCTTCATCGTGTTCTACCACAATCAAAGTATTGCCTAAATCGCGCAATTTTGTTAAGGTTTGCAGCAGGCGAAAATTGTCTCTTTGGTGCAAACCGATGCTGGGTTCGTCCAAAACGTAGAGCACGCCCGTCAAACCAGAACCGATTTGAGTCGCCAGCCGAATTCGCTGGGCTTCTCCGCCAGAAAGCGTCATTGCTGCGCGGTCTAAAGTCAGGTAATCTAACCCGACATCGAGCAAAAATTGCAGCCTTGCTTTGATTTCTCTCAGGGCTAAGTCGGATATTTGAAATTGCCGATCGCTCAATCCCAAATTATTTACTCGTTCGCGACATTCGCGAATCGAAATACTCGTTAAATCCACAATTCCGTACTGTCCCAACCGCACCGAAAGCGCCTCGGGTTTCAAGCGTTTGCCGTGACAAACCTCGCAAGAGCGATCGACCCGATACTGTTCCAACTTCTGCTTGATCAGATCGGAACCAGTATCGTCGTACTGGCGCTGCAACATGGAAATTACGCCATTAAAATCTCTCCTAAAATCAGTGCTGCCGTCGCGCTTTTTACTTTCTGCGCTGCGCTTTTGCTCATTGCCGTACAAAATCACCCGCTGGTGTTCGGGCTTTAATCGATACCAAGGAGTGTCGATATCAAACCCACAACTATCAGCAATACTGCAAAGCAAAGAGAGATAATAGGAATTGTCTTTGTCTGACCAAGGCGCGATCGCACAATAAAGAGGCGCTTTTTCGTCGGGAATTACCAACTCCGGCGCAAAAGTCCGCAAACTCCCCAAACCGTGGCAGTTTTGGCACGCGCCGTAAGGCGAATTAAACGAAAATAACCTGGGTGAAAGTTCTTCCATTACTGCGCCGTGTTCGGGACAAGCAAAGTTTTCGGAAAATACCATCGGCCCCTTTGGTTCGGAATTTTCATCCGCAGGCAATTCTTCAATTATCGCAATCCCCTCAGAATGGCGCAAACAAGTTGCCAGAGAATCAACTAAACGTTCTTCTAAACCCGGTTTTTTAATTAACCGATCGACAACTATCTCAATATTGTGCGTATGATTTTTATCTAATTCGATATTTTCCGAAAGTTCTAAAATTTCTCCGTCAACTTTGACGCGGATAAATCCTTCCGCAGCTATACTCGACAATAATTTGCGGTGAGTGCCTTTTTTTCCGCGCACAACTGGTGCCAGAAGGTGAAAGCGAGTGCCGTCGGGAAGTGCCATGACTCGATCGCACATTTCATCAATTGTCTGCGGCGCAATGCAGCGATCGCAAATCGGACAGTGCGGTTCGCCGGCTCTGCCGTAGAGCAATCTGAGATAATCGTATATTTCTGTAACAGTGCCAACAGTCGATCGCGGGTTGTGAGAAGTTGACTTTTGGTCGATCGAAATAGCCGGACTCAACCCCTCGATCGCGTCCACATCCGGTTTGTCCAACTGTCCCAAAAACTGGCGCGCGTAGGCGCTGAGAGACTCCACGTAGCGGCGCTGTCCCTCGGCAAAAATTGTATCGAAAGCCAGGGAAGACTTACCAGAACCGGAGACACCCGTAAAAACTATCAGGCGATCGCGCGGCAGTTCCAGATCGATATTCTTGAGGTTGTGCTGTCTCGCACCGCGAACCCGAATCGTATTTTGGTTGTGAGAGTGAGAATTCGTCACATTATGCCCGTTGCGGGATGCACTTGGCTGGCTGTTTGAGGTTTCGGCGCGTTGGGACATGAGAGTAGTGCAAAACAGTGCTTAACCATCTTAGCGCTGCCTTTGGAATAGGTGGCATCCAAACTCAAGAATATCAAAGAATTGTCAAATAGGTTTCCGTCGGCCCGTCGGGCAAAACCTTCAATCTTTGATTTTTCAAATCTATTTCAATTCCCCAGGCTTCCATCGGAATCACGCCTAAAAGTGGCGTTTTCCCCTCGGGCAATTCCAAACACTCAAAAGTCCCTTCGCGTCCGCACAGAGAAATCGAAGCATCCCGAAAAATCCTCGCCTCACTAATGCCCGTGGCTGTTTCCACAACCACTTACTTGAGGATTTTCAAACCCAGTCTGGCGATGACATCTTTAGGCAAACACAAAGTTGTCGCGCCCGTATCCACCAAAACATTTTCTAGAGTTACAGACCTGACTTACTCGATGGGAATCAGACCATCTTCTGCTTTCCCTTCATCCAGCCGATTCGTAATTACTATGGTTGCGATAATTTTTCCCGTTGGGGTTTCCGTAGTTGTTTCCATTACGTTCAAATTATCATAAATTGCTGCTTTAATTATAGCACATATTTCCCCATATTTTAGGGCGATGCACTCCCCATTCTGCACCGCATCCTGACGAATAGCTCTGGCTAAATCATCAAATTATTGCACGCCAATAAACTTGTGGATTTGCAAAGATAGCCTGTAACTAGGATTTTGTTTCAGCAATTCCAAAATAATGGGGATCGCTGATTTTTGTGAGTTCCATTCAGGTTGCAAGAAAACCGGAATATTCACGTTATTTTCCAAATACTTGTGATAAAATTCAACTTCTTCGCCAGTGCTAACCACCAACTTAATTTCATTAGCTCTAGTCCAAAAAAGCTCTTGCACCGGATATTTAGGATTGACGTGTTCCTTCGGAGAAAGAGTAATCCAAGCCTGGGGGGAAACATCCTGCCAGCAAGCACCCGAAGTTTCAATACTCACCTGCTTGTCAGCTTCTAACAAAGCTTCAACTAACTCCGGCAAATCGCGGTGAATGAAAGGTTCGCCGCCAGTAATGACCACCCTCGGAGACTGCAATTGAGCGAGCAATTGTGCGATCGACTGCGGTACAGACGGCAAACCTTTGCCCCCATTGGCATAACCGGTGTCGCACCAAGGACACCGCACTGGGCAACCAGCCAATCTGATAAAATCAACTAAAGTCCCCGTCCAGTAACCTTCGCCTTGAACAGTACACTGAAAAGTTTCGTGAATTGGTAATTTTAGTTGTAAATTAGACACCCGAAGTTACGCCTCAAATCAATTAATTACGTTGTTTAGATATAATATTCTTAAATTGTTATTTCTTCGCGGTTTGCAGCCAATAAAAACAGTCCTGAACGCATAAACGGGGTTTATGAAAAAAAATTATGCGTTTTATCCCAGAAGCTTGACTCAGAAATTCGGTTTCTTCATAGCTTTTGTATGAGTCCTTAGAAATCCACCGCAAACCGCAAACAACTCTTTAATTATGCTGTTCAGGTTCCATCAGAGTAGCCCAGCGACGTTTCAGGGCCAAAGTCAGTCCGTCAGCAATGGGGACAACACTGAGAGTAACTCTGGGATCGTTACGCAATTTGTCGTTAAAAGTACGAATGGCGGTGGTACTTTCGTCTTGTACTTGAGGATCGGCAACTCGTCCAGACCACAGAACATTGTCAATTACAATTAAACCGCCATTGCGTACAAGTTGCAGCGATCGCTCAAAATAAGCCTCATAATTTTCTTTATCGGCGTCGATGAAGGCAAAATCAAAGGTTCCTGCTTGTCCCTCGGCTATTAGTTTGTCGAGAGTATTTATTGCTGGGCCCAACTGCAAAGAAATCTTATTAGCAACGCCCGCAGCTTCCCAATAGCGTCGCGCGATCGCAGTATATTCCTCGCTGACATCGCAGGCAATAATTTGACCGTTAGAAGGCAGTGCTAAAGCTACGCACAGCGAGCTATAACCAGTAAAAACACCAATTTCTAAGGTTTTGGTCGCTCCCATAAGCTGCACCAGCATCTCCATAAACTGACCTTGTTCGGGAGCAATCTGCATCATACCCATAGGATGCTTAGCAGTTTCTTCCCGTAGTGAAGCGAGAATATCTGGCTCCCGCAGAGAAATAGATAACAGATAATCGTAAAGTTGATGTTCTAGGCCAAGAGTTGAGTTCGCCATAGGTTTGTCCTTGCTGCTGACTTTTGATTTGAGATTGTAGACGCGCAGTTAATGGAAATCGGAGACTGTAGAGTTAATTTTGGCACCTATTTTGCTGTGGCTGATGACAGGTTGCAGTAGCAGTGTCCCGGTTACACAGAGGCAACTTGCAAAACGCGCGCTCTACTTCCAAATCAGTTTATCTCAGCTACAGGTGATTTAGCAGCTCTGGAAAAGAAAAATTGATAGAGGGGAGCGTTTTGAGATTCCTGCTTTTTTAGCACCCCGTAACGCCGTTAGTGATACGAGTTCAAAAGATTAATGCAACTGTAGACAAGCGGCAAACCCATACATAATAAGCTATTGCCATCTCACATCTCAAATAAATCTCAAATGATATGAGTTGGGGAGAAAGTGACTTCATCCCGATCGCTAACTAGATGAACTGCAAAAAACATAAGTATGTCATTGCCCGTGAAATGAAGCAATCCCAGAGGTTGTGATTTTTTTACATTTTGTTACATTGTCAAGTTTTTTGTGTCGATCTACTTAATCGCCCATGAGTAATTATTGAGGACTTACGGACTCCCAAACAAACCAACCGTTTCAATTAACTATTATGGATGGGCTCAAGCCCGTGTATGTTCATGGAGCAAACCAGGCCTCTGGAAACCCTTGTCTCCCGGAGTATTACTAATCACTAATAAACTGGGTTCAATAGGACGATTTCTTAACTGTCACACCTGATGAATCCATACCTAAGCAACCTACCCCAAATCTCAACGACCTTTCACGATTGAGCTAGAGCAAGTATTTGTGGGACAAAACAGGTTGATCGCAACCCTTGGCCTGCATAGTTACTCATAACTAATGAACCGGGATTAATAGGACGCTCACTTAACTGTCACAGTTTATTACTCCAGATCTAAACCACCTACCCACAATCAAAACAACATTCCACCAAGGCGATCGCTATGTATTACACTTTCGCAGGTTTTGGTGCCGCCACAGGCATATTTTTGCTGCTAGTTTTTGCCATTCTGCAATGGCTGCACGTCTCCGCCGGCAGTTTTATTGATTGGGTAATTGCCATTGCTGTTTTTGAATGGCTGTTGCTGATAGTTACAGTTCCCTGGAATATCCATTTTGAAGCTAAAGAAGTTTTAGCGCAAGCCGCAGAATCGACTAAAAAAAACATTGCTGTCGATCGGGAACAAGTCCAATACGTTACTGTATTAGTTAGCCGATCGCTCTTTGTGGCGATCGCACTTCACCTGTTTAGCGCGATCGCACTTTACGGCCTAGCCGCCGCCGGAATTAGTGCTATTGGCTATCTCAGTTCCGCTGCTGCCCTGCTTTTAACTGTACTGCGTCCAGCTATCCGAGGTTATCAGTATTTAGCGCAACGGCTGAAAGCTATCCGCCGCGAATTTTTGCACCCCCGTGAAGATATTGTCGAACTCCGCAGCCGCTTTGCACAATTAGAATCTACAGTTAGAGACTTGACCGATCAATTAAGTTCAGACAATCCGAATTCGTGGGTGGCTGTCCAAAATCGGGAACGGGAAGCTATCAGAAGAGAACTAACTACTTTATCCGCATCTCTACAATCTTTGCAAGCGACAAATCAGGCAGAACACGCTAAACTGAGAAGAGATGCAGAAAGTGCGATCGCCCAACTCACCGATGACGGACAATTTCTCAACCACGTCCGCGAAATCATCCGCTTCTTTAAAGAATCCTAAACTCAGATGATAGTTGACTGTTGACAGTTGTCTGTTGACAGTTGTCATTAGTTACCAATGCCCGATGCCCAATTCCCAATTCCCTATCTTTAGATAGATGCCAAATAGTCCCAGATAGTAAAATTTTTAATAAAAACAGAATTTTATCAGTCTTTAGGAAGAGTCAATAAAGGTATTTTCCCTAACAGCAATTTTTCGCAAACTATAACCAAAGATAGTTTGTGAATGAGCTAGCTTGGGATTAATATTTAAACATAAGCCAAAGACCTTTTTGAAAAGATAACTCAGGAATAAATCATGACTAATCGCCAACCAATACCCCCCAAAGAAGAAGTTAGCAAATCAACACCGACAGACGAACAAATCGAAGCCAAGATGGAAGCCCCCCACTACGACAGGGGGATTACTCCTGCGGAGACAGCAGCGCGGCAAGAACGGGAAGGCTCTAACTTCATGCACACAACCACCGAAGGGAAGCAGAAAAGTGCAAAAACTGATGACCAAACCGATGACGAAAGCATTCACACCACAGATGGTTATACAGTAGACAAAGAAGGTCTGGTTAACAATTACGCGGTCGAACCGGAAATGTACATCAACGAACCGGGCGATTTGAGAGCAAAAGAAGAAGCCGAAGCCGCAGAACGCGCTCGAATTCTCGCAGAAATCAAAGATAAAAAAGGCGAGGAAGGAAAACTGACAATGGATGAAGACACCCGCACCAAAGGGCCGGGGATTATCTAAATTGTGTGGTTGGTGGTTGCATTTGGCGCGAGAGGTTCCAACGGCAAAGCACAGGGGCGGGTTTTTATAGTTGCGGCACTTATCGATCGATATTTCCGGTACAACCCGCCCCTATTTTGTTTTGCACATCTGTTTTTTAAGTTGAGAGGTTACATTTGAGATATTGCACCATTGTTAATAAGCCTTTCACGGGCGGGCTCTCCTGCCCACCCCACCCTCAAATCATTCTTTGTGGAACAGGCCGGAAAGCCTGTTAAGCGAGAAAGGTGCAATATCTCAGTTACATCCTACATCTGTTAATTACCGTATCAATCGGCAAGTTTTCACACCCAGCTCAAAAACGTCTTAAAATTCCTCAAGCTTTAACATTTTCCCTCAGCCAATTAAACTTAGCCTCAGCTAACGCCAAATTTTCCAGGACGTTAGGATTGATATCCTCTCGTTCAAATTCTGGTTGATCTAATTCTATATTGCGACCGTATTCTATATGTCTGATCGTACCGCGCATCCTATCTGCCAGACACAGTGAAATTCCATAATAAAACCGGGAAGCAAAGCCCATATCGTGTTGAAGTTTGATTACTAACTGCCGCCTAGGAATTGCCAGCAAGTGAGTTTCTTCCAGCGCCTTCACCGTTGCCAAAGGAGGGCGAGCGTCAATGAAAGAGACTTCTCCCACCAGTTCTCCGCTGGCTATTTTAGCGAGTTCTCTAGTCTGCTCAGCCTCGATCAAAACGCTCAAACTCCCATTCAAAACAATGTAGAGCGCATCTATCTGTCTCCCTTCATATATCAAAATTCCGCCCGGATCTAGAACTTCCTTTTTGCCTTTTTGGACGATCCAGTTGATATCGTCATTATTTAACTGACTCAAAATAAAAAGTGCTTTTTTTCTGCTGCTGTCGGCCATAAGTTTTAGCTCTCGATCGCTTCTTATTTATATAAAATTTAGATGACGCGCGATCGCAACTTCTTCCGAAGCAGTCCTCGCTCAATACAGTTTTTTTTATCCTGCCTAACTTCTTCGCAAAACCCATATCGGGCAGGCTTTGCCAATAGCAGATGAATCACGCTGAATCAGAATCTCTCAATACTAGCATTTGTTAAACAATCTTCTTTAACTCGATCAACCTTCCTAACATCCCGCGAAATACCCGTCTCGAAAGCAATCGGGTTCGTCCACACAGCTTGTAAGACGGGATGGGGCGCGGCAGACAATGCTCCGCGCCCAGTCTTGCTCGCTAAATCGATCGCAAATCAGGATAGCCGGCCAACATATCGTCAGCAGTCAGAGTGTCCCCGTTCGCTTGAGGGGTCCACAGCACCTCAACCGCCAGCAACTGCTCGCTCGATACTCCCCCAATCTGGCGCAAAGCTTGGCGCAAATCTTCAGAGTTTTTCACTGCTGGCAATTGCAATTTACCTTGAGTACCCACAATCACCGTCACCACAATAAATTCCCCGGGATCTGAATTCAAATCAGAAGCAACCAGCGCCCCATTTTCCTGCAAACCTGGCAGGATATTGCTGCTCCCTGCTTGCCGGAGCTGGTTGTTATAATTCGAGAGCGTTTCTTCAGTAAATTTACTGCGTTCTGCCAAAGAAAATTGATTAAACTTAGCTTCGGCTGCTTCCAAGCGAGTTTGCACAGATTCAGCGCCCGCGTAAACCCAGTATTCAGGATGGCGCAGCAGCGCCAGAGTAGATTCTTGCAGCACTTGAGCACGACCTGCCGCTGTATCGGTATCCGCTTTTCGCGCTAGGGAGTCGAGTTCGGCTTGCAAACCGCGGGCCTCTGCTAGCAAACCAACTTGCAAGCGGGCGACAGATACGGTGGTAGTGGGGGCGCTGTTGCCGAGTTCGTCAGTTCCGCCCCCGGCGCGGCGGAAGCTTTGGACGAGGAAATTAGCAATCGAAATAAAAATCAAAATCGAGAACAGGCCGCCAAACCCCCCCCCAAAGCCAAAAAACGGCAGCAAGAACGGGAAACCGAAGCCGCCTCCAAAGCCTCCGCCCGGGTAGTATCCTCCTCCCGACGGCGCGTAAGTGCGGCTAGGAGACGAGTAACTGCGCGCCGGAGCACTAAAAGATCCGCCGCCGATGCGTCCGCCGCTGCGGGCCGCCAGAGCTCCATCAGCGTTACCGAGGGCTAGCGTCAGTACCAGACCGATCGCAAATAGTGATTTCAAAAGCGGTTTCATCTTTGAAATTAGTTGCTTGTACATAAGACCGTTACTATTCGATACATTTATAATTTACAGTCTATCCTGGCTTATGGGCAGCCTGGTTATAGGTATGAAGCCAGCGAGATATCCGTACCAACCGATCCAACCACAGTTAGGCCTGAGTCTGCAAACGAAAAAAGCTAGAAAGGACTTGCATTCCTTACTACTTAATTCTTGCACCATTCTCAAGAACCGGCTTTCGGGCCCGTTCCGCGAAGACTGAATTTCCTGTGAGGAGTACGGCTTGGGCTCTTCTAGCCCCCCCATAAAATGGTTGTTGAGAATGGTGCAACATCTCAGTTACTACAAACAATCTACATCCTGGCTTTTACAGAACTTTACTTAACTACAGGGCGATCGGCCAACAATAAGCTCTAGACTTTTAAAGAAACGCCGCGATTCCTAGAAAACAGGCCTTTATCTACCGTAAAAAAAACATTATGTTTCCAACTCACCGCCCCCGCCGCCTCCGCAACCATCCCCAACTCCGCCGGATGGTACGCGAAAATATCTTGACAACCAGCGATTTAATTTACCCCCTATTTGCCGTACCGGGGGAAGCTTTTGCTAAAGAAGTCACATCGATGCCGGGAGTTTACCAGCTATCGGTAGACAAAATAGTAGAAGAAGCAAAAGAAGTCTACGACCTCGGAATTCCCGCGATTATTTTATTCGGCATTCCCGCAGATAAAGATACAGACGCGACAGGTGCTTGGCACGACTGCGGCATCGTCCAAAAAGCGACGGAAGCAGTTAAAAAAGCCGTACCAGATTTAATCGTCATGGTCGATACTTGTCTGTGCGAATATACCAGTCACGGTCACTGCGGCTATTTGGAAGTCGGAGATTTAAGCGGCCGCGTATTGAACGATCCCACACTAGAATTGCTGAAGAAAACCGCCGTTGCTCAAGCTAAAGCCGGTGCAGATATTATCGCACCTTCGGGAATGATGGACGGTTTTGTCGGAGCAATTCGCGAAGGATTGGACTCCGCTGGATTTGAAGATATTCCCATCATGTCTTACGCGGCAAAATACGCCTCAGCTTATTATGGCCCCTTCCGCGATGCTGCGGATTCTGCTCCGCAATTTGGCGATCGGCGTACCTATCAAATGGACCCCGGAAACGGCCGCGAAGCTCTTAAAGAAATTGCTCTCGACATTGCCGAAGGCGCAGATATGCTCATGGTTAAACCGGCTTTAGCTTACATGGACATCATCTGGCGCGTGAAGGAAGCAACTAACCTGCCAGTTGCTGCTTACAACGTTTCTGGAGAATATGCGATGGTGAAAGCCGCCGCCCTCAACGGTTGGATAGATGAAGAAAGAGTAGTGATGGAAACTTTGACAGGATTCAAGCGTGCTGGTTGTGATTTGATTTTGACTTATCACGCCAAAGACGCCGCCCGCTGGCTGCAAAACTGATTCACTCGATTAGAGATTAGAGATTAAAGAATTGACTCCACAGCACAATCTTCGGGTATTTTCGTGGAGTCAATACCTCTCTTGATAGATGATTTTGGAGCAATTAGGCAACAGACTAGCTATCGCTTACGCTTACCGATAAACGACGCCTCGAAACCCGGTTTTTACCGTTTCGGTGGGCTGTAACGAAATAGACGTGAGAAAAAACCCGGTTTCTCTGCAGGCAAACTCCAAACCCCCTAACAAATCAGTCATTCCCCATCTAAAATCTCAAATCTCACATCTCAAATAGTATGAGTTATAAGTTGGGAATTGTGACTCAAAGACTTTTTTACAAAATTTACCCCAAAAAGTATTAATAATCACCGAAATTAGTTAGAAAATATGTATAACTAAAAATAGTTTTGTAAATCGGGAATTCAATCATTGATTGTTCCCAAGCAAAATTAACTATACCGGCTA
>Ga0164305_10000240_pt1 | contig 19399 bp, 17 predicted proteins | sample Whisoiple_237_MG_FD_110215 | JGI IMG/M metagenome (GOLD analysis project Ga0164305, IMG submission 110215) | Soil microbial communities amended with pyrogenic organic matter from upstate New York, USA - Whitman soil sample_237_MG | ecosystem: Environmental > Terrestrial > Soil > Agricultural...
ACTGTCGGAATATGGCAAATCTCGGACTGTGAGATGACTGTCGGAATATGGCAAATCTCGGACTGTGAGATGACTGTCGGAATATGGCAAATCTCGGACTGTGCGAATCTCGGACTGTCAGTGCGCGACAGTTGGCTGATGCGTTAACATAAAATGCAAGCAGTTTGCAACGATCGCCCAACACATTTCAGGGACACAGCCTACGGATTTGAGATTTGAGCATTACGACCCCGGATAAACAGGAAGACCTCAATGATCGCAATTAGTCTCGACTTAGTTATCAGCCTCCTGACGGCAATTCCCTTCGGCACAGTCAAAGACAAGTTTCAGCGCAACGAAACAGTTATCAAATTATTAAAAAGATTTAACCTCGACCCCGATGCTCCTCCTGCAGATTTTAGCGGAGTGTATGTTTATACTTTAGTAGAGTACGGCGCAGGCAAACCCAAGCAGATTTTAGAACTATTTCGCCAAAAAGAGATTGAATCAGCATTTCGCAAAGCTTTCGAGTCGGATAGCCCAGCCATTTTAATTCAAGCAGGCGATGACTTTCTCAACGAAAGTGCTTTGGGGCGGGAAATTCGAGATTTAGGCATTGACCCCAGACGGGAATTCATGGCATTTGCGGCCGTGTTTATGGAAGTCGCAAAACGGACGCGCACGCTGGGAGATGTGATGGTGGGAAATGCGATCGCCTCTTTGCAAAAACGCCTATCTCTGGTAATGGATCGCATCGAACGCCTCCCCACTATCGAAGGAATTCGCACCGAGTTTGCACGACTGGAAGCTGAAGATTACCCCGCACTTCCCGCCGTAGCATCAACTAATATTCAAAAGTCTCAAGCTTTTATTTTATCACAACAAGTTCGCGGGTGGTTTGAAACATTAAGTTATAAGTTTGAGAAATATGAAATTTGGGGAGATAACTATTTTGAATGGATTATCAATATTCCCGTCAGGCGCAATCGGTACGATCGCATTTTAGTGCGCGGAATTGCCGGAGAAGCTGGACTCAGAGATATCTCAGCCCTGCGCGAGTCGGTGGAAAAACAGCGCACCGATGAAGGCTGGTTAGTCACCGCCCGCCGCATCAGTCGCGCCGCGCGAGATGAAGTAGAAAAAGATGAAAATCGCGATTTAGCTTGTTATACCTTCGATGAATTACTGGACCAAGATGCCGATTTCACCGCTTATCTGGATTGGCTAGAAACAGAAATTACTAGCCGACAAATTGATACCAAATATGTGCCGCTAGCCTGTACGAAAGAAGAAATTGACCCCGATACTCACCGCAAGATAGGCGTGAGTCATTATGGAGAGCGAGATGGCTGGATCGAAGGTTATATTGACCTGTGGTTGAACGATCCAGTAAAAGAACATATTTCAGTTTTAGGAGAATTTGGAACCGGGAAAACTTGGTTTGCGATGCACTATGCTTGGATGGCGCTGCAACGCTACAAAGAAGCTCAAAAGCGCGGCTTAGAACGTCCGCGTTTGCCGTTAGTAATTCCGTTGCGAGATTACGCCAAAGCAGTTAGTGTCGAGTCGCTATTTTCCGAGTTTTTCTTTCGCAAGCACGAGATACCTCTGGCGGGTTATTCGGCCTTTGAACAACTCAATCGCATGGGTAAATTTCTGTTGATTTTCGATGGTTTTGATGAAATGGCCGCTAAGTGCGATCGGCAAGAAACCATCAACAACTTCTGGGAACTAGCAAAAGCCGTGGTTCCCGGCGCAAAAGTCATCCTCACTTGCCGTACCGAACACTTTCCTGAAGGCAAGGAAGGACGGGCATTGTTCAATGCAGAACTGCAAGCATCAACAACCATTTTAACAGGCGAAACTCCCCAATTTGAAGTCTTAGAATTAGAGAAATTTAACGACGAACAAATTGGGCAAGCGCTGTCATTTCAAACAGAAGCCGCGACTGTAGAAAAAGTGATGGGAAACCCGCAACTATTGGATTTAGCGCGCCGCCCGGTGATGACCGAGTTAATTTTGGAAGCATTGCCCGATATAGAAGCTGGAAAACCAGTCGATATGTCGCGGATATATCTGTATGCGGTGCGGCGGAAGATAGAGAGAGATATCAAAGCAGAACGTACTTTTACTTCTGTAGCAGATAAGCTTTACTTTTTGTGCGAACTGTCTTGGGAAATGCTGTCTACTGACCAAATGAGCCTGAATTATCGCGGTTTTCCCGATCGCATTCGCAGCTTGTTTGGTTCAGTGGTGCAGGAGGAAAAAGACTTAGACCACTGGCACTACGACATGATGGGTCAAACGATGCTAATCCGCAATGCAGATGGCGATTATACTCCGGCGCATCGTTCGCTGTTAGAGTTTTTTGTCGCTTATAAATTTGCAGCAGAATTGGGAGTTTTGGCGGCTGATTTTACCGAATTAGTTGCGCCGGAACAGTCTTGTGTCAATCCTGATGCAGCGCCTGAATCATACACTTGGTCAAATTATTGTCGGCTTCAGGCCCAGAAGAGAAATAAGAACGAACTTATAGCGCCTTTGAAAGGATTTGTTGCTGAAGATTTAGATCAACTTCTTCAGAGTTTCGGACAAGCGCCACTGACGAAAGCAGTCATGGATTTGTTGTTGCCAATGGTAGGGGCTGTACCCTCGTGTCGGCCCTGCCTCGATGTAGGGGCAGCTACGGAGGAATTATTGGAAATTCTGGAAGCAACGCGGGGAAAAACAGAAAGTGACGTGGGTTATGTGGGAGGGAATGCGGCGACGCTGTTGGTGAAAATCGATCGAACTGCGTTAGAAACAAAAGACCTTTCTCGTGCGGTTATTTTAGGTGCTGATTTGACAAATGCGGCACTGCGTCGCGTCAACTTTGCTGAAGCTAATTTGACTAATTCTGATTTTACTAAAATCTTCAGCAGCGTGCGATCGGTCATATTTAGCCCTGATGGCAAACTGTTAGCTACAGGTGATACTGATGGCATAGTTCGCTTGTGGGAAGCTAGCAGTTGCAGAGAAATATTGACCTGTAAAGGACATACCAACGTGGTGGAGTCAGTCGCCTTCAGTCCTGACGGCAAAATACTTGCTAGCGCCAGTTATGACAAAACGATCGAGTTATGGGATGTCAAGACTGGTGAATGTTTAAAAGTTTTGCAGGGACATACCGAATCAGTAATGTCAGTCACCTTCAATCCCGATGGAAATATACTCGCTAGCGGGAGTTTCGATCGCACGATAAGGTTATGGGAGATCCGCACGGGTGAATGCCTCAAAATTTTGCAAGACCATACTAAAGTTGTATGTTCAGTTGCTTTCCATCCTGCTGGTGAGATGCTTGCCAGTGGAAGCGGTGACGAAACAGTGAGGCTGTGGAATATCGGTACTGGTGAATGTGTCAAAACTTTGCAAGGTCATACTAAAAACGTGTTTTCAGTTGCTTTCAATTCTGCTGGTGAAATACTTGCTAGTGGCAGCGGCGACAAAACAGTGAAGCTGTGGAATATTGGTAGGGGTGAATGTCTCAAAACTTTGGAGGGACATTTCGATCAAATAAAGTCGATCGCCTTTAGCCCAAATGGCGAACTACTTGCAAGTGGCAGTCACGATCGCACAGCAAAACTGTGGGATATCAACAGCGGTGAATGCTTGAATACTTTGCAAGGGCATAACGATCGAGTAGGGTCAATCGCCTTCCATCCTGGGGGTGAAATACTTGTTAGCGGCAGTTACGATAAAACGCTGAAGCTGTGGGATATCAACAGCGGTGAATGCTTGAATACACTGCAAGGGCATAGCAATCAAGTAAGGTCGATCGCCTTCAGTCCTAACGGTGAAATGCTGGCCAGCGGCGATGACGCGCAAACAGTCAAGCTGTGGAATATCAACAGCGCTGAATGCCCCCAAATCTTGCGCGGACACCTCGATCGGGTAAACTTAGTTGCCTTCAATCCTTCGGGTGAAATACTTGCCAGCGCTAGTTACGACCAAACACTGAAACTGTGGGATATTCGCAGTGGTGAATGCCTCCATACTTTGCCAGAATTTGGCAATGAAACACGATCGATCGCCTTCAGTTCAAATGGTGAAATACTTGCGAGTGCAGGTTATGACCAAACGGTGAGGCTGTGGGATATCGGTACTGGCGAATGCCTCAAAACGTTGGACGGGCATAACAATTCTGTACACTCGGCTGCTTTCAGTCCTGTGGGCGAGATATTTGCCAGTGCAGGTTTTGACGGAACGGTGAGGCTGTGGGATATCCATACTGGTGAATGCCTGCAAATCTTGCAGGCGCATACGAATTGGGCACCCGGGATCGCCTTTAGCCATAACGGTGAAATACTTGCCACTGGAAGTGTCGATCGAACAATAAGACTATGGGATGTCCGTAGCGGTGAATGCCTTCAAATCTTACAGGGGCATACTGATTGGATACGTTCAGTTGCCTTTAGTTCTTCTAGTGAAATAGTTGTTAGTGGAAGTGTCGATGGAACGGTAAGATTATGGGATGTCCGTAGCGGTGAATGTCTCAAAATTTTGCAAGGTCATACCAGTAGAATTAACTCTGTTGCCTTCAACTCAGAGGATCAAATTATTGCTGCTTGCAGTCGGGATGGCACAATTATACTTTGGGATGTTGAGACGGGTGAGTGCTTCAAAATACTAAAAAGTGACAGACCTTATGAAAACATGAATATCACAGGAGTTACGGGTTTAACGGAAGTAGAAAAAGCTACGCTCAAAGCTTTAGGGGCTGTGGAAAATTAATCATCAAAAAGGAGAAACTATGCAGTCAGCAATACGGATTACCACCAAAGTTATTGCAGGAAATAAACTCGAAATTCAAGTGCCTCCTGGATCTGTGGGCGAAGAGGTTGAAGTTTTTGCGATCGTACCAGAAAAGCCTGAAGGCGGGCGGCGTAAAGTGTTGGAATTGCTTACAGAAATCCGCAGCCGTCATGTTTCCAGAACAGTTGAAGAAATTGACCGGGAACTAGAATAAGAAAGAAACTCATGGGACAACTAAACCTACCATCCTCTGCTACAATTTAATTGGCTCAAGTGGAGATTCAATTTAAAGTATAAGTTAAATCACTCTGGAGGAAAAACAATGAATACTGCTAAATTATCGCTAGCTGATGACTATCAGACAGTCATATTACCCAAAGAATTCCATTTTGCAGGAAATGAAGTGTACGTCAAAAAAATAGGAGATGCTCTTGTCCTGATCTCGAAAGAAAATCCTTGGACAACTTTTTTTGATAGTTTGAATATGTTCTCGGACGACTTTATGCTAGTTAGGGAGCAGCTTCCCGTGGAGAGTAGAGAGGATTTTGAATGAGATTTTTACTGGATACTAACATCTGCATCTACATCATCAAGCAAAAACCCCAAAAAGTTTTCGAGAAATTCCAAACAGTTGAAATTTTTGATATCGGTATTTCATCTGTTACTATTGCTGAACTTGAGTATGGCGTTTACAAGAGTCAGCGTCAAGAGCAAAATCGGGCAGCACTTACTCAGTTTTTAATAACTTTACCAATAGTTGCTTTTGATGAAAGATGCACGCAAACTTATGGACAAATTAGAGCAGGATTAGAACGTCAAGGTATTGTCGTGGGTGCAATGGATTTGCTGATAGCTTCCCAAGCAATCAGTTTGGGACTGACACTGGTGACGAATAATGTGAGAGAATTGTCCCGTATCCCAGGATTAACCTTAGAAAATTGGGTTGATTAGCGATCGCATTTTCCGTTGTGGCGCCAACCCCCGTAGGGGCGAAGCATTCGCGCGACACTCTAATAGAAAAAACCAGAATTAAACTATCCCAATGATTCGCCCAAACCCCACAAATAAACTTCGTGAACCGAAGCTATCCCGAACAGGACTTACCCACGGGTAACCAGAAACCGGGTTTTTTTCGAGAATACGTCGTTGAGGCCAGCAGAAACGGCTAAAAACCCGGTTTCTAACGCAGCCTATTGACTAAACTGTTGAGCGTAGTAGCCAGCATAGCGATCGCCCTTTTCCAGCAACTCCTCGTGCGTCCCCGATTCGACAATTCTGCCTTTTTCCAAAACTAAAATGCGATCGGCTCTCCGCACAGTAGCCAACCGGTGTGCGATAATAAACACCGTGCGATCGCGCATCAATCTTTCCAGCGCTTCTTGCACTAAACCTTCGGATTCCGAATCCAGCGCCGATGTCGCTTCATCCAAAATCAATATTCTGGGATCGAGCAAAACTGCACGGGCGATCGCAATTCTTTGTTTCTGTCCCCCAGATAAGTTTACACCCCTTTCTCCTACCCAAGTGTGATAGCCATCGGGAAACTCACTAATGAATTGATGAGCGTTAGCAATCTCCGCAGCTTTTTGCACATCTTTCAGTTCATAATAAGATTGACCGAAAGCGATATTTTGAGCAATTGTACCCGAAAATAAAATCGTTTCTTGCGGTACAATGCCGATTTGCCGCCGCAGAGTATTTAAGGTGACATCTTGAATATCAATACCGTCAATTAAAATCTGTCCCGCTTGCGGATCGTAGAATCTCGGCAACAGGTTTACTAACGTAGTTTTCCCCGCACCGGATGCGCCTACGAGAGCGATCATTTCTCCGGGAAGCACCAACAAACTCATGTTTTGCAGAACGGGTGTCTCTGAGTTGTAGGCAAAATTAATATTGCGGTATTCGACTTTGCCGGTAACGTGGGGAAGTTCAGTTGCCCCAGGCTTTTCGACTACTGTTGGTTGAATTGCTAATAATTCAAAAATGCGATCGCTAGAAGCTTCTCCCTGCTTAAAATCTCCGTAATTAGCAGTTGTAATGGCGATCGGGTCAATTAAAAGTGCCACCCCTGCGATATAACTGATAAATTGAGTACCTGTGAGATTTCCTTGAGAAATTTGCCAACCTCCCAGGAAAAAAAGCAAAATCACGCTCATCGCTTCCAAAAAGCCAACTACAACGAACTGAAGTGCTTTTACTCTTTCTGACAAATACTTAGCGCGGCGGTTTTGTTCTGCTTCTTCTGCAAAGCGGGCAATTTCGTAGTCTTCAGCCACAAATGCTTTGATTAAACGAATGCCGCTGAATACTTCTGTCAGCAAAGCGGATAAATCAGAGATGCGATTTTGACTTTGCCGCGAGTAACTTAGCAGTCTTTCACCAAACCAGCCAATTAAAATAGCCATCAGCGGTGCAATAATTAATGCACCCAAGGTTAATTGCCAGTTGAGATAAATCATATATCCCATGACAGCAATTAGCTGCAAAACACAAGGGATAAACTGATGAAAAAATTTATTTACTACTTCGCCAATGCGGTCAATATCTTCAGTGAGGCGGTAGGATAAGTCTCCAGTTTTGGCGGTTTCAAAGTAGCCGATATTGAGTTTTTGCAAGTGGGAGTAGACTTTTTTGCGAATTTCTAAAGCAATAGTCAAAGCTGCTTTTGCCATCAGCGTATCTTGACCGTACTGGGCTGTACCGCGAATTAGAAATATAATGGCGCTGAGTGCCGCAATTTGAGCGAACCCTTGTAAATCTCCTTTACCTATAAATTTGGCTGTTTCGCCAACCAGCCACGCTATAATTGGCCAAAATACGGTAAATACTACAGTACAAGCTAATGCTTTACCGATGGTTTGTTTTTGGGGACGGAGGTAGGGTAAGATTTGCCAGTATGTCGATCGAGTTTTCAAGATATTTTGCCCTCGCAAATTCTGTTTTTGGGAATCTCTGCAAGAATATTCAAACTTAGATCCCCCCTAACCCCCCTTAATAAGGGGGAAACAAGATTATTATTCAAAGTCCCCTTTTTTAAGGGGGATTTAGGGGGATCTCTGCGTAAGTCATAGAGATATCTGAGCCTGAATATGATATCAGCGATCGGGCAAATTTCAACAATCGTTCTTCACCGCAAGCATCCGGGATACAAAGCCCCCGGATTCATCCGTGGGGTTAATTGTCCAATTCTTCAATCTAAAATCTAAAATCTAAAATTTAAAATCATTCCTGACCGTCTGCATGAGTCGCTAGTACCTGAGCCCCCGCGACAACTGCGCCCCGAAAAGTGGCTGACTGTCCGGGTGCAAGAGTAACTGGTTCAGCGTCGATAAATCCGTTGTCAATTAAATTGCCTGACTCGTCCAAAACTTCATAATTGACTTTGACATTCTTGATTGTTTTGCAGCCTCGATTAAGCACTTGACCACTGAAAAAGTTGCCGTCATAATTTGCCGCCGCAATTGACACTTTTGCAGCAATGTTGGAACCGGGAATGCAAGTTTGGGAAGTTCCAGATGCTGGCTGTTTCTCGCACAACTTGCCCAAGTCTACTGTTTTGCCGTCGGGGGTTTTCATGTAGCAAAATGGCTCGTCAACTGGTGAGTTTTGAGCAAGTGTATTTGTAGAGTCTGCCAGCAAAGGGCGAGCTGAAATCGGGGCTATTAGCAAACTCGATAAAGCTACTGTTAAATGTAAAATATTCATATTTTTTTAGGGAATATCTGAAATTAATTATACAAGATAATTTACATAAATTTACCCTTGTATATCTATACGTAGGGTGCGTCGCGCTCCCGTTGCGTTGTGCTATGATAAGACATCAAACTTTAAAAAGTAAAGTCATGGTTGCGACTCAAGATAACCCAAAACAAAAAACGGTAGAACTGACCGTCACTTGGGAGAAGTTGCCAGACGACTTCCAATTAGAAGAAAAACCAGTGGAGAATACAGGTCAACCGCTAATTGCTGGAGCACTGCGAGAAATCTTAGAACTGAGAGGATTTATCGGGCCGCAAATGCTGATAGCCAGCAACTTTGGCATTTGCGCTACTCTCAACGGCGAGTTAGTAATCAAAGCACCAGATTGGGTTTATGTACCGTCGGTACTGCCCGCCGAATCGAGAAGAGACCGCAAAAGTTATACCCCAAACTTGGAAGGAGAAATCCCGACCATTGTCATGGAATTCTTGTCGGAAACAGACGGCGGCGAATATTCTATCAAACGTACTTTTCCTCCGGGAAAGTGTTTTTTTTACGAACAAATTCTGCAAGTACCAACTTACATCATTTTTGACCCAGAAACTGGCTTGCTGGAAGTATATCGCTTGCAAAATGGCAAGTACGAATTAGAATTTCCCGACGCGGCAGGTCGCCACTGGATGGCAGATTTGGGTTTGTATTTAGGAACGTGGCTAGGGGAGAAAGAACAGCGTTCAGGCTATTGGTTGCGCTGGTGGGATGAAGCAGGAAATCTGCTTTTATGGGGTGTAGAAGAGTTAGCAGCAGAACGTGAACGGGCTCTTCGTGAATGTGAACGGGCCGATCGCGAACGTGAACGGGCCGAACGACTGGCTGAATATTTGCGCGATCGGGGAATTAACCCCGACGAGATTATTTGATAAGTTGTACGCCATAAGCTGTTGGGCATCTAAATTGTATTTTTGGGCGGGCTAGAAGCCCACCCCACAAGAATTAGATCCACGGGCTAGGAGCAACGGCAAACAAGAATTAGATGTACACCTTACGAGATTATCTAATACTCGGCTTTCTATTGCCAAGATTCCGCGCTCCGGGAATTTTCCGGCTGGGACGGCGACTGTTCAAACTGCTAGCTGTTCGAGCATTCACAGCATCAGCAGCAGCTATTAAACCCAAGTCTTGCAAAATTTCAACGGCCGCCCTTTGTCCAGTTTCGCAACCGCCTTCCATGTAACCTTGATTTTCCAGCGACGTGTGTTCCCCGGCAAAATATAAGTTCCCAACTCGTTCGCCTTCAACGCCGTACATTTGCGTCCACTGTCCGACTAAATAGCAGGCATAAGAACCTTTTGAAAAGCGTTCTCCCGGCCAATAAGCTCGCACAGCTTTGCCCGATCGCAAATTTCTCACTCCGGGAAAAACTCTTTCAAATTGGTTCAAAAATCTTTGTGCTTGGTCTTCTGGAATTCCCGCACCGATCGACAAACCCTGCTTTCCTCCTGTAAAATTAGTAACTAAACCGTTAGGAGTAGGGGCGAAAGGCGTAGCTTCCCAGGTATTTTGGAATCCTAAATCGCTATAAACAGAAGCAGTCGATCGATAAACTTCCCGCCAAATTCGGCTGCGGTAGCCGGTAACGAACTTAGAATTAGTACCGTAACCCAACTGCTCGATCGCCCTGCGCTTCGGTTGCGGCAAAGGTACGTTAATGTTAACGTCTCGCAGAGTGCTGAACGGCAAAGTTAACAAAACTCGCTCGTAAGTGCGATCGAACGCGCTTTGTCCCGATCGCAAATTTACCCGATAGCGGCCATCCGGCAAAAGAGTAATCGCTTCCAAAACCGTCCCCGCCTCGATCGAACCAGACAATTGACCCGCCAAACGGTTGATAATTTGACTGTTGCCGCCGTCAATTTGATAACGCTCATCGCTGTTACCGTACAATTCAAAACTGCCAGCTTCAGAACCGATTAAAAACAGGAGATTTAACGCCGACTGTTCTTCGGGATCTCGACCGAATTCCGTCGTGTAAGCAATGCGGAGTAACTGCCGGACAATCGTGCTAGTCTCAGCTTTGTCTACATATTCAGCGATCGAAAGATTGTCCAATCTTTCCGCTGCTTCCGTAAAATCTTGATAGCTAATCTTATCTCCAATAGCGCCCAAATCTTCATTAATTTTAATCGCTAGCGGCGCAAATTCCGCGATTAATTGCTCGAGAGAAAAGCGGCGCCCTTCAAAGAAAAAAGTATCCTTGACCAGTCCACTCTGCACTTGGGCTAAGTCGATCGCCCGCAAACCCAATTCCGTCGCCAGCGAGATTAAATTAGTGTGGCCGGTGTCAATAAATTCTCCCCCCACATCCGCCGGAATCAGCGTTCCAGCCACCTTGGGAACCGTGCGTATCCGCCCCCCCACGCGGTTAGTTGCCTCGATTATATCGGCGCGCACGCCCGCTTGGCGCAAGCGATAGGCCGCCGTCAAACCCGCAATTCCCGCACCCACAACCAAAATCGGCGATCGTCCGCCCTGTTGAGCAAAAGCTCCCCCTCCCTCCCTGGTAAAAGTCGCAGCAGCGACAGCCCCCGCAGCAGCTAAGCCCCCGTGCAGCAAGCTACGCCTAGATATGGGAGAATTGGGAATGCCATCTGTCAGCATCCCCAGCAGTTCATCAGCCGGAATGCCCGTTTCCCTTGATTTCTGGGCAATACTCGCAGCGCGGCGCAGCATTGCCATCAGTGCAGATTTAGCCATAATTAAGACATCCTCACAAAACAAAACTTTGATGTAAACTGGATTCTCGATCGTGCAATTTCCAGACTAAAGTCCAGAGAGATTTTTTTAATAATGCTAACCCTCAGAACACTGTTCGACAGCAAATTTTATCTCGAAAACAACCCTGATGTCGCCGTAGCAGTTGCCAGAGGCACGGTATCGAGTCCCTTCGATCACTACCGAAAAATTGGCAAATTTGAAAATCGCGACCCGAATGCCCTGTTCGACGCCAGCTATTATTTAGACACCAATACAGATGTAGCGGTATCAGCGAAACTCAATGGCTTTTCAGCAGCCGATCACTTTATTAGATTCGGTCAATTTGAACGACGCAACCCCAACCCTTTCTTCGATGTTGGTTTCTATCTAGCAAGCAACCCCGACGTTCAGACAGCAGTCCAAACCAATCAATTTACCCCATTTGAACACTACTTGAAAGCCGGTCAATTAGAAAACCGCAAAGCCAGCGTTTTCTTCGATCCCAGCTTTTATCTAGAAAAATATCCGCTGGTAGCAGCAGCAGTCCAAAGCGGCGCAGTTAAAAGTGCGATCGACCATTACATTCAATTCGGTCAACAAGAAGGACTGTTGAGCACTCTCCCCGATCCCCCAGACAATTTGAACGCAGCAAAAAGCCTGGGCATTCTGGGAGAAATTCAAATGGCGAGCGATTTTGTGGGATCTGCTAAACCAGCCGACATTTACAGTTTTATCCTCAATACTCCCAGCCTTTTCAGTGTAACTGTTGACGGTTTGAGTGCAAATGTTGGTGTTGAATTAATTCAAGATCTCAATGGCAACGGCGCCGTTGGATTAGACGATATTATTGCTTCGTCTAACAATTTAGGGGCATCTTCAGAAACAATTGTCAGCAATGGGCCTTTACCTGCGGGGACTTATTTTGTCCGCGTTTCTCAATTTCAAGGCGATACAAATTATGACTTGAGATTGCTAGCCGCTCCCTCTCCCACGCCGCTTCTATGACAGGATCGTTTACAGTCGAAGGCAGCCAAAATTTGAAGGTGGAAGACCGAAGGCAGAATTAAAGAAAAATTTATAATTCAATAATTCTGCTGGTTTGTCAGTTAGATGTTGTCCGGTTAATGGCTTATAATATAATAGTTTGTCGTCAGCTTTTTAAAAGAATAGAGAACGGAATTCCTCGCTACAAACTTAATTATATTTTTTTGACCGGACTTGAGATTAAAAAAACAGTTCTCTCTTCATTCTTCCATCTTTCATCTTCCTGAATGCCGAGACTTCACTTATTAGTTGCTGGCCCTCCCGGAGAGGGCAAAGATTGAACGGGTGTCGGAGGCCAATTTGAACGACTTCTGGTTAGAGTGGTAGACACCAAAGCATAGCCCAAAACAGCAGGAAGCACGATCGCACTCAGAAACACGATCGTCGCAGCCCAAGTCATCGCATTCGAGATCGGGCCGTAATGAGTGCGGTAAGGGTCAAACATTGGTAAATTAGGCATCGGGGCATCCCGCAGCGCGATCGGACGTTTGAACCGCACCCGCCTGTCGTCTAGCTTTTCGAGCAAAATCCAGCCAACTTCCGCCTCTTCCCGGCACAGCTTGTGAAAAATCGCAGGATTGCGGAACAAATCGTTGCTAGCCCGTACAATCTTGTACTCCCAAACCGTCAAATCAACAGAATTGGTATCAGATTTCGGAGTGCCATTGGATGGCGCATTTTCAGGCGCACTAAAATTATCCTCTTGAGATTCGTACCGAGTCAAAACTTCCTCCTCCTCATCGCATTTTTGCCCCGCAGCCAATTGCTCGCGGCTCACCAAAAGACCCACAAGCGCAGTCTCCAAGCCGAGACTGCCAATCATCAAACTCCAAATCAGAATTTCAACCATAAAAGGAGTTAAAAGTTAAAAATCAAAAACTCAAAAGACTCGCTTTTAACTTTCAATCTTTAAGTTTTAAATAGCCTTCTACCACACAATCTGCACCCACCGCGCGCCAAGAAACCCGCTCTAAAGTCAAAGCATCAGTCATTGCGGAAAACCCCAAATCTCCTACAGGAGTTGGAGCTCCTTGACCACCGACAATTTTAGGAGCAATAAAAGCCATAATTTTTTGAACTGCACCCTCAGTAATTGCCTGAGCGGCCAAAGTGCCGCCGCACTCCCACAGTACAGAAAGAAAAGATCGATCGTACAAATAAGCCATAACATTAGTCGGTGTCAGAGGCGAGAGCTCCACAACTTCCACCCCTTTGGCGATCAAAAATTCCTGAAATTCCCGGTTAACCCCAGGCTCAGTCAGCACCAAAGTAGCCGCCACAGAGGTTTCCCACAACCACGCCGACTTCGGCAAATCCAAAGTGCGGCTCATCACCACCCGCAGGGGATTATTCCTATCAGGCTGGTGACTCGTCAGTAGGGGATTGTCCAGACGCACCGTATTTCCCCCAACAATCACAGCATCGCAGCCGACGCGCACCCGGTGTACCTCGCTGCGAGCCTCCTCGCCTGTTACCCAAGCGCTGTGGCCGCTACTGGTAGCAATTTTACCGTCCAAAGTCATTGCATATTTCAAAATTCCAAAAGGCCGGCGGTACAAAATCCGGTGCACAAAAGCCTCGTTGAGTTTCTGGCAAGCTTCCCCTTCCACTCCCGCCACCACTTCAATGCCAGCCTCTCGCAACCGGGCTAGCCCAGTTCCAGCTACCAAAGGATTCGGATCGACCATGCCAGCCACTACTTTTGCCACCTTGGCCTTAACTAAAGCTTCGGAACACGGAGGAGTCCGGCCGTAGTGGTTGCAGGGCTCCAGGTTCACGTAGACAGTCGCTCCTTCGGCGAGTTCCCCCGCTTCCCGGAGCGCAAAAACTTCGGCGTGAGGTTGACCGGCACCGGGATGAAACCCTTCGCCGACAATCTTGCCGTCTCGGACAATTACAGAACCGACAAGGGGGTTGGGTGCGGTTTTGCCCAAAGCGCGGCGAGCCAATTCTATGCAGCGGCGCATCATGGCTCGATCGAACTCTTGAACTTCGCTGTTTTCCAGTTGTTTTGTACCTTGCTGTTGTCGGTTAGCTAAGCTGGCGATCGCTTGAGCGTGCGCCGGAAAAGTTTCCATGAGATTTTGGTATGATATTTATCCCTGAGTGTACTGACTTTGATGCTAATTTTGGCTGCGAACCGACGATCGATTGCTGCTGGGGCAAACTGTACGTTACCACTGAGATCTTGCACCATTCTCAATTAGCCTTTGATGAACAGGCTTTCGGGCCTGTTCCACAAAAGATAAATTTTGTTGTGGAACAGGCCCGAAAGCCTGTTGCTGACGTGCAAGATGTGAGTTACCAGCAGCAAGCGGGCAATTTAGGGCGATCGACCCCGCAGGCCCGAACAAATAGCTTTAACATTAAGAAACAATAGCAGGTGCTTGAGAAAACAATGAGTCAGGACATGAAGCGGGAATTTGCCAGCCGCGACGAATTAATAGCCTACGTGCGCCAACAGTTCCCCGAAGCCGCCGCCCGGGACAGCAGCGTACCCCCGATCCTAGGCGGGCGCAAAGCAGCCGAGACAGCCCTGCAACAAATTGACCCCGGCAAGTACGCCTCAACCCGCAATTTCCTCAACGGTGCGGTAACGCGCTTGTCGCCCTATTTGCGCTACGGCGTTTTGAGTCTTGCCGAAGTCCGGGATGCCGTGCTGGAGAAGGTGCGGCATCCAGAAGAGGCAGTGAAACTTGTCAACGAGTTGGGTTGGCGGGATTATTGGCAGCGACTGTACGCCCAATTGGGCAACGGGATTTGGCAAGATCGGGAACCCTACAAAACTGGTTACACTGCTAAAGATTACAGCGAAACTCTGCCGCAGGATGTCGTCGAGGGCACGACTGGTTTGGTTTGCATCGACAGTTTCAGCCGCGAGTTGCGAGAAACTGGTTATTTGCACAATCACCAGCGGATGTGGACTGCCGCTTATCTCGTACACTGGCGCCGCGTGCGTTGGCAAGCCGGAGCTCGCTGGTTTTTGCAACATTTGCTAGATGGAGATCCGGCGAGCAATAATCTTTCTTGGCAGTGGGTAGCAAGCACTTTTAGTCACAAACCTTATTTTTTTAATCGGGAAAATTTGGAGCGCTACACTAAGGCGGTTTATTGTCGCGATTGTCCTTTGTACGGGCAATGCGATTTTGAGGGAACTTACGAATATTTGGAAGGGAAGTTGTTTCCTCATGGAGAAAAGGTCGATCGTAGCGGCGGTTCTAAAAGTTGGGAACGCCCTAAAAAAGGTCGCAGAAATTAAAAAGTCAGTTGTCAGTTGTCAGTTGTCAACCGTCAACAATTAACAGTTAACAATTACTAATTTATGAACAATCCGATTATTTGGCTGCACGGCGACTGTTTGAGTCCTGAAGGCCCGGCTTTTCAAGCGCACCCAGAGGCACCGGCAATCTGGGTTTGGGATGATGCGCTGATTGATGAATGGCAGTTGAGTCTCAAACGAATGGTGTTTATTTATGAATGTTTGCTCGATTTGCCGGTAGTTATTCGGCGGGGCGATGTGGCTGCGGAAGTTATCGCTTTTGCGATCGAATCCGGCGCGAATCAAGTGGTAACTACCGAAAGTCCCAGCCCTCGGTTTCAGGATATTTGCCGGAAAATTAAGCGATCGCACCCAATAGAAGTTTTGCCACCGGAACCCTTTGTCCGCTACGATGGTTACATTGATTTGAAGCGTTTTTCTCGCTATTGGCGCGTCGCTGAAAAATATGTTTTCTAATTGGGAATTGGGAATTGGTAACTAGAAATTGGTAACTAGAAATTGGTGTTAAATCCATTAAATCCTGTACACTGCTTGTTGCCGAACTTTAAGGGAGCATCTCATATTTGTAAAAACACTTCTTCTGCCTCCTTCCTTCTGCCTCCTGCCTCCTGCCTTCTGCCTCCTGCCTCCTGACTCCTGCCTCCAATTTCTAGCTTGCCTGCTTTCATTGAGATGATCCCAACTTCAACTCCCCTTCAAACGCTCCAACAGCCATTGAAATCTCGATTCAGCCAAATCTGGATTTTCGACATTTTGCCCGCTGGCGTCCTCGTCGGGATCTTGATATATTAAACAATCATTCTCATCGCCGAAGCGTTTGACTGTACCGCGCAGTCTCGACGACAGAAATTTGGTAATCGCCCGATAAAACCGCAGGGAAAAAAGCACGTCTTGCTCGAGTTTTTCAGTTAGCAAGCGCCGGGGAATTGACAGGATGAGGCACTCTTCAATTGCCGTGACGCTAGCAGAAGGAAGCCTCCCGTCTACAAAAGACATTTCGCCTAACACTTCGCCGGAAATAATTTTTCCAATTTCTTTGTCGCCCAAAGATGATACAGCAACGCTCAAAGTTCCCTCCAGAACTATGTACAGGGCGTCTAAGGGCTTACCTTCGGCGATCAGGGTTGTGCCGGGGAGGACTTGGGTGCGGGTGCCGTTGGCGAGCATCCAATCGATGTCGCGATCGCTCAATTCGCTTAATATGACTAGAACTTTGCTCATAAAGTCAGGTTGAGATGAGATAATTTGTATTTTTTGACTTGTTTATTTGCGTGCTATTGTGAGATGGTCAGACCCTGAGCGAAAGCGAAGGCTAAACTTTACAAATAGAACACTAAATTTTACACAATTTTCATAATATTCAGTAATTTTGACCCGAGCGAGCCACAAATATTTCTCGGATTGGTGGTATTATTCTACATTAATTGTCATCGACTGTGCAGCAGCCGATCGCGTTGTTTTAACTGCACTTGCTTTGGACGGCGGGGCTGCCAAAACAGTTTTGAAAGCTTGCGGTCTCTTGGTTGCGAGGCGGTGCGCCCTCAAAAACCGGATTTTTCCGGCGTGGCTGCGAGTGCAGCGCCCCCAAGTACAGTATTGTAGAATGCCAGCGAAACGCACGATCGACCCCTCAATTAAACAGGAGCAAGGGTGCAATCATCCCTAGGATTGATTTTTACCCGATCGATCTGTAAATTAAAATTAGCCTCTAAACCCACCGTCCGTTCTTGAATCTAATCAGCTTGAGAGTTGACTATTCAACGGTAAAATGGCAATCTAGGAACAACACAACTCATATTTGTGTCTTTTTTTAGCAAAGCTCTCGACGGTCGCCCTCAAACACTTACACTTTTAACACAGCCTTCATTGAGGAGTTTCTATGAATAGTCTATTTTCCAAGTCTACTTTTGCGTTAATAAATCTTGCAGCTTTAGCTGTTTGTTGCAGTACCATGTCAGCGAAAGCTGAAACTGGCAACTTGCCCGATGTCGCTACAACTGCAACAATAGCAGCTCAAAATATTGACCAAATTTCTGAGCCGACGGCAACTTCAGCAGTTAAACCCGACGCAGAAACAACGGCTAGTAATAAAAAAATTGATTCAATCAGTTGGAGCGAACTAACAGAAGCTGCAGAGCCAGCAGCCTCTGAACAGGCCGCCAACTTGCAAGTATCTATTGCTGCACCCGAAAAATCGGAAGCAGCAAAATCTGAAATTGCTGAGACAGAAACAGCGCAAAATACCTCCATTGCTGCTGAGACCCAAAAGTCGGAAGAAACCGCTAAAATTGCTGATAATGGTGTCAAAGTGCAGTCAACAGTCGAGACTGCCAAAAAGAGCGATCGACCTACCTCAATTGTTGCCCAGAGCAATAATCTTGAAGTAACAGCAACGAAGGAAGAAAAAGAAGTCAAAACAGCACAAGAATTGTTGAGCAATCCTGTCAGCACTTCCGCCGAGGCTTTGACAAACCAACCGAAAGTTGCTGAAAAACCCGCAACTGTCTCGGAACCAACTAAAAAAGTGGCTCAAGGAACTCAAATCCGACCAGGCCGAGCTACCCGTTCAGGGCCCAGCTACATCGGCATTGGCGGCAATCTAGGTTTTGGCGGAGATACAGCTTTAGGCGACGGTTCATTTGCCATTATTAGCAAAATCGGTTTGACCAACAATTTCTCGGTGAGACCGACTGTTTTGTTCCGCGACAACTTAACTGTTCTAGTCCCCGTTACCTACGATTTTGTATCTCAAGAGGCCGTCGAAGTCAGCGATGATTTTGTGATTACTGCCGCTCCTTATGCAGGTGCGGGCGTCGCATTTTCTACCGGTGATAACAGTAATTTTGGCTTCCTGATTTCGGGTGGTGTAGATGTGCCACTGTCGAGAAATTTTACAGCAACAGCGGGACTGAATGTTGGTTTTCTCGACGGAGCTGAAGTGGGATTGTTAGTCGGTGTCGGCTATACGTTCCCTAATCTTGTCAGGTAGTGTTGCTGTTTGAGCAAACGCAGGACAAATAAATAGGCGCGGGGTTGGCTGTAGGAATACAGTCAACCTTTTTTTGATGATGGAAAATCTGCCAATTCGATCGATGTAGGGTGCGCCATCAGCACAGACCGGTTATGCAGGGTGCGTCATCAGCACAGAGCGGCGATATTGATTTTTGTGAAAGATATAATGATGGTGCGATCGCACTTGGGAGCATCTCATATTTGTAAAAACACTTCTTCTGGCTCCTTCCTTCTTCCTCTTTTCTCCTGCCTCCTGCCTTCTGCCTCCTGCCTGAAAACTCCAATTTCTAGCTTGGCTGCCAAAGTGAGATGCTCCCTCGTACTTTCTCACCAACCACCCGAAAAAACCGTGACCAAAACAGAAATCTTAGCAGCACTCAAAAATCTGACAGCAGAAGAACGCCTAGAAATCATCGAAACAGCTTCGCGGATGATGCGCGAAGAAATAGAAGAAAAAGCCCAGCGCAAAGCCGAGAGAAAACGGAAACTCAGAGCTGCAGCAGAAGCAGCAGTCCCCTTGTATGAACCAGGAGGGCCGCTGCACGATTTGTGGTCGCCCGACAGCGAACCGTATTTCGATTCAGAGGAAGAATACCTGAACGCAGGGGTAGAAACTAATGCGTAAGGGCGAAATTTGCCTTGTCAGACTAGATCCAACGGTGGGAGATGAAATTGGCAAAACTAGACCTGTTGTGGTTGTCAGCGATGATGAAGTGGGAATTTTGCGGCTCAAAGTAATTGTTCCAATTACAGGATGGAACGATCTTTTTTCCCCACTTGATTGGATGGTGCAGCTCGAACCGACATCAGAAAATGGCTTGGCGAAACTCTCCGCCG
>Ga0164305_10000242_pt1 | contig 19352 bp, 19 predicted proteins | sample Whisoiple_237_MG_FD_110215 | JGI IMG/M metagenome (GOLD analysis project Ga0164305, IMG submission 110215) | Soil microbial communities amended with pyrogenic organic matter from upstate New York, USA - Whitman soil sample_237_MG | ecosystem: Environmental > Terrestrial > Soil > Agricultural...
ACGCATGCGGGCTCGTTTGATCTCGCCTATCTCGGCTGCCTGCCCGAGTTCGTGATCATGGCTGCCGGCGACGAAGCCGACCTCGTCCACATGGTTGCGACGCAGGCCGCCTATGACGAGGGGCCGAGCGCGTTGCGTTATCCGCGCGGCGAGGGCGTTGGCATCGACATGCTGGAGCGCGGCATTCCGCTCGAGATCGGCCGCGGCCGCATCGTGCGCGAAGGCACGACGGTGGCGTTGCTCACGCTCGGAACGCGTCTTGCCGAAGGGTTGAAAGCCGCCGAAGATCTCGCCGCGCGCGGCATTTCAACGACGGTTGCCGATGCGCGCTTTGCAAAGCCCGTCGATCGCGATCTGATCCGGCGCCTTGCCACCAACCACGAAGTGCTGATCACGGTCGAAGAAGGCTCGATCGGCGGCTTCGGCGCGCAGGTCTTCCAGGCACTTTCGGACGACGGCTTGCTCGACGGCCATCGTGCGCCGCGGCTGCGCTGCATGGTGCTGCCGGACATCTTCATCGATCACGACAAGCCCGATCGCATGTATGCGCGAGCCGGTCTCGACGCGAAAGCGATTGTCGCGAAGGTGCTTGAGACGCTCGGGCGTCAGGCGGAAGCAGCGAAGAGCCTGATCGCCTGATCAGGCGAAAGCTCAGCCGCGCCCGCGTGCGGCTGAATTATACGGTTCTTGGAGCGCAACGCGGGCGCGTCTAACTTTTGCTCATCCTGCGTTCGACTTTTCGCTGACCCGATCCATGTTGCGGCCAAGCCGTGTGAGACAATCGGACAGGAGTTGTGGATGAAGCGTTTCACCGCGTTGAGCATTGCCGCGCTCGCAGCAAGCGTGAGCGCCGGCGTGCAGGCGGCGCCGCCAAAGTCCGCCGCGGCGAGTCCCGAAGCTGGTGCCGAACTCGTCTATGCGGTGACGCGCGACGGCTCGCCGATCGGGCGCACGACAGTCGACATCGACCGCAGCGGCGACAATGTGACGGTGACGAGCAAGACCGACATCGAGGTCAAGGTCATCATCGTGCTGTATCGGTTCCAGCAGGATGTGACCGAGACCTGGAAAGGCGACCAGCTCGTCTCGTTCAAGTCGCACACAGACGACAACGGCACGCCCCATGACGTGTCGATTACATCTTCCGGCAAAGGATTGACGATCGTTGCCGACGGCAAAAGTTCGAGCGCTCCGGCGGGCGCACTGCCGGCGACCTTCTGGTCGACGAAGTTCGTGAAGGCGAAGACGCTGATCCATCCTGACACTGGCCGGTTGATGAATGCGAGCGTGAAGGATGTCGGCCCGGAGCAGGTCACGGTGCATGGAGCGCCGCGCCAGACGGAGCATTACAAGGTGAGCGCCGGCAAGGATTTCGAGCGCGATCTTTGGTATGGCGGCGACCAGCTGATCCGCGTGCGCATCAAGGATGCGAGCACGCAGGGCAATCTGATCGGTTCCGACTTGCAGTAAGAGCAGGTTCGGGCTTCCTAAAGTTCACATCCCCGGACGTCGAAGGCGATCCGTGGTCCAGGGGCAAATGCGTTTGCCCCGCGAATGTGGCGCGGGAGGAAAGCGTGGAGCAAAAATCAAAAAACAGGGCGCAGCATGGCTGAACCCATGCTGCCGCGCGAGCGCTGCGACTATTCCGCCATCGTCGATCGCCCGCACTTAAACTACCCCGGCAATCCGCAAGTCGTCGTCTGGACCATCGTCAATCTCGAAGTCTGGGACATTTCGCGGCCGATGGCGCGGCAGGTTCTGCCGGCGCCGATGGGCCAGCCGCTTCTTCCCGATGTGCCGAACTGGTCGTGGCACGAATATGGGATGCGCGTTGGTGTCTGGCGCTTCTTCGATCTCTTCCGCACTTTGCGCATTCGCCCGACGCTGTCGATCAATGCGCGCGGTTGCATCGATTACGAGCGCGTTGCACGCCAGGCGCTCGACGCGGCGTGGGAGTTCATGGGCCATTCCTACGAGCAGATGCCGATCCACAAGGTCGAGGACCAGCGCGGCATGATTTCAAAATCGCTCGATACTCTCGAGCGCTTCACCGGCACGCGGCCGATCGGCTGGCTTGGGCCTGGTCTGACCGAGACGCTGGAGACGCCGGAACTGCTTGCTGAAGCCGGCATCAAATATATCGGCGATTGGGTCTATGACGACGAGCCGACGGTGATACGCACGGCCTCGGGGCCGCTGGTGACGCTGCCTTATTCGGTCGAGCTCAACGACATTCCCATGATGATCGTCAAGCATCACGAGGCGGCGTATTGGCGCCAAAGCTGCATCGATTATTTCGATCGGCTGTACAAAGAAGGCGCGGAGCGCCCGCGCATTATGGCGATCGCGATTCATCCGTATATTTCGGGGCAGCCGCATCGGATTGCCTATCTCGAAGAGGTCTATGAGCACATCAACGCGCATGCCAATGTCGCGCATATGAACGGCGCCGAGATTTATGCGCATTACAACGCGCAGAAGAAAGTGCATGAGTGATCTGGCCTCCACAGCGCCATTGCCGCTGCCCGAAACAGTGCGCTCCCGATATGTGCCGGATGTCAACGGCCTCTCGATGCATATCCTGGAAGCGGGATGGGAAGGCGAGCGGCCGCTCGTCATTTTACTGCACGGGTTTCCCGAGCTTGCCTTCTCCTGGCGCAAGCTGATCGCGCCGCTCGCGCAAGCGGGTTTCCACGTCGTTGCATCCGATCAGCGCGGATATGGCCGCACGACCGGGTGGGACGGCGGCTATGACGGCGATCTCGCCTCCTTCCGCATGATCAATCTCGTCCGCGATGTTCTCGCGCTGGTGTCGACGCTCGGCAATCGCGAGGTGCATGCGGTCCTTGGACACGATTTCGGGTCCCCGGTCGCAGCCTATTGCGCGCTGATCCGGCCGGACGTGTTTCGCCGCGTCGTTTTGATGAGCGCGCCCTTTGCCGGACCGCCGCAGCGGCAATCGTCAGCTGCGCCCGATCTCAATGAGACGCTAGCAAAGCTCGATCCACCTCGCAAGCATTACCAAAGGTACTATTCGACGCGCGAGGCGGACGAAAACATGCGCGAATGTCCGCAAGGCATCCACGCATTCCTGCGCGCCTACTATCATTACAAGAGCGCCGATTGGCGCGACAACCGGCCGTATCCGCTGCAGGCCTGGTCGGTGGATGAACTAGCGAAGTTGCCGACTTATTACGTTATGAATGCCAATGACGGAATGGCGGAGACCGTCGCTCCGCACATGCCATCGCGAGCCGAAGTCGAGGCCTGCAATTGGCTGACGGATGACGAGCTCGCCGTCTATGCCGCAGAATTCGCGCGCACGAAATTCCAGGGTGGATTGCAGTGGTATCGCTGCAATCTGCCGGGCAGCCTCAATCAGGAGCTCGATCTTTTCTCCGGACGCACGATCGATGTTCCCTCGCTCTTCATCGCCGGGAAAAGCGATTGGGGCGTCTATCAGGTGCCGAGCGCGTTCGAGAAAATGCAGAGAGGCGCCTGCACGAACATGCGCGGCGCGCATCTCATCGACGGCGCCGGCCATTGGGTGCAGCAGGAGCGCCCGCGCGAGACGCTCGATTTGCTAGCGCCTTTTTTGATGCGGGAGTCGCATGCGTCCGAATGAGCGCCTGGCCTATTCCGCGATTTCCGAGCGCCCGCCCTTGCGCTTGCCGGGCGGCGCGAAGCTTGCGGTGTGGATCGTCGTCAATGCCGAGGAGTGGGACATCAATCAAACGATGCCGCGCACGGTCTTGACGCCGCCTGCCGGCGGCTCGCCGATGCCGGACATCCCGAACTGGGCCTGGCACGAATACGGCAACCGTGTCGGTTTCTGGCGGATGCTCGATGTGTTCGACCGCTTCGCCTTGCCGGCGGTGCTGGCCATCAACGGCTCGGCGATCTCGGCCTACGAGCCGATTGCCCGCGCCGCGCGCGAGCGCAAATGGGAATTCATCGGCCACGGATTTACGCAAAAGAACATGCAGAAGGTCGAGAACGAGGCCGACGACATCGCCAGGACGTCGAAGGCGATCGCCGATTTCACCGGCCGGCGCCCACGCGGCTGGCTCGGACCGGGACTGACCGAGACGTGGGACACGCCCGATCTCCTGGTCGAGGCCGGATACGAATATGTCTGCGACTGGGTGCTCGACGACCAGCCGACGGTGTTGAAGACGCGCACCGAGCCGATCGTCAACATTCCCTACACGCAGGAATGCAACGACGTGGCGATGATGCTGATCCAGCATCACAAGGCATCGGAATATTACGATCGCGCCATCGACCAGTTCGAGCAGCTGATGCACGACGCGCAAGAGTCGGCGCGGGTGATGGCGCTGGTCGTGCATCCCTACATCATGGGCGCGCCGCACCGGCTGAAATATTTTCGGCAAGTGCTGGAGAAGATCACGGCGGTTGAAGGCGTGATCTTCTGGACCGGCGAGCAGATACTGGATTGGTATCAGGGCCAAGTCGGCATCGGCCGGTGATTAAGGCTGGACCGCGCATCTCCTGATGCGCATCCACTCGCAGCAGATCGTGCGCACCAGGAGGTGCGCGGTCCAGCGCTAATTAATGTAGCGTCGCGCTCGCCGGGCGCACCGGCCGCGACTTCGGCGCCGGCGCCGGCCGCGGCTGCTGCATCGGCGCCGGCGGCGCCTCGCTGAACAGTTCCGCGAGTTTTTCGGTCATCGCGCCGCCGAGCTCTTCCGCATCGACGATCGTTACCGCGCGGCGGTAATAGCGCGTGACATCGTGGCCGATGCCGATCGCGATCAGCTCGATCGGCGAGCGCGTCTCGATCTCTTCGATGATGCCGCGTAAGTGCCGCTCGAGGTAATTGCCGGGATTGACCGAGAGCGTCGAATCGTCGACCGGCGCACCGTCGGAAATCATCATGAGAATGCGCCGCTGCTCGGAGCGCCCGAGCAGGCGCTTATGCGCCCAATCGAGCGCCTCGCCGTCGATATTTTCCTTGAGCAATCCCTCGCGCATCATCAGGCCGAGGTTTTTGCGTGCGCGGCGCCAGGGTGCATCCGCCGACTTATAGATGATGTGACGAAGATCATTGAGCCGCCCCGGCGCGGCGGGCTTGCCGGCTTGCAGCCAGGCCTCGCGCGATTGCCCACCTTTCCAGGCGCGCGTCGTGGAGCCCAAAATCTCGACCTTGACGCCACAGCGCTCCAGCGTGCGCGCCAAAATGTCGGCGCAGGTGGCAGCAACCGTGATCGGGCGCCCGCGCATCGATCCGGAATTGTCGAGAAGCAGCGTCACGACCGTGTCGCGGAAATCCATGTCGCGTTCGCGCTTGAACGAGAGCGGCTGCTGCGGATCGGTGATGACGCGCGACAGGCGCGCCGGATCGAGCATGCCCTCTTCGAGATCGAACTCCCACGAGCGGTTCTGCTGGGCCATGAGGCGCCGCTGCAGCCGGTTGGCGAGGCGCGCGACGATCGAGGAGAGATTCTGCAATTGCTTGTCGAGATAGGCGCGCAGCCGCTCGAGCTCTTCCGGCTCGCACAAATCCTCGGCGTGGATCACTTCGTCGAAGCGCGTCGTGAACGCCATGTAGTCGGGCGCGCGCGCTTCGTTGCCGCTGAGCGGCGGGCGCTGGCCTTCGGCGGAATCCTCGGCATCGGCGCCTTCGGTCTCGTCGGGGAATTCGCCGGCCGGTGCATCGGCGGCTTCGCTCGCGCCCTCCTCCATCGACTGCTCGGATTCGGCCTTTTCCATCTGGATCGGCTCGCCGGCGTGATCCTGCTCGCCCTCGCCGTCCTGCTCGTTGTCGGAATCCTCAGGCCGGTCGTCGCCGTCGTCCTCGCTTTCATCGCTGTCGCTCGCCGATTCGTCGGCCATGTCGAGCAAGGCGAGAAGCTTATGAACGAGCTTGCCGAAATCCCTCTGATTTTCGATCGAGCGGCCGAGTTGGTCGAGATCGGCGCCGGCCCGTTCCTCGATCCATGAGCGCCAGAGGTCGACGACTTTGCGCGCGTCTTTCGGCGGCGCGCTGCCGGTCAGGCGCTCGCGCACCATCATCGCGACCGCGTCTTCGATCGGCGCATCGGATCGGTCGGTGACATCGCCGAGATTGCTGCGGTGGTAGCGATCGTCGAGCATCGCGCTGAGATTGCTGGCGACCCCTTCCATGCGGCGTGCGCCGATTGCCTCCACGCGCGCCTGTTCGACGGCGTCGAACACGCTCCGCGCAGCAGATCCCTGCGGCACGAGCCGGCGATGCACTTCGTTGTCGTGGCAGGCAAGCCGCAGCGCCATTGCATCGGCATGGCCGCGCACGACCGCGGTGTCGCGCGGACTGAGTTTGCGCGGCGGCTCCGGCAGCCGCGCCTTGGCATTCCCGCCGGAGCCGATCAGCGCCGGCTTCTCCGCCGCGAAAGTGACTTCGAGTTCGGGCGTGCGCGAAAGCGCGCGCATGCAGCCGGCGACGGCGCGCTTGAACGGCTCCTGCGGCGCTTCCTTCGGCTGCGGCGGTTTGCGGTTCGAGGTCATTTCTTGGCGCGTTCATCCTCGTAAACGAAAGGACGCGCCGTGATCTCTTCCCACTCGTAGGGACACGAGAAGGCGAAATCTACTTCGGGGATGTAAGTCTCGATTTGGCACCATCGGCGAGCATCTTCGTATCGCTCTTCGACGGCCTCGCCCGTTCGAGATTTCAAGCTGGGGAACTTACGAAGTTGACGCTCGACGCGAGCACGATGCTCGAGGATCGAATTCTGCCAGCTCCGCGATCGGCGCTCGGGCTGGTGATCCCATTTGAGTATGTGCAGAAGGATAATGGCGAGCGCGCTCTCCAGCTTATCGTATTCGCGTTCGGCCACGTCCTGAATTTCCTCGGCGATATTCAGCGCATCGATCTCGGCAAAGCGCGCCGCCTTGAGGAGTTCTATTTGCTCCAACGCCCAAGCATGCATGTCTTGCTTGTAGGCGGTGCGCGCTTCTGCAGACGCCGAACCGCCTTTTTCCTTCGGTCCCTCCTTGCTCAGCGTCGACACTGAACCCGCTCCATCCTCTTACGTCAGCACGACATTGACCGCGCTCTCCGGCAGTTCGTGGCCGAAGCAGCGCTGATAAAATTCGGCGACGAGCGCGCGTTCGAGCTCGTCGCATTTGTTCAAGAAGGTCAGCCGGAAGGCAAAACCGATATCGCCGAAAATCTCGGAATTCTCCGCCCAGGTGATCACCGTCCGCGGGCTCATCACCGTCGACAGATCGCCAGCGATGAAGGCGTTGCGGGTGAGATCGGCGACGCGCACCATCTTGCCGATCGTCTCCTTGCCCTGTTTCGTCTCGCGGAACGATTTCACCTTCGCCTGCACGATCTCGACCTCGCGGTCGTGCGGCAGGTAGTTCAGCGTGGCGACGATCGACCAGCGGTCCATCTGACCCTGATTGATCTGCTGCGTGCCGTGATAGAGGCCCGACGTATCGCCGAGGCCGACCGTATTCGCCGTCGCAAACAGCCGGAACGCGGGATGCGGGCGGATGACGCGGCTCTGGTCGAGCAGCGTCAGGCGGCCGGAGACTTCCAGCACGCGCTGGATCACGAACATCACGTCGGGGCGGCCGGCGTCGTATTCGTCGAAGCACAGCGCGACATTGCTCTGCAGCGCCCAGGGCAGGATGCCGTCGCGAAATTCGGTGATCTGCTTGCCGTCCTGCAGGACGATTGCATCCTTGCCGACGAGATCGATGCGGGAGATGTGGCTGTCGAGATTGACGCGCACGCAGGGCCAGTTCAGCCGCGCCGCGACCTGCTCGATATGCGTCGATTTGCCGGTGCCGTGATAGCCGGTGATCATCACGCGGCGATTGCGGGCAAAGCCCGCCAGGATCGCCAGCGTGGTCTCGCGGTCGAAAATGTAATCCGGGTCGAAATCCGGCACGTGCTCGTCGGGCTTGGCGTAGGCCGGCACTTCGAGATTGGAATCGATCCCGAAGACCTGCCGGACCGAGACCTTCATGTCGGGCAGCAGATTCGGCCGGTCGCTGGCCGGGGCTTTAGAGAGTTGCATTCATCCTCCGCTCCCGCGCAGCGAGCGCGCGGGGAACCATGGAACAGACCCTGGACGGAAACGCCACGGGGCAGAAAACGTGCCAGATCTCAGACGATCCTGACCGATTTCAGATATTTATAGGCGCGGATGATCTCGCGCAATTTGTCCTCGGACGAGCGATCCCCGCCATTGGCGTCCGGATGGAGCCGTTTGACCAGATCCTTGTAGCGCGACCTGATGGCGGCGGAATCGGCCGAGTCGTCAAGTCCGAGCGTCGTCAAAGCCTTGGTGGCCGCGAGCCCGTAGCGTGACTGCTTGGCTTCCGGGCGGGCGCGGTGCGATCTCGCCCGGAACAGGCCGAGCGGATCGGAGAAGCTTTTCGGGTCGGCAGGGTCCTCGCGGAAGGCGCGTCCGGCCCGGTTCACCCCCATGCTCCAGGTTGGGCGATGGCCGACGAGGTCATCGCGCTGGTAGCGCGCGATCGCGTCGTCGCTCATCCCGTTGAAATAATTGTAGGACGCGTTGTACTCACGGACGTGATCGAGGCAGAAGCAGAAATACTGCCCCTCGCGCAGCCGGCCCATCGGCGCGCGGAATTCGCCCGCCTCCTCGCAGCCCGGGTAATTGCAGCGCACGCGATCCTCGCGCGGCTCGTCACGCTGCTCTGGCTTGACCCTGATGCGGTCAAACAGGGGTGAGTTCAGGTCCATCAGCTGTTCATTATGGTCGAGATGTGGACGCCCGCAAGGCGGGGAGCATATTTCCGATTCTGCGCGTGTCGATGACGCATCGCGCGACGGGGTTGGTCAAAATGAATGCTGCACCGGGACCTGTTGCGAAACGGATAAGCGAGAAGCTCGAACGAGCGCTCTCGCCGCGGCACCTTGAGGTGATCGATGAGTCGCACCTTCACGCCGGCCATGCCGGATCGCGGCCGGGCGGCGAAACTCATTTCAGGGTTAAAATGGTGGCTGACGGCTTTGTCGGCAAGAGCCTCATCGAGCGTCACCGCAAGGTGAACGAGGTGCTCGCGGACGAGTTGAAGCCCGAGGGCGTGCATGCGCTGGCGATCGAGGCGCACGCGCCGGGGGAGTGAGCGCCGGTAAGGCGCGTTTCAGAAGCGGCGCCGCGTCATTGCGAGCGGAGCGAAGCAATCCAGGAGCAAACGCTTCGATGATTGCGGAATTTGCCTCTGGATTGCTCGTCGCTTCGCTCCTCGCAATGACAGCGTGAACCATCGTCGCTCCAAGATCACGCTTGCATGAGATTGACCGTTCCGGCGAGCGCGCGCAATCCGTCGCGGTATGTCGGATAGGCGAGCGTGACACCGAGCTGCTGCTTCAGCCGGCGATTCGAAACACGCTTGTTGGAAGAATAGAATGAGCGCGCCATCGGCGTGAGATCGGCACTCTCGAATTGTACTTCCGGCGGTGGTTCCATGCCGAGAAGTTCGGCGGCATAAGCGATTACGTCCTGCGGCGGCGCCGGCTCGTCGTCTGTAACATTGAAAATGCCGCTCGGCGCGTTCGCTGCAAAAGCAGCTTCGATTGCGCGCGTGATGTCCTCGACGTGAATGCGATTGAACACCTGCCCGGGTTTGACGATCCGGCGGGCTTTGCCTTCCCGCAGATTGACGAGCGCGTTCCTGCCGGGCCCGTAAATGCCGGCAAGGCGCAGGATCGTGATTTTCTTGCCCGTGCGCTCACCGAGCGCAAGCCATTGCTGCTCCGCGATGGCGCGTGCTCCGTTGCGGGTAGAGTTCGGCTCTAGAGGTGCATCTTCGTCGATCCAAGCACCTTGATGATCGCCGTACACGCCGATCGTCGAGAGATAGACGATCCGATCGAGCCGCGCTACCGAGGCGATCGTCTCGGCGAAATGTGCGAGCACCAGATCGCCCCGGTCGCCGGGTGGAATGGAGATCAACAGGCGTGTTGCCGACGCGACGCGATCCCTAATTGCCGGATCGGTTGCCGGCGGATCGAAGACAAGCGCCTCAATGTTCGGATGTGCTTCTTCTATCGATCGCGCTTTTTCTTTGGTGCGGACGGTGCCCGTCACCCGTTCCTCCGCGGGGCGCGTCGCGACGTAATACATGGCCGAGTAGCCGAGACCGAAGACAAAAAGGCTCACGCGGCGATCTCGGCCTGCAAATCTTTGCTAGCCGCTTTAAACTCTTGATCCCATTCGGCGCGAACGATCGCCTCAGTTTCGGTCATGACATGCGATTGCGCAATCTCTCGCAATCTGCCGGCCGGCAGCAAGCGCGCGAGCGCCCAGACCGCGATGCCCCGCACCAGCGGAGATTCATGTGTAAGTTTCTCCTGAGCGATGCACGCAAGCTCGGGATCGCCGGAATTGCCGATCGCGATCAGCACATTGCGCAGAAAACGCGCATGGCCGATGCGTTTGATCGGAGAGCCGGAGAAGAATGCGCGGAAGGTCGGATCGTCCAGCGACGCGAGCATCGCAAGCCGCGGCGCGACGAGATCGTCGCGTGCCTGCAATTTCGCTTCACGCGCAGTTGCGGCGAATTTGTTCCACGGACAGACCGCGAGGCAATCGTCGCAGCCATAGATGCGATTGCCGATGCCCGGACGGAACTCGCGCGGAATCTGACCGCGATGCTCAATCGTCAGATAAGAGATGCAGCGCCGCGCATCGAGCCGATAGGGTGCGGGGAAAGCTTGCGTCGGGCAGATATCGAGACAAGCGCGGCAGGTGCCGCAATGATCCTCTTCCGGTAGCTCGGCATCGAGGTCGAGCGTGGTAAAGATCGCACCGAGAAACAGCCAGGAGCCGAACTCGCGCGATACCAGATTGGTGTGCTTGCCCTGCCAGCCGATCCCCGCCGCGGCGGCGAGCGGCTTCTCCATCACCGGCGCGGTGTCGACGAACACTTTTACGTCCGCATCGGGCACGCCGCCGCGTTTCGCTTCGCTCAACAGCCAGGACGCCAGCTGTTTCAGCTTGCCTTTGATCAGATCGTGATAGTCGCGATGACGGGCGTAAACGGAAATGTTGCCGGCGCTTTTATCATCAATCGCGGCGAGCGGGTCGCTCTCCGGCCCATAATTCATACCGAGCATGACGATTGCGCGCACATCCGGCCAGAGCTCGCGTGGTTTCGCGCGGCGCGGCGCGTTCGCGACCATCCAATCCATGTCGCCGTGCGCCCCTTCGCTGAGCCACACAGCGAGCCGCTCCGGCACTTGCGGGATCGCATCGGGCGCCGCGACACGGCAGAGATCGAAGCCGAGCTCTCGCGCCTTTGTCGCGAGCCGCGCCTTCAGAAGTCGAGGTCCGCGTAGACCGGAGCCGGCGTGAAGCCCGGCAGGCGATCGGCGAGCAGCGGCCGGAATCCCGGGCGCGACTTCATCCGCTGGTACCAGTGCTTCGCCGCCTCGTCCTCGTCCCATGGCACGTCGCCCAAGAAATCCAGGCAAGAGAGATGCGCCGCCGCCGCCAAGTCCACATAAGTCATGCGCTCGCCGGCGAGCCAGTTCCGCCGCCCGACCAAGTAGCCGATATAGCGCAAATGATAGCGGATATTGGCACGCGCGGCGCGGACAAGGTTCATGTCGGGGGCGCCGCCGCCGCGGTCGGCCGGCAGAAAGCGTTTGTAGATTTTCTCGCTGACCGACCAGTCCGACACTTCGGCGAAGAATTTTTGATTGAACCAGTCAAGGAGCCTGCGCACCTCGATCCGCGCGCTCCGCTCTGCGGGCAAAAGGCGGCGCTCGTCGAGAGCCGCGCCCGCGCTCTCATCGAGATATTCGGCAATGAGGCCGGCGCCGGGCACCACAAGCCCGTCATCCTCGACCAGAACCGGCGTGCGGCCGGCGGGGTCGAGCGCCAGGAATTCGGTGCGCCGCTCGTGGACGCGCTCCTCGACCAGCGCCGGCTCGATGCCGTACTCGGCCAAAGCCAGACGGATGAAGCGCGAATGCGGATCGAGCGGATGGTGATAGAGAAGCGGCATTCGAGTCCGGTTCGGCTCGGCATGGTGCCGGCCGAGGGCTCGGCCGAATCTTTTCACGCGGGAGGCAAGTCATAGGGGCGCATCCGACCTCCGACAAGCTCAGCTTTGCCGCAGGCGGGCAAGGCGGACCGACGCTGGAGCCGCTCGATTTCGCCGACCTCAGCGGTTTTGCCGACGACGATCCGGCGGACGCGTTCGCCGCCTTCCGGCGCTCGGCCGAAGCGCTCCGCGGCGGCGCGACGCCGCTGCGGATGGGCGTTGCCGCCGACGCGGCGCTGCTCAGGGCGGCTGACACAGCGCTTCGGATCGCCGAGCCTTTTTCCGGTGACGCGGCGCGGGCGTTCTTTACCGCGCATTTCCGGCCGCATCGGATTGTCGGCGGCCCCGCTTTCTTCACCGGCTATTTCGAGCCAGCGGTCGAGGGCTCATTGACGCAATCGGCCGATTTCGCGGCGCCGATCCTGTCGCGGCCGGCCGATCTCGTGACGCTCACCGTCGATGAGGCGCTGTCCGGCCCGGACGGCCCGCTGCAAGCGGCGCTGCGGGCGGCGGACGGCAACCTCATGCCCTGTCCGGCTCGCGCCGCGATTGAAACCAGCGCGCTGGCCGGGCGCGCCGAGCCGATCGTCTGGCTGCGCGATCCGGTGGAGGTGTTCATCATCCAGGTGCAGGGCTCCGCAAGGGTGCGGCTGCCGGACGGCCGCATGCTCCGCCTGTCCTATGCCGGGCGGAACGGCTGGCCGTATACGTCGGTCGGCCGCATTCTCGTCGAGGAGGCGCATATCCCGGCGGCGGAAATGTCGCTCTCACGGCTGAAGCAGTGGATTCGCGACAACGGGCAGGACATCGGCCAGGCCGGCCGCGCGCTGATGCAGCGCAACCGGTCTTACGTGTTCTTCCAGGCCGAGGAGCTTGCCGCCGACGCTCCCGGTCCGACCGGCGGCCAGGGCGTGAGCCTGACATCCTGGCGCTCGCTCGCCATCGACCGCTCGCTTTGGTCTTACGGCCTGCCGTTCTGGATCGACGCCGACCTGCCCTGGCATCAGCCGACGCCGACACCGTTCCGGCGGCTGATGATCGCGCAGGATACGGGGACAGCAATCGTCGGCGCGAAGCGCGCTGATATTTTTGTCGGCTCGGGCGAACTCGCCGGACGGATCGCCGGCGATTTCCGCCACACTGGCGAGATGATCGTGCTGTTGCCGTTGGCAGATGCGTTGTGAAAGAGAAGATGAAGCCGCGCTCCGGGGCGCGCCGGCTTTCGGCCGCGGAGGTACGGCTGTGGCGAAGCGTCACGCAAAGCGTGGTGCGGCGGGCCGGGGCAGGGGTGCTGCCCGAGGTCGCGGAAGAAGCGATTATCGCCGCGCGGGAAATTCCGCAGGTAGCGCAGCCCATCGAACAGGTCGCGAAGACACTCGCGCCGCCGCCGCTCGCGCCTTTGGAGACGCGACTGCGGCAACGTCTGGCGCGAGGCCGCCTCGCGCCGGAGGACACGCTCGACCTCCACGGATACCGCCAGGACGAAGCGCATCGCGTCTTGCGCAATTTCCTGACCCGCGCCCAGGCGCGTGGCGTGAAGCTCGTGCTCGTCGTCACTGGAAAGGGCCGCAGCCCATCCGAGCCCGGCGTGCTTCGCCGTGCCGTGCCGATGTGGCTCGAAGCCGCCGACTTGCGCCCGGTCGTCATCGGCTTCGGCGAGGCGAGCGCGACGCATGGCGGCTCCGGCGCGCTTTACGTGCGGCTGCGGCGCAAGGAGCGGAAAAGCGGCAGCTGAGGCAATTTTTTCGTACTTAAAAAAAAGTATCCGCGTAATTTCCGTCCATCGTGCGAGTCGACAAGAGAAAAAGAGATATGCCCAAACGCGCGTTGTACAGCGCAGGAGATAGGACTTCGCGTGCGGGACGGGCGCGAGCGAAATCCGCTTCGGTCCATTCTGGATTTTGTTCGTCGATCAGGCCTGGATCAGGTCGGAAGCTCCGCGGCCAACGCGGTCCGCAGAAGGGGCCGACCAAGGTGGCGATAACGCTCCGGCTCGATAGGGACGTCGTTTATCGATTCAAGGCGGCCGGACCTGGATGGCAAACCAGAATGAACGAAGCGCTCGGGCGAGCGGCCAAACGCCAAACAAGATAACCTGCGGGTCGCTCCCGCTTGACGCAGCCGCACCCGCGGTGCGAACAGCACGCTACTCCACCAACATCGGAACAAACATGCCCGCCGCAACTTACGACGTGCTTGGGATCGGCAACGCCATCGTCGACATCATCGCCCATGCGGACGATGACGTGCTCGTCGCGCACAATCTGCACAAGGGCTCGATGCAGCTCGTCGACGAGGCGCGCGTCGAGAGCCTGCAGGCGGCCGGCGGCAAGCCGACATTCGTGTCAGGAGGTTCGGCAGCAAACACCACCGTTGGTCTGGCGCGGCTCGGCTGCCGCAGCGCTTTCATCGGCAAGGTGAAAGCCGATCCGGCGGGCGACGCCTTCACGCACGATATCCGCGCCGCCGGCGTGCATTTCGCGACGCCTCCCGCGCGCGACGGCGCCGCGACGGCGCGCTGCCTCATCTTCGTCACGCCCGACGGCCAGCGCACGATGAACACTTATCTCGGCGCGTCGCAGGCGCTCTATGAGAGCGACGTCGATGCAAAGCTCGTGACCGGCTCAAGGATCATTTATCTCGAAGGCTATCTCTGGGATCCGCCGCACGCGAAGCGGGCTTTCCTGCGTGCTGCGAAACTCGCGCATGAGGCCGGACGCAAGGTGGCGCTAAGTTTATCCGACTCGTTTTGCGTCGATCGCTATCGCGACGAATTCATCGATCTCATGCGCAGCCGCACGGTCGATATCGTCTTCTGCAATCAGAGCGAGTTGCATTCGTTGTACGAGACCGCCGATCTCGAAACCGCGATCGAGGCGCTGCAGAGGGAGGGCGTCCTCGCCGTCGTCACGCGTTCGGAGGAAGGGTGTGTCATCGTCGGCAACGACGGGACGCGCGCGGTGCCTGCCGCGCCGATCGACAATCTTGTCGACACGACCGGCGCCGGCGACCTCTTTGCCGCCGGCTTCCTGGCCGGCCTCGTTCGCGGCCGCGATCACGAGACCTGCGCGCGTCTCGGCGCGCTGGCGGCGGCTGAGGTCATCCAGCATATCGGCGCGCGCCCCGTCGCCGACCTCAGAGAGCTTGCCGCGAAAAGCGGATTGGCGCTGTCCTGACCGGGCCGGACGCCGACACGAAAGCAATTCACAAGTAATGTGGCCCCGAGCTGCATTGCTCGTTGAACAGCGGCGCCGCTTTCGGAATATTGAGCAGGCTCTAATCGGGGGCTCACATGAATCTGACCCTGAACACGTTTCTTTTGATCTGGCGATCGTCGCGCTCATCTTTGGATTGGGCTTCGTGCTCGTGCCGGGACTCATGTTCTCGATTTACGGGATCACATCGGCGCCGGCATCTTTCCTCGGGTTCCGGCTGTTCGGCTCGGCGTTGATCGCGATCGGCGTCCTCACTTGGTTCCTCAAAGACAGCGCCAATTGGGAAGCGCTACTCGCTTTGCTGCTCAGCGTCGCGATCGGCAATGTCGTCGGCTTGCTGCTCGTCTTCTTCGCGACCATCAATGGCACGCTCAGCGCGATGGGCTGGACGGCGGTCTTGGTCTACCTGCTTCTCTTGGTCGGTGAAGGCTATTTTCTGTCGCGCGGCCCCGAGGCGACGCTGGCGCGGCAGGTATTAGCTCAGGCCGGCCTGCAACATCCCTGCTGACTGGGCTTTGCCGATCGACGCGGCTAAACCAGTGCTGCGAGCGTGCAAGGATCAAACCTTGCGCTTAATACCTACCCTGCCGGCCTGATGTTCTGATTGAGGCGGAAAAAATTCGTCGGATCGTACTTCCACTTCAAAGCCGCCAGTCTCGCGTAGTTCTCGCCGTAAGCAGCTTCCACGATCGCTTCCTTCCTCGCCGAGATTGTTGGCATAGACGCCGCCGGTCGAGAATGGCCGCATTGCCTCAAAGAGTTCGCGCACCCAGCGGATTTGTGCTTCGTCGTCGGCCGCATCATCCCAGATTGAGACCGGGAAGCAATCGTAAAGCGCGTTTCTGTTGGCCCGCATAGTGCGGCGACGCGTGTCATCATCGGTGCATTCTCGGACCCGTCAAGCACGCGCACGGGGTTTTGCGGTCGCCCTTCTAGGCACGCCCAATCGACCGGCGGACCTCTGGACGGGCACACCGTCCCGGCAATCCCTATCATGAACCAAGTAACTTGCCCGCCGTCGCTCCGGTGAAGGATCCAGAATGACGAGTGGTGTCCGGTTCTCCTTTCCACTGGATCGATCAGGCGCCCGAAAGCTGAACGGATGGCGCCTTTCAGGATAGGAGGTTGCAGCTCTGGATGGCGTGCTTGGGCGCTAAGAGGACGTCAAAACTGGCCGGGAGCGGAAGGTCCGGTTTGAGGCGCCAGATCGGCCATTTCGGACATTCACTTCCGAAGCCTTTATTTCGCAGAGCAAATCCATTTTGCCCGTTTGGCATCGGCCGCACGCGGCAACATCGGATTCAAGCAAGCGCGCGAACTCTCGTCCGAAGGCGGGCTGGTCGCGATGATCAAATCGACCTTGCGGCCGACGAGATCGGCGGCCAATGCCGTCAGGCGCGAGGGAGGTGTGGGCCCGATCACTTACCGGGGCCGAGGAACGCGTAAAGCAGCATCGCATGTAAAATGAGCCGCGAAGGGGCAGAGACAGCCTTCCCGTCCCGGAGGGGTCGGCAGCCAATTTGGTTGCTGTCCGGACCTGGGGAGTTCCTCTGGATGTAGATGGTATGAGCCCAATTTGCATTCTTAGTGAGCGGTTGACCTGCGTTGCGGAGGAGAGCGATGCGAATCTCGAAGGTGGATCCGGCCTATCGCAGTGCCACCCAGCTGATCGCCGCGCTGAAACGCGGCGAGTACTCTGCAGTAGAGCTTCTCGAGCAGACTATCCAGCGCATCGAACGTCTCGACGGGCGCATAAATGCCATTGTCGTACGCTATTTCGAGAGAGCACGAGCCGCCGCAGAGGAGTCCGATCGCTCGCTGAAATCGGGTGATGATCGGCCACTTCTCGGGTTACCCATCACCGTGAAAGAGTCCTTCAATGTCGGCGGCTTGCCGACTACATGGGGGTTCCCACAAGCGCGAGATTTCGTTCCTGCCGAAGATGCGGTGGTAGTACAGCGCCTCAGGTCTGCCGGTGCAATTGTTATCGGAAAGACCAATATCCCGAATGGTATCTCGGATTGGCAAAGCTTCAACGCGATCTACGGCACAACGAACAATCCCTGGGATCTGTCCCGCTCGGCCGGTGGCTCGTCAGGGGGATCGGCCGCTGCGCTGGCCTCTGGCTTTGTGCCGCTCGAAGTTGGGAGCGACCTAAGAGGTTCGATAAGGGTGCCAGCCCATTACTGCGGCGTCTAAGGGCACAAACCAACGCACGGAATCGTTCCTCTGCGGGGCCATGTTCCGCCAGGCGCTGAAGCGCTTCCGACCAATCCCGATCTGGCTGTCGTCGGACCGCTAGCTCGCTGCGCAAATGATCTTACCCTGGCAATCGACGTGCTAGCCGGGAGACAATCCTGACAACATCGGATTGAGACTCGAACTGCCAGCCGCTCGGCATTCCAGATTGCAGGATTTTCGCATCCTCATCTTGACGAAGCATCCCATGCTATCGATAGCGGCCGACATGGGTGAAGCATTCGATGAACTCGCCGGGAAGCTGGTGCGCGCCGGGGCGAGCGTTTTTAGCGCGACGGAGCTTCTTCCAAGCCTTGAGCAAACAGCCCGTACCTACACAAGATTATTCATGTCATTTAGCGCCGCGTTTTGGCCTGTTGAGGCTTACGAACGCGTCAAGCAGATCGTTGCAACTACATCCTCGAGCACCGATGCGCGCAGAATTCAACGAGCTCGCGCCGCTTTACTCAGCCATCGTGACTGGATCGCTGCGGACCAGCTTCGCGCAAGTTTGCGCAAGGGATGGCAAGATCTGTTCCGCGATTTCGATGTTATCCTTTGTCCGGTCATGCCGACCACCGCACTCCCCCACGACCATCTTCCAGATCAGGACGCGCGTCGGATCCATGTTGATCAGAACGAAATGAATTATGAGGACCAAGATCCATGGCTAACGATCGCCAGCATGTCCGGCTTGCCTTCGACTGTCGTTCTAATTGGCCAATGCAAGTCGGGGCTGCCGATTGGAATGCAAATACTTGGTCCCCACTTGGCGGACCGGACCACGATCGCGTTCGCTGGCCTGCTCGAGCGAGAGTTTGGCGGCTTCTGCCCACCGCCGCTAACGGGTTGGTTCTAGAACAGTGATAGCCCGAGCCTCGAACTCATCTTTCATCCCGATTGGCGAGCTAAGACGCGGCTCTACAGCTCATTTGGCTTTAACATTTGTTATGCAATCGGGAACGATCAGCTGCTCTAGCCATTTGCCTTCCTGGGTAGGGACGATCAGATGCAGAACATGCCTTCTGAGCGGGCATTCGAAGTCGTCGACCGGGATCTGCCTGTCACGGCCGACGGCAAACCGACAAAGTCCAGAACGAACACGCGGCTAGGTTATAGCTTACAGCGGCTCTTCGAGCCCGTCACGGATGAACAGTCTGACCAGCTTGGCCGTCTATTGGTATTGTTGGACCGGACCGTCTGAGAGTTCGAAGGGTCCCCTGATCGGTTGCAGCTTGGCCGGGGCGCAGCTATTCCTTCTTTGCTACTGCATAGATAACGTTGGTCTCGATAAACTTGATTCCATTATTCAGAAGGGTTTTCAGGTTTGCGGCCTTGACGCGCGCTGTTTCTTCATCGCTCATCTGTTCGACGGTCCAGCGGTACCCAGAACCAAGCACGACGGTCCACCAATCTTCAGGTGACTGAAGAGCTTGTTGTCCATCCTCTGCCGTGACGTCGGCATTTTCGATTCCGCTATCTGACAGAAGCTGGAGAACGGCCTGCTTGGTGGTGATGCGTTCCCAAGGATTGACTCCAGTGACGAGATCGGGACGAGACTCCTTCACTGCCGACCACCATGCTTCCGAACCCGGCTCAAACATGCGCGGTCCCCAGGTGGTAATGGCTAGTTTTCCACCCGGCCGTACGACACGCCACAGCTCGCGAACCTGCTTGACCATGTCGGTCACGAAGAAGACTGCGAACACGCAGACCACGGCATCGAACGAATTATCTGGATAGCTCAGAGCTTCCATGTCGGCCCGTCGGAAGTCGACGTTGTGTAGTTTCTGCGCGATGCTTTTCATTCTTGCGATATCGAGCAGCCGTTCCGCCAAGTCGATTCCAATAACGCGTCCGTGTGGC